>JAEEGL015974050.1_pt1 | contig 38013 bp, 29 predicted proteins | sample 9134231 | NCBI WGS metagenome assembly JAEEGL01 (sample SAMN16246548, study PRJNA631951) | gut metagenome | biome: gut microbiome; feature: rumen; material: fiber-attached | host: Bos | place: Iran: Karaj | collected 2018-10
ACCGAAAAAGCGCGGGAGCTTATCGAAACGGTAATAAACTCGGCTATCGGCGGCTCCGTCCCCGCGCCGGCTTCGGTCCCGGAGGATTTCGAATTCAGTCTGGTTTGGAACATATATGGAACAAGCAGCTACGACAGCGAAACCGGCAAGCTCGTTAAATCGAGCGCGGAACAGGATATCGAAAACTATACCGCTTCGCTCGTCCTCACCGACGAACAGCGCGCGGAGGCATACGCGATAATAAGCCGCCTCGATCTCGACGCCTACCCGCGCGAATACGATCCGATAAACGATCCGGACGAGGAAACAAAGATCATGGCGGCGCCTTGCTATACGATAAAGCTTTCGATCACCGCGGGCGGAAAAACCAAAACGGTCGATTGCCCGGAGCTGGCGTTTGTCGAACCCGAAAAGGCGTATTGCGACGCGGCGTACGATCTCCTTGCGGCGGTCCGTGATCTGCAGGCGCTCATCGTCTCCACCCCGGAATGGCAGGCGTTTCCGGAGTACACCGTGTTTTTCGAGTAAACCCGTAATTCCCCGATACATTGTGATTCTCCCCCCTTAAAAAGGAAAAGAGCTCGTTTCCGGGCTCTTTTTCTCTTGCGTAAAACGGTTGACATTCCGCTCCGCCTGTGCTAAAATAATGCAGACGCGGGTGTGTCGGAACTGGCAGACGAGCCGGTCTTAGAAACCGGTGCTTCGGCGTGTAGGTTCAAGTCCTATCATCCGCACCATATCGAGTATCTATAACGGACTTGAGCTATGGATACTCGATTTTCTTTATCACCAACGTTTCACCGCCGTCGGTGGTGAGTAAGTGCGCATTTGAGGTTTCACAAACAGGATAATTCAGTATAATGCAGAAGATGAGGAGGACGTATGCAATGAGGTTGTTTTCTTTCTTCAAAAAACACTTTTTACTGCTCAATCAGTCGATATACAAAGGAAAAGAATACGAAAAAAACCTTAACGCTATCGGCTGGTTCGGCATTATCGGCACCGCTTTCGGCTTACTGATGTCCGTTATGAACATTGTACAGCACAAGGGATTCGTGACTTATACGACGATAGCCGTCGCCGTCATAGGTTTGATAATTTTCCTTTTTGCAAAAGTGTTCAAAAAAAGGACCGCCGCCGTGACCTGCGCTATTCTGCTCAGCATTTTCGTCTTCAGTTACTATGCCGTAAGCGGCGCTAACGAGGGATTTGCGATACTTTGGACTCTGCTTGTGCCGATGGCAATATGCTACTTTATGGGTGTTATACAGGGAATAAGCCTGTCTGTTTATTTTGAGATCCTTTTGATCGTATTGTTTTATACTCCTCTGCGTGCGAACTTTACCGAATACTATACCGAAACGTTTATGAACCGTTTTCCGATCTTCTATCTCTGTGTTCTGATGCTGACGACCGTTTCGATGACGCAGTATCACGAGAGCACTCTTATCGAGATCGAATATACCGACAGACTGAACGCCGAAGTTGAAAAACAGACGAAAGTCGCCGTGGAGCAAAGCAAGGTCGCGACGGAACGCGCCAATCAGCTTCAGAAGCTTTCGGATGAAATGGTCCAGACGCTTGCAAAAACGATCGACGCAAAAGACAAATACACAAACGGTCATTCCTTCCGTGTTTCGGAATACTCTGTAAAACTTGCAAGACGGCTCGGCTGGGCAGAAGAAGAGATCCGCTTGCTTGAACGTGAGTCGCTTCTGCACGATATAGGAAAAATCGGTGTGCCAGACGCTGTCCTGAACAAGCCCGGCAAGCTGAACGATGAAGAATTCAATACGATCAAAAACCATACGACAATCGGAAGAACGATCCTTGAAGGTATCGGCGGTATGCAGAGCGTCGCCGACGTAGCGGCTTACCATCACGAACGCATTGACGGCTCCGGCTACCCTGATGGACTTAAGGGATCTGAAATACCCGCCCACGCACGCATAATAAGCATTGCCGACGCTTTTGACGCGATGAGCTCCGACAGAGTTTACCGCAAGGGAATGGAAAATGACGCTATACGCAGAGAACTTGTAAACGGTTCCGGCAAACAGTTCGATCCCGAGTTTCTTTCGGTGTTTCTGAAACTCTTTGACGATGATGAGTTGTAACGCGCCGAGCCGATTTTAAAGGCGGCTCATACGAGTCATGGCGCCGCCTTTCAGCAAATGTATCATTTGGGCGCTTTTACCAATACGAACTCAACTATATAGATAACAAATTCGATGAGGAGACGGCTTGCGTCTATTCTTCAACATTACAATTTACAGCTACAGGTTCTTCCCAGCATACGACAGTTCTCGTTCGTCGAGAGAAAGGGACTCCCATGAATATGATGAAAAGACGGATTATTACAATCATTCTTGCCGCTCTAATTGTTTTCTGTTTCACAGGCTGCACAATAGCCAATCCAACAGTACTGAACGAGAAAATGGTCGCAATGCTTGATCTCAGCGTTCAACGTGATACCGAAAGCAGGTTTGCTTTGCTCTATCCTGGAGTTACCGATGAAGATACTTATCGTTCTACTGCACAGCAGATCGATGAATACTTCCCTGTTACCGAAGGATACACTTGGGAACTGCAGCAGTGGCATATCACGAAAAACATCAACAACCCAACCGTAGTTTATGAAGGCCAATATAAGGTTGGCTTTGACGGAAAAGTATTCTACCTTTTGGTGGTCTGGCGTTCTGATTCGAGCGGAGAGGGCTTTACGAAATTTCAGGTCATAAACGAAGAAGAGTGGATCGCCGCAAACAACAAGTAAACAATCAACCCGGGGTTCGCTCCGTTCAAAGAGACCTCTTTTGTCTTTCCAGGCAGAAGAGGTTTTTCTTGGCATATTTACAGATTGAATCTCGTTATGTTATACTTCTCAAAGAAGAAGAGACCGACAAACCGGGATTTGTGGGTGAGAAAGGGCTTATCAACTATGAAAATAACCACCACTTTCCACACGAGTGACAGAGATGAGTGGCGAGCATATCTAGAAGAGCATTTCAAAACATCTTCAGAGATATGGTTCGTTTTCCCTGTTGACGGGTCTGGCGAGAAGAGCCTTTCATACAACGATGCTGTAGAAGAAGCCCTTTGCTTTGGGTGGATTGATAGTGTCAACAAACGAATGGACGAAAAACACTGTGTCAGAAGGTTTTCTCCAAGGAAAAAGGGAAGCGCGTTTTCTCAGCCTAATGTTGAGAGATTAATGTGGCTAGATTCACACAATATGATACATCCGGAAGTAAGAGAAAGCCTTCTTCCTGTCATCCGGACTCAGTTTGTTTTTCCTGATGATATAATGGACACGCTCAAACAGGATGAGACGGCGTGGCAGAATTATCAGAAGTTTTCTGATCCGTACAAACGCATTCGGATCGCATATATTGAAGCAGCGAGAAACCGCCCCGAGGAATTCCGTAAGAGGCTGGACAGTTTTATTAAGAAGACCCGCCTAAACAAACTAATCAGGGGTTATGGAGGAATCGAGAAATACTACAGATAAAGTTCTCCATAAAAAAGAAAGACATTAACATTTTCCGGTTGGACGGATTGTTAGCAAACCCTTTTAACCGGGGGCGTGGAGGTAAAACATGAGTTTACTTGAGGAATACTATAACAGCAGAGATGAGGAAAAACGGCTTTTGTCACAGCATGGACAGATTGAATATCTGACCACGATGAAATACATCCATGAATGCATTTCTCATTTGGATTGTCTCAGTATTCTGGAAGTCGGCGCTGGAACCGGGCGGTACAGCATCGCGCTTGCAAAGGAGGGTCTTCCTGTAACTGCGGTTGAATTAGTGCCGCACAATCTGGAGGTTTTGAAATCAAAACTGGATGGCAGTGAACCGATTAAGGCTCTCCCGGGAAATGCTTTGGATCTGTCGGTTTTTCAGGACAAGTCGTTTGATTTGACGATGCTTTTGGGTCCCATGTACCACCTGTACACGTTAGAAGACAAGTTACAAGCGCTCTCTGAAGCGGTGCGTGTTACAAAACCAGGGGGCTATATACTTGTTGCCTATTGTATGAATGACCCAACAATCATTCAGTATGTGTTTCTGGCAAACCATCTCAATGAGGTGAAAACGATGGCTTTGCTGACTGATGACTGGCATTGCAAGAGCGAACCGAAAGAAGTATTTGAGTTGGTCAGAACGGAAGATATTGCGCTGTTAAATTCCACGTTCCCTTTGGATCGGATCAAACTGGTAGCGACCGATGGCGCCTCTCATTATTTGAGCGAGTTTATCGATGCAATGGATCAGGAAACTTTTGCAAAATGGATGGACTACCACTTCGCAACATGCGAAAGGCAGGATCTGGTCGGAGCATCCAATCATACCCTCGACATTTTGAAAGTTCGTAATTAGCCTTGGTCCTTTGGGGAAGTCTTTTGCATAAAACCTCAAACCTCCCTATAATTACGAAAATGCGCCGCATAATTATCAACAAAAAATCTACGGATTCAAGGAGGCCGTTTTGATAATCTCAGGAAGGGAGCCCATACTTGAAGGGTGGTCACATGATCAGAAATTCCGTATCACTGATGAAAAAGGCGAATGCTTTTTTCTTCGTATTTCGGACCTTGCTCAGTATGACAAAAAGCAAGCTGAATTCGCCATGATGAAACGCGTTGCGGCCACCGGAATCCCCATGTGTTTGCCTGTCGAATTTGGTATCTGCGCGGAAGGCGTGTATTCCATTCAAAGCTGGATCGATGGACAGAGCGCCGAAGATCTTATGCCGATTGTGTCTAGCCAAGAACAATACAACTATGGTCTTGAGGCTGGGCGGATCTTACGCAGAATTCATTCCATTCCTGCGCCGGATACACAGGAAGACTGGGCTGTCAGGTTTAATCGTAAGATCGACACCAAGATCAAAAGATACGGCGAGTGTCCGATCAAATACGCAAAAGGTCAGGCTTTTCTTGACTACATCAATGCCAATCGACCTTTGTTAAACGGCCGGCCTCAGGTTTTTCAGCATGGCGACTATCATATCGGAAATATGATGATTGACCGCAGCGGAAAACTGTATATCATCGATTTTGACAGATACGATTATGGGGATCCATGGGAAGAATTCAACAGAATTGTTTGGTGCGCACAGAAATCTCCCCTCTTTGCTTCGGGAATGGTGGATGCCTATTTTATGGGCAAGGTCCCACTCGATTTCTGGAAACTTCTGGCCTTGTATATATCGAGCAATACGCTCTCATCTGTCTATTGGGCTATTCCTTACGGAGAAGCCGAAGTGAATACGATGCTGAAGCAGGCAGAAGATGTGCTGGCTTGGTATGATGACATGTCAAATCCGATTCCGAAATGGTACATACACGATCTGTCTGCAAATTAATTCAACACTTTTCGGTCCGTAGAGACGGAGGCGTGTGTCATTTGCTCTCTGTCATATAAAAACTCTTTTGTCAACTTGGGTAACTGCTGCGAACATTACAAAACCATTTTAAAACTGAAGAAGCCCGGAAAATCTGCAACGATTCTTCGGGCTTCTTCTTGGTTTTGCGGAGATTCGGACTCCGCCAAGATGTTTGGTTTTATTGCACTGACGATGCGATATCAGTCAGGCTTCCGTGAACAGGGGCGTCGAGTAATATCTGTCTCCGCTGTCCGGGAGGAGCGCCACGATTGTTTTTCCTGCATTTTCCGGCCGTTTAGCCAACTGGAGTGCGGCATACAGTGCAGCGCCGGAAGAGATGCCGGTTGAGATCCCTTCCGTTCTGGTCAAAAGCTTTGAGGTCTCAAAGGCGTCTTCGTTTTTGACCCTGATGATCTCGTCATACACGGACGTGTTGAGTACCTTGGGCACGAACCCTGCTCCGATTCCCTGAATCTTGTGCGGGCCGGAAACGCCTTCTGACAGCACCGGCGAAGAGTCAGGCTCGACTGCAACGATCCGAACGGACGGCTTCTGTCCTTTCAGATATTCCCCTGTGCCTGTCAGCGTTCCGCCTGTCCCAACGCCTGCCACGAAGATATCCACTTCCCCGTCGGTGTCTTTCCAGATTTCCGGACCCGTGGTGGCCTTGTGAATGGCAGGGTTCGCCGGGTTGTCAAACTGCCCGGGAATAAAACTGTTGGGTATCGACTCTGCGAGTTCTTCGGCCTTGGCAATGGCTCCCTTCATGCCCTTGGAGCCTTCGGTCAGCACCAGTTCGGCTCCATAGGCCTTCAAAATATTCCGACGCTCTACGCTCATCGTTTCAGGCATGGTCAGAATGATCCGGTAGCCTTTTGCAGCCGCGATAGCCGCCAGTCCGATGCCTGTGTTTCCGGAGGTGGGTTCAATGATCACAGAGCCTTCTTTGAGACGGCCTTTGGCCTCGGCGTCCTCGATCATCGCTTTAGCGATACGGTCTTTGACGCTTCCGGCGGGATTAAAATATTCCAGTTTGACGATCACTTTCGCTGCCAGGTTTTGGCTTTTCTCTATATTGGTGACTTCGACCAGAGGGGTGTTTCCGATGAGGCCCAGTGTGCCTTGATAAATCTTAGACATAGTTTGATTCTCCTTTATTTGTTCGCTGCGGCTTTAAAGCCGTTTTCAAGATCTTCCAAAATGTCATCGATATGCTCTGTTCCGATGGACAGACGAATCGTATTTTGGTGAATGTTTTGCTCTTCCAGTTCTTTTTCGGACAATTGTGAATGCGTTGTTGAGGCGGGATGGATGACAAGAGACTTCACATCGGCAACGTTGGCCAGTAATGAAAAGATCTTCAATGCATCGATAAAGGCCCATGCTTCTTTTTTGCCGCCTTTGATGTCAAAAGTGAAGATCGATCCGCCGCCTGCCGGGAAATAGCGCTCATACAGTTCGTGCTGCGGATGGCCTTTCAGCGCAGGATGGTTCACTTTTTCAACTTGCGGATGCTTGGACAGGAACTCCAGCACTTTTTTCGTGTTTTCCGCATGTCTGTCCAAACGCAACGACAGCGTCTCGATGCCCTGCAGCAACAGAAACGCGTTGAATGGCGAGATCGCCGCGCCGGTATCCCTCAACAAAATGGCTCGAACGTAGGTGACGAATGCCGCTTTCCCGGCCGCTGCCGTAAAGGATACGCCGTGATAGCTGGGGTTCGGTGCCGCAATGTTGGGATATCTTTCCGGATCCCACTCAAAATTGCCGGAATCCACGATGATGCCTCCGAGCGTTGTGCCGTGACCGCCCAAAAACTTAGTGGCGGAATGAACAACGATGTCCGCACCGTGTTCGATCGGACGGATCAGATACGGCGTCCCGAAGGTGTTGTCGATCACCAGCGGCAAACCCTTCGAATGGGCAATTTTTGCCAACTCGTCGATGTCCGGAATATCGCTGTTGGGGTTGCCTAGTGTTTCGATGAAAATCGCTTTTGTCTCCGGCTTGATGGCCGCCTTGACCTCGTCCAGATTATGGATGTCCACGAACGTTGTGATGATACCATAGTTTTGCAAGGTATGGGCCAGCAGGTTGTAACTCCCGCCGTAAATCGTTTTCTGCGCAACGATATGTTCCCCTTTCCCTGCCAGCGCCAGAATCGTGTACGAAATAGCTGCAGCGCCTGACGCCACAGCCAGCGCCGCCACACCGCCTTCCAGGGCAGCCACTCTCTTTTCCAGAACGTCCTGGGTCGAGTTGGTCAGTCTGCCGTAAATATTTCCGGCATCTGTGAGCCCGAACCGTGCAGCCGCATGTTCGGAATTATGAAAAACATATGATGTGGTTTGGTAAATCGGGACAGCCCGGGAGTCTGTCGCCGGATCTGCACTCTCCTGCCCCACATGGAGCTGGAGCGTTTCGAATTTATAATTTGCCATGAGTTAATCCTTTCTTTTTTCCGGATGTTTTGCGTAATAATCATCCAGCGCGTTTTTGATTGCCTCTTCCGCCAGAACGGAACAGTGCATTTTGTAATCGGGCAGGCCGTCTAACGCTTCGGCCACGGCCTTGTTGGTCAGCTTCATCGCGTCTTCGACAGGCTGACCCTTGATCAGTTCCGTCGCCATCGAGCTGGATGCGATCGCGCTGCCACACCCGAACGTTTCGAATTTGACGTCCGTGATGATATCATTATCGATCTTGAGATACATTTTCATGATATCTCCGCATTTGGCGTTTCCCACTTCTCCAACGCCGTCTGCATCCTCTATCACCCCGACGTTTCTGGGGTTTCTGAAGTGGTCCATGACTTTTTCGCTATATAATGCCATTTTTTGTTCCTCACAGGATGAATTGTTTTTTGCCGGCGCACAGATCGCGCCAAACCGGGGAAAAACTGCGAAGATATGTGACCACTTCCATAACGGAAGTGATCATATAATCGACGTCCTCTTCCGTGGTGTCCTCCCCTAGGGTCAACCTGAGCGAACCGTGAGCCACGTCATGCACCCGCCCGATGGCCAGCAGCACATGGCTGGGGTCCAGCGAACCGGATGTACAGGCGGACCCGGATGAAGCGGCGATCCCCTTATCATCCAGCAAAAGCAGCAAGGATTCGCCCTCGATGCCCTCAAAACAGAAATTGACATTTGAAGGAAGTCTTTTCTCTGCATCTCCGTTCAGCGCACAGTGCGGCATTCGGAAAAGTCCGTTGATCAGCCGGTCTCTGAGCGTTTTCAAACGAATGCTGGTTTCTTCCATATGTGCGACCGATTCCTCAAGGGCCGTTGCCGTCGCTACGATCCCGGCCACGTTTTCCGTCCCCGCGCGATAGCCTTTTTCCTGAGCTCCGCCGTTGATCAAGACATAGGGTCTGATCCCTTTGCGGACATACAGAAAGCCTGTACCTTTGGGGCCGTGAAACTTATGAGCCGAAGCCGACAGCATGTCGATACAGTCTTCTTCCACATTGAGAGGTATATGCCCTACGGCCTGGACTGCATCCGTATGAAAGGGGATGCCTCTCGCCCTGCAGATCTTTCCGATCTCCCGGACGGGCTGTATCGTCCCGATCTCGTTGTTTGCCGTCATGATCGTGACCAAACAGGTATCATCCCGAAGCGCAGCTTCGAGTTCCTCTGTCCGGACGATCCCGTTCTCATGCACCGGGAGCAAGGTGATCTCAAATCCCTCTTTCTTCAACTTGTTGAGCGTATGAAGAACCGCATGATGTTCGATTGCATCGGATACGATATGCATCTTCCCTTTACGCCTGCCTGTTTCGGCCGCGCTGAGAATGGCTTGGTTGTCTGCCTCCGAACCGCCTGACGTGAAAATGATCTCACGGCTCGAGGCGCCGATACATCGGGCGATCGTTTCACGAGCCTCTTCCAGCGCCTCCTTGGCCTTTTGTCCGAATTGGTAGAGACTGGAGGGATTTCCGTAATTCTCTGCCAGAAACGGAAGCATGGCTTCGATAGCCGCCCGGCTCATTTTAGTTGTCGCCGCATTGTCTGCATAGATCATATCTGTTCTTCCCTTTTTCGACGAGTGTTGCCCCATTATAACCTACTTCGCCTATCATGTCAATAGGTTTTTGAAAAAAGAGTGCCCTTTTCAATTTTGCCTTTCTAAAGAAAAGTCTTGCATGGAATAATATTCTATGCTATAATGACCAACGTAGATGCAGATATGTATCTCTCATATTTCTAGGAGGATTCAGTAATGGCAAAATCATCTTCAGATTATTTTGGCCTTGGCAGAATCGTTAGCTTGATTCTGGCCATCATCCCGTTCACTTCTTGGCTTCTCGGTGTTGTCACCCGTTTCCTGGAAGGCAAAATCATTGCCGGGATTCTTCGTATCTTCTTCGGTTGGATCATGTGGATCTTGGATCTTGTCTTTATGATCATCAACGGCAAGATTTGCAGATTCTTGAATGTCTGATCAACAAAAGATTGAAAAATAGAGCAGGATTTTTTCCTGCTCTTTTTTTATGTTTTTTTCGGCTTCTCTTTGGGCTTCCGGAACATAAACTTCCTGGCAACCCCTATGACGATTTTCTGATGCCACGGCCTCAGCGCCTTGTCGGCCTCTTTGAGCAGTCGGCGGATGGGCAGGCTCTGAGGACAATGTTGTTCGCATTTCCCGCATTCGATGCATTGGGATGCAAAGCCCGGCTCCTTGGTCAACCCGACGGTTTGGAAGAACTGATGACGCCCTTCGGATTTGGATTCCAGATACATAGCGTTGTAGCATCTGAATGTCCCCGGAATGTCCACGCCTTTCGGACAGGGCATACAATACCGGCACCCCGTGCATCCGACCTTGTCCTTTGCCCGGATCAGTTCGGAAACATTTTTGAGGAAAGCAAGATCGTCTGGAGTGAGTGAACCGATCTGGGTCTCGCTGGCCACTCTGCAGTTCTCTTCCAGCATGTCCAAAGAATTCATCCCTGACAAAACGACTGTCACTTCGGGTTGATTGTAAAGCCAGCGGAATCCCCACTCGGCGGGCGACCAGTTTCGAGGATTCGAAGCAAATGCCTTTCTGGCCTCCTCGGGCAGCATGTTGACAAGTTTGCCGCCGCGCAGAGGTTCCATGATCACAACTGGGATCCCTTTTTCTGCGGCCGCCTTCAGCCCGATCACACCGGCCTGCGTGTCTTCATCGAAATAGTTATATTGGATCTGACACATGTCCCAATCGTAGTCGTTGAGGATCTTCAAGAACTGATCTGATGCTCCGTGATAGGAAAAACCGATATTCCGGATCGCTCCTGCTTTCTTTTTTTCTTCGAGCCACTCGAACATGCCCATCTTTTTGAGTTTGTCCATCATGGCCACGTCCGTCATATGATGCATCAGATAGAAATCGACATAATCGGTCCGGAGGCGTTTCAGTTCTTCTTTGAAATACCTCTCTGCCGTGTCGACGCTGGCGATCAGATATTGAGGCAGTTTGGTCGCGATCTTAATCTTTTCCCGGATGCCGTTCTTTTCGAAGATCTCGCCGATGGCGACTTCACTTCCCGGATAGATATAGGCTGTATCGTAGTAGTTGACGCCCTTCTCATACGCGGCCATGATCTCCCGCTCGGCTTTTTCCATGTCTATGCCTCCGCCTTTTCTGGTGAAGCGCATACACCCGTAGCCGAGCAGCGAGACAGGCTCTCCGTGTTTATCCAGTCTGTATTGCATGTTCAATCACCTTCCTATGCGGCCTTCGGGACTCCGAAAAACAAATATGCGAATACGCTCCCGACCATAGCGAGTATCAGCAGAGCTCCAAATATCGTGCTGAGAACGACCCTTTTGGCTCCGAAACCGAGCCTGTCTCCTGTCCTGCGGACGCCGAACCCGGCCAGCCAAATGGCCAGTGAAGAGATCAGCCACACAGGAATCGGAAACAGACACTTGTTCCCGGAGATCAGATAGGCGATCCAGTATAACCCGAAAGCGGCCAACAGCGCGAAAAACGCCGAGATGATGATCCGCGCCCAGACAGGGATCCGGGAAACCCGTTTGAGAAGAACGGGCTTTTCTGTTCCCTGCTTCATGATTAAGCTTCAAGCCAGGAGATGGTGAACTTTCTAATCGATCCGCCCCAGCCCTTGGATGTGTCTGTGTTGCGCAGTCTGACGTATAGGATATGATCGCCCTCTCCCTGATATTGGGAATAAAGGCCCTCTTTCAGATAGACCCATTCCATATTCCCGCCGTGCTGCGTAAATTCATGATCCAGCGAATAGTCCGCGATCACGTACCATGTCTTCCTGTCAAAACTGAATTCCAAAATATAGTTCTGGAATATTTCAAACCCGAACGTGGCCTTGGGATACTTGTTCAAATCGAACCAGTAGACCAGTTTTCTGCTTCCGTCGCAGAAACGGATTGTCTCGTTCACGCCCGCATCGCTGGAGAGGATCCATTCCTGATCCTCGTTATTCGAGTTGGTGGCGACCGTGATGGAATGAGGCGTATAGCCTGCTGAAACGTCGACCTCTTTGGATCCCCACGTCACTGTGACCGTTACACCGTCATGCTGCCCCTCTGTCTGGACCAGCAAAGATCTTGTCGCTTTGTCCCATTCTGCAATGACGACCACTTCGACGCCGTCCGCGTCTTGGGCTTTGATTTCCTGGGGATAAACCCCTGCGGGAGCCAGATATCTGGTGCTGACCATGGTCCCGACAGGTCCCGTATATTTCAAAACCGTTTTGTCGGAAGTCTCGGTCTTTGCTTTGACGACGCCACCTGTGTATCCGACTCTCGGGATATTCAGTTGCAGATTGGAATAGTCGAAGAGCAGGATCGAATCCTTGGCCTCGCAGGTCACTTCGCTGAGGACCGCCAGTTTGGGATCGAACAGATCGATATATTTTCCGACTACGGAATAGTCTTTGGAGATGGCATGCCCTGCAAAGATATCTCCCCTCTGCGTCCAGAGGAAATCTGTGGAAACATATTCCTGGTCTTCGTATTGGAGCGCATACGTGACGGCGTTCCGGACGAAAGCGTCACCCGTTGTCTGTGCCGACAGGTACGCGGCAGGCAGTCCGATCGCAACAAAATGCCCTTCTCCGACCTGCTGATCGATGCCTACGGTTTTACCGCCCATCGTCAGGAACGGATGCGCATTCGTCCCTTCGAAACAGGTGTAGAATTGGGTCTGCGATTTGGTGAAGCTCGGTTTGCCGAATCCTGCATATGTGCCGCTGCCGGTATATGTCACTTTTTCGGTTTTGGTCACATTCAGATCCTTGACCTGGATGCCGAGTTCCATCTGATCCATCAGATGCTGCAAGGGCGAACCGGAATCATGCCACCACATACTGCTGATATCTTCATACTTATCCTGCCCGGCAAAATAGAGCACTGTCCCTCCGCGGCGGACCCATTCAGCGATCACTTCGTTGACGCTCGCGGTTTTGGGCTTCTGACAGTCGTATGAAACGATCAGGATCTGAACGCCCTTCAAGTCTTCCACGGAGCGAAGATTTTCCATGCTCGTAAAGGACATGCGGATACCGTCGTTGACCAGCGGATAGGCTATCCCGTACAAGGCTTTGCTGGTATCCAAACACCAGTTGTTGGTGTCTCTCTGCCAGCTGATGGAGTCTGACAGCAAAAATGAGATGCCGGTCGTCCCCGTTCCCATCTGGATCGCCTTCCCGGATAGATCGGCCAGCGCGTTGAACACGTTGAGCTGGGCCGTCCGGTACTCGGAAGACACGTTCAAAAAGCTGCGGCTCGGCCACGGAAACATCTGGAAGCGGTTGATTTCAGGCTGCAGCACGGACGCAACCAGCGTCTGGCGGTACATGACCTGGCACTCGGCCTCAGTATAATTGCCATCTGCCATCGGATCGGACAAGGCATAAAAAGCCGTGCCCTCGACAGCATCAAGATATGTTGCATAGTCTACGTAGGAATTCAGGAAAGGATCGCGTACCCCGGCCCCTTTGTACTGCACGCTGGAATTCGCGGTATCCGACCAGGTCTGACCGATCACACCGTCGATCACGCCCAGGCTCATGTATGTGTCCAGCCCTGCCGTGATCTTCCAGGAAGCATAATTCAGCGTCGAGTGCGTTGCAATGTGGACTTTGGTGTCCGGATTCTTGGCCTTGATCCGGCTGGCCATCTCGGAAAGGATCCGCTTGAACAGGAACGTTTTCAGTTCCATGGTCTTGTACATGGCTTCCGGAGAATCGGTCTGGGCTTTCCACGGCTCGTTATAATATCTGACCCATTCGTCCTTAAATCCCTGAGAATAGCCCGAATCATACCACATCTCGGGTTCCTCGAACGTGATGACGTCCGGCTGATACGTATCCATGCAATAGCCCACGATCTCCCAGACATACTCGATCCAGTCCAGCGTGGGGACCATGTAATAGTTGGTGTCGCCCGAATGGACGAAGAGCGACCCGTCTTTTCTTGTCTGAACGTCTGAGATCTTTGACGGATCTCTTTGGCAATAAACTCCGTTGTCCCGGTTGATGGCCATCATCATATTGACCGTATATTCATCCGCATGCTCGAGCCATCTCGGAAACACGGAATCTGCCGAAGACTGCGTGGATGTATAACACATCATAGCATCCGATCTGAAATACAGGGAGTCTGAATATGCATCCGCTGTCTGAAATGTGGAAATATCTCCGTCGATCTCTATGCTTTGATAATTGCTGAGATATGTGCCGGAAGCGGCATCATATGTGACCGTCGGGACCAAATAGATCTCGCCTTTCTTGGGCGTTGTGGATTCCTTACGGACGACGGGTTCTCCCCCTTCGCTCTTTTCGACCAGATAAACGATCTGCTCGTTGCCCGGATTGACCGTCGTTCCTCCGGGGCGGGGCTCATACGTCCCGACATAGCTGAAGTTTTCCGGCAGTTCCAGTTTGTCCAAAGAACAGGTTTTGGTATCGGCATCATATTTCAGGATCTCGGTGATGAAATAGGCGGCCGCTGCAAATGTTCCGTCTGCATCATACCCGATGATGACCAGCTTGTTTCCGTCCATCTTGATAACGAATTCTTTTTCGGACAGCGCCTCCTTGGCGGCCACGGACTCCGGTCTGTTCGTCACGCCGACAAGGATCTCTTTCAAGTCCGAAAAATCGGCGTTCTTGTCTTTGGTCCAGTCCGTCTTGATCGCCAGCTCGGTTTGAAGACCCGAATTGATGGCCACACGAATATTGACAGCGGCGTCTTTTTCCGCGCTCGTGCTGTCCAGATCGCTTCTCATCACAACATATTCGGATTTTTGTCCCCGCTCGACGATCGGCACCAGATTTTCCGGTATCGTCTCAGAAGGGACCTCCGACGTCGGATCCGTCGCGTTTCCGCAAGCCACGATCCCCGGAAGCAGAACCAGTCCGAGGAGCAGACAAGCCATGATGCGTATCCAAAGTTTGTTTTCCATACCAGGCCTCCTGAAAAGAGTCTTTCTTTTCTTTCATCTTATCACTTATATAGATAGATGTCAAGAATCAGCCCCTCCGCAGAACCGTTTTCGGCATCCAAAATTCTGCAAAAGTGAAAATGAAATTATTCATTTTTGCTTTTTATAAATATATATATGAAGGATTTTTCAATAATCTCCATTTTTAGAGCCGTTTGTTGGATAATTTGGAAAAGATATATCCATTTTTGAAAAAACTATTGACTTTTTGCCGTGCATTCAATATAATGGTGCACATTACAGATGGTCATCCGGACCGTCTTGTCGTGAAAGGATTGCTGTGATATGTCAAGAACTACAATACCAGAATTATACGGCAGTTTAGTCTTCAATAACGACGTCATGCGCGAAAGGCTTCCCCAAGACGTCTATCTGTCTCTGACCCGCACCATAGAGACCGGCAAAGAGATCGATGCGTCCATTGCCAACGTCGTGGCAAACGCCATGAAAGACTGGGCCATCGAACTGGGCGCCACTCACTTCACGCACTGGTTCCAGCCTCTGACCGGCGTCACGGCTGAAAAACATGATTCTTTCATCAATCCTGTCGGCAGCTGCAAAGTCGTTATGGACTTTTCCGGAAAAGAACTGATCCGTGGCGAACCGGACGCTTCGTCCTTCCCTTCCGGCGGACTCAGAGCGACCTTCGAGGCCCGGGGCTACACGGCATGGGATCCGGGTTCATACGCGTTCGTCAAGGATAAAACGCTTTATATCCCGACCGCCTTCTGTTCTTATACAGGCGAAGCTCTGGATTTCAAGACGCCCCTGCTCCGTTCCATGGACGTGATCAACGAACAGGCCCTGCGCGTGTTGAAACTGTTCGGAGACACCACGACTCAGCGTGTCGCCACCACCGTCGGCGCCGAGCAGGAATATTTTCTGGTCAACAAAGAGCTGTTCAACAAAAGAATGGATCTTATTTTCTGCGGCCGGACGCTTTTCGGCGCTCCGGGGCCAAAGGGGCAGGAGTTGGAAGATCACTACTTCGGTCCTTTGAAAGTCAAAGTCGCTGAATTCATGTCCGAACTGGATGAAGAACTCTGGAAACTGGGCATCAACTCCAAAACCAAGCACAACGAAGCGGCTCCCTCTCAACATGAATTAGCCCCCATCTATGCGACCACGAACCTGGCAGTCGATCAAAACCTATTGATCATGGAATACATCCGGAAAGTCGCCGAACGCAAAGGCATGGTCGCCTTGCTTGCGGAAAAGCCCTATTCCAACATCAACGGCTCCGGCAAACACAATAACTGGTCTCTGTCCACGGATACCGGCAAAAATCTGTTGAAACCCGGCAAACACCCGGAAGAAAACCTTTTGTTCCTGCTCATGCTGGCCGCAGTCATCCGCGCCGTCGATCAGTATCAGGATCTGCTCCGCTTGTCTGTCGCATCTGCGGGCAACGACTACCGTTTGGGCGGGAACGAGGCCCCTCCGGCCATTGTCTCCGTCTTTGTCGGAGAAGAACTGGAGAATATCATCGAGTCGATCATAGCGGGCAGCGAATACGTCCATCCGGACAAGGCCAAAATGGATCTTCACGTTCATGCCGTCCCCGTCTTCTCGAGAGACACGACAGACCGAAACAGAACGTCCCCGTTCGCATTCACCGGAAACAAATTTGAATTCCGCATGGTCGGTTCCTCTCAAAACATCGCCATGCCGAACATCGTGCTCAATACCGCCGTTGCCGAGGTCCTGAAGGATTTTGCGGACCGGCTGGAAGGCGTTGACGATTTTGAACCCGCACTGAAAGAAGTCATCCGGGACACCTTTGCAGCGCATAAAAGGATCATATTCAACGGCAACGGCTATTCGGAAGAATGGCAGATCGAGGCGGAACGAAGAGGCCTTTGCAACTTTACTTCCACTGTCGACGCGATTCCTTCCCTGACCTTGTCCAAAAACGTCCGTCTCTTCTCTTCCATGGGCGTGATGAGCGAGGTGGAATTGAGATCCCGTTCCGAGATCCTTTATGAGAACTATGCCAAAGCCGTCAACGTCGAGGCCATGACCATGATCCATATGGCCAGCCGGGAGATCATCCCTGCCGTTGAAACCTATCTGGGGACGTTGGCTCAGACCGCGAAAGCCAAGCGGGACGCGTTTGGAGAAAACGTCGACTGCAGTGTGGAGCAGACATTGATCGACCGCATCGGCCAACTCGAAGGCAAAGCTTTCCGGGCTCTGGAAAATCTGAAGTCCCTGGAAGCCAAGGCGTCCGGGACGGGCGAAAAACTGGCCCGTTTCTATAAAGAAAAGATCCTGCCTGCCATGTCCGCATTGCGGACGCCGGTCGATCTTTTGGAAATGCTGGTTCCCGACAGCGTCTGGCCGCTTCCCTCTTACGGCGATCTCACATATAAGCAATGATCAATCAAATAACGCCTCGAAGACCGATGTTTTCGAGGCGTTTTTGTTTGGTTTGACGGGATCATTCCACTTTCCCGTATTTTTCAATGCCCGCTTTGACTCTGTTGAGTTCAGCTTCTTTTTTCTCCGGTTTGGAATAGACGTAACTGAAATGCATCTCCTGCCCGCGTATCATTTTTAATATGTTCTTTCTGTGCTTAAAAATGATGACGGCTCCTCCGACAAGTAAAACCATCGTGCCCGGAGCCACATAAGGCTGGTGAAGGATCACGCCGAACTCGATGTAATAGGCGACAGGAAACAGCACGCTGGCCGTGACAGGTACGAAGAACAGATAATTCGTCGCAAAAAGAACGATCAGTTCCACGCCTAAAAGAATCAGGAACAGTTTCCAGTCGATGCTCAAAACCGCGCCGCCAAGACATGCCAGCCCTTTCCCGCCTTCAAATTTCATATAGAACGGGAAAACGTGTCCGAGGATCACGCTTACCGCGGCCAGTTCCTTGGCCAGCGGCAGCATCGGGAAAATCATGATTGAAAAATGAACGACCAAAAACGCCTTGACGATATCAAAGATCATGGAAAAGATGCCGGCCTTTGCGCCAAGCACGATGATCGCATTGGACGCTCCGGCATTGCCGGATCCTTTTTTTCTGATATCCAGGCCTTTGATCATCCCGATGATGTACGACGGATTGATGCTCCCAACGACATAACCAAGCAATATGCAAAGTAATATGGGCCAAATCATTTGTTTTCTCCTTTGTTTGCTTAGCTTTGTCCGGTCACCAGATCGGAATCGTATAACAGATCCGTCCACGACACGATCTGTCCGTGCCTCATATAGGCTCTGGGGACGCGTCCGCCGACAGAGCAGACTTCCTCATAAGAGATCGTTTGTGCCGCTTTGGCCAGATCGTGGGCCGTGTTGCCTTCCGTACTGCCGAAAACAGTCACGATATCCCCGATCGAGCACGGAATATCCGACACATCGACCATGCACTGATCCATGCAGACTCTTCCCAGGATCGGGGCCTTTTGGTTGCTGATCAAAACGGAATATTTTCCGTTTCCGGCCAACCGGCTGAGTCCGTCCGCATAACCGATCGGGATCGTTGCGACTCTCATCTTCTTCGTTGCTACGAACGTCTGCCCGTAGCTGATACCCTCGCCCGGTTCGACATCCTTGATATGAGAGATGATCGTCCGGACCGTCATAACAGGCTTCATGCCGGGAACGATGCCCAGATCGTCTGAAGGGGGCAATCCGTAAAGAATGATCCCTGCCCGAACCATGTCCATGTGCGTTTTTTCAAAAGCCAGTATCCCGGCGCTGTTCGCACAATGACTTATCCGGAATGCGATGCCCCGGTCATGAAGTTCCCGTATCACATTCTGGAACCTGCTCAATTGCCGTTCGGTCTCTTCCCTGCCTTCCGCCATATCCGCGGATGAAAAATGCATGAAGATACCTTCGGGATCCAGAGCGGGATTTTGGCACAATGAAACGATCGGCTCGATCTCGGCGTTTTCCTCGCGTCTGCACAAAAAACCGATCCGGCCCATGCCTGTATCTATTTTGATATGAATTTTGACTTTCACTCCGCTCAAACGCGCCTCTTTTGCGAGTTCGGACCCGTAGTCGGCCGAAAAAACGCACTGGGAGATCTGCTGCTCGGAAAGGAGTCTGGCACAAGCCGGCGGCGTATAACCCAAAATCAGGATCGGCAGATCGTTCCCGCTTTGGCGGATCTGAAGCGCCTCTTCGATATTTGAAACGGCCAGGTATGCTGCGCCAAACCGTTTATACAGGCCTGCCAGCACGACTGCTCCGTGTCCGTACGCATTCGCCTTGACCACGCAGCAGATTTTTGTGTCTTTCGCCTGCTTTTGGATCTGTTTGAAGTTTTGCTCCGCCGCATCCAAATCGATTTCGGCCCATGTCCTGAGCCGAAGCGCGTGTTCTCCGTTCAGAGCGAGTGAAGTGTTCGGTTGATTGTAATCCATGTGTTCCTCTTCTGAAAACGCCCCGGCAAGGCTTGTCGGGGCGTAATCACGAAGCATTATTTCTTGCTGACCGCTTCACAAATTTGTTCAAGCAGTTTTTCCTGACGGAGCAAGCTGTCTTCCAGCTCTTTCTGTCTAGCAGCCTTAGCAGCGTTTGCCTCAGCTTCAGCAGCATCTTTTGCTTTCTGTTCTTCTGCAGCTTTTGCAGCTTCTTCCTCTGCCTTCTTCTTCTCTTCTTCTTTCTTCTGTCTCTCCATGCGCTCACGCATCTTGGTGATCAGTCGAACGATTGAGAAGATGCAGAGAGCAACGATGACGAAATCGATGATCGTCTGGATCCATAAGCCCCACATCAGTGCAACTTCAGGCTGTGTGATCACGCCTTCGGCATCCGTAACTTCCGCAACGAGGACGGTTTTCACGTTTTCAAGATCTACGCCGCCTGTGATCAGACCGACGATAGGATTGATGATGTATTTGACAAGACCGGTTACAATCGCGCCAAAAGCAGCACCAATGACTACGCCGACGGCCATGTCGACTACGTTGCCACGGGAGATAAACTTCTTAAAGTCACTCCAGAAGCCACCTTCTTTTTTCTTGCCCATATGTTTCTCCTCCGAAAGATTTATAGACTCTCGTCTATGGACTGATTATATCATTTTATGATTGCGATTGCAACCAAACGACAAAAAAACACTTGCCTGCATCCTATTATTTGTTCGGATCGAGATATTTCCAATAGGTCAGGATATAGTTGATTCCCGACCAGACCGTAAACACGATCATGACCGCGATGCATAAATAGGTCAGCGGCGGATACTTGACAAGGAACTGCATGACCCCGCTCTCTCTGACGCTGTCTCCGCCGATCAGATTGATCGTTTCGTAGATCAGAGGTTCGAGATACGTCGTCAGGATGCACGTGACCTGGGAGCCCGTTTTGATCTTGCCCAGTTTGTTTGCTGCGATCACGATATGAGCCGATCCGGAGACCATCAGACGCATCGAGGTCACCGCCAGTTCTCTGAACACGACGATCAGCACGGCCCAAGTGTAGATGAATCTGATGTTGCCATAACGGTACAAAGCGACGATCAAAGCGCCCAAGACCATGAACTTGTCGGCCAGAGGATCCAGAAACTTTCCGAAATCCGTGATCAGATTTCTTTCCCGTGCGATCTTCCCGTCCAGATGGTCTGTATAGGAGGCCAGGCCGAATATCAGCATGCCTACGATCGTTGTGATGAAATAACCCTGGACCGTTTGTGTCGGGATCATCAGAACGATCACGAAAACGGGGACCAGTATCAGTCTCAACACTGTCAGCTTATTCGGTAGATTCAGTTTCATTTTTTCCGCCCCCCTTTCGTCGGAATCGAGGATTGAACAGCAAACCCGTACAGGTCATAATCCAGCGCCTTTCTGATTTTGACCTGCACAAACGTGCCCGGCTCGATCGGTTTCGCGCTTTCAAAATAGACTTTCCCGTCGATCTCAGGAGCATCTGCCGCGCTTCTGCCGAAATACAGCTCGCCTACCGCGTCAAAATCTTCGCACAGCACTTCGATGGTTTGTCCGATCCGGTCTGACAGCTGCTTGTCGTTGATGAGCATCTGTTCCTTCATCAAGGCATCCATCCGGTCTTGTTTGATCTGCTCGTCGATCTGATCGGGCATGTCGTAGGCGGGCGTTCCTTCCTCTCTGGAATAGGTAAATACGCCTACATGTTCAAACTGCTGTTCTTTGACGAACTCGCAGAGCTGCTCATAGTCTTCCTGCGTCTCGCCCGGGAAACCGACCATGAACGTCGTACGGATCACGATCCCCGGGATCTCTGTCCTCAGTTTGGCCACGACTTTGCGAACCAGTTTGGAGTCTCCGTGCCGGTTCATCGCCCGGAGCATATGATCGCTGATGTGCTGCATCGGAAGGTCGATATACTTGAGGATTCTTGGATTGTCCCTGATCTCGGCGACCAGTTCGTCCGTGATCTTGTCAGGATAGCAATAAAGCAGCCGGATCCAGGGGATATTCGTCTGCTCCGTAATTTGGTGCAGCAGTTCGGCCAGCGCATATTTGCCATAGAGATCTTTCCCGTATCTCGTGATATCCTGCGCGATCACGGTCAATTCCTTGACACCGAGGGTCTCGAGTTCCTGAGCCTCCTTGACAAGGTCTTCCATGGGGCGGCTTCTGAACTTCCCGCGGATGGAAGGGATGGCGCAATAGGCACAGCGGTTGTCGCAGCCTTCCGCTATTTTCAAATAAGCCATATACTCGGGTGTCGTCAGGATCCGGTCTCCGCCCAACTCGACCTCATCTTTGGGATCATAGCAGGCATATTTCTTTTTGTTCTTTCCAGACACGGCCTTCACTGCGTCCACGATGTGGTGGATCCCTCCGACGCCCAGAACGGCGTCGACCTCGGGCATTTCTTTGAAGATCTCGTCTCTGTACCGCTCGGCAAGGCATCCGGTCACGATGATGGCCTTCAGGTCCTTGTGCTCTTTCAGCCAGGCGATATCCAGGATGTTGTCGATCGATTCCTTTTTGGCGCTCTCGATAAAAGCGCACGTATTGATGATCACGACGTCCGCTTCCTCTTCATGAGGCGTGATCTCGTAACCGGCCTCCATGACTTCGTGAAGCATGACCTCTGTATCCAACTGGTTCTTGGGACAGCCCAAGGAAACAAATCCAACTTTCATAAAACCCACCTTTTTCATTCGTGCTCATGATAGCACAGAAACGCAACAAAGTCAACAAAAAAGGCCGTGACGAGCAGCGGCCCTTTGTTGTTCGAAAAACCGTCTTTTACGCTTTTTGCTCAAGCGCGCGACGTTTTCTCATCATGTCTTTCATGCGCAATTCGGTATCCAGAATCCGTTTGCGCAGCCGGATGGATTTGGGCGTGATCTCGATCAGCTCATCATCCTGGATGAATTCGATCGCTTCCTCGAGTCCCATGATCCTGGGCGGAGTCAGCAAGAGTTTTTCATCGGCGCCGGTGGAACGGATAGCCGTCAGATGTTTCTCTTTGCACGGATTGACAGCAATATCGTCGTTCTTCGGGTTTTCGCCGACGATCATGCCTTCATAGACCTGTGTCTGCGGCCCGATGAACATTTGTCCGCGGTCCTGCGTGTTGTACAGTCCGTAACGCGTGGTCTCGCCGGCCTCGGAAGCCACCAGTGATCCCGTAAATCTCATGACGATCTCGCCTTTATACGGCTGATAGCCGTCGAAAGTCGAGTTCATGACGCCTTCACCGTGTGTGGCCGTCAGAAATTCGGAACGATATCCGAACAAGCATCTGGACGGGATCTGATATTCGATACGCGTCCTGCTACCGTTCCCGATCGGGGTCATGGCCAGAAGGTCGCCTTTTCTCTGGCTGAGCTTTTCGACCACGATTCCCACATATTCCTGAGGAACGTCCAGAAGCACTTTCTCGACCGGCTCGCATTTGACGCCGTCGATCTCTTTGTAAAGGACCCGGGGATTGGAGCAGGCCATCTCAAAGCCTTCTCTGCGCATCGTTTCCAGCAAAATGGACAGGTGCATCTCGCCGCGCCCGGCGACCAGAAACTCATCCGTGGTCTCGCCGTCACGAACCCTGAGCGAAACGTCTTTCAGCAATTCGCGGTACAACCGCGCTCTCAGCTGGCGGGAAGTCACGAATTTCCCTTCCTTGCCGGCCAAAGGAGAGTCGTTGACCATGATGGTCATCTCCATCGTCGGCTCGCCGACTTTGACAAATTCCAAAGGCTCAACAGCGGTCGGATCTGTGATCGTGTCTCCGATCGTGATCTGTTCGGGTCCGGACAGGCACACGATCTCGCCGACTTTTGCGCTCTCCGTAGGCACGCGCTGCAGTCCGTCGATCTGATATAAGGCGACGACTTTTCCGCGCCGCGGCGTCGCATCCGGCTCATGGTAGTTGCTGATAGAGATATTCTGATTGATCTTTACACAACCCCGTTCGATCCTGCCAATCGCGATACGTCCCACGTAATCGTTGTAGTCGATGGAAGAAACCAGCATCTGCAAAGGCCCGTTTTCATCGCCTTCAGGTGCGGGTATGTAGTTGATTATCGTTTCAAACAAGGGTTTCAGATCCGTTCCCTCGACGTCCGGTCTGTATGAAGCCGTGCCCGTACGTCCGGAACAATACAGCATCGGGCTGTCCAATTGTTCGTCGCTGGCGTCCAGGTCCATCAAAAGTTCCAGGATCTCGTCTTCAACGACGCCCAGCCGTGCATCCGGTTTGTCGATCTTGTTGATACAAACGATGACTCTCAGATCCAGGTCGAGTGCTTTCTGAAGCACGAACCGCGTCTGGGGCATCGGTCCTTCGGCCGCGTCAACAAGCAGAATGACGCCGTTGACCATTTTCAGCACCCGTTCGACTTCCCCGCCGAAATCCGCGTGACCCGGGGTGTCTACGATGTTGATCTTGATCCCGTTGTAATGAACGGCTGTGTTTTTTGCCAGAATGGTGATACCCCGTTCGCGTTCCAGATCTCCGGAATCCATGACGCACGTCACCGTGTCCTGGTTGTCTCTGTAAATTCCGCCTTGTTTGAGCAAGCCGTCAACAAGCGTTGTTTTTCCATGGTCAACATGCGCAATGATCGCAACGTTTCTTAAATCTTCCCGAACCATGCTTTAAACCTCTTTGTGTAAAAACTCGCCCTATATTATATCACTTTCAACGCGCGCGTGCAAAGAAAAAGATTTAACGATATTATATAATCACTTGTTTTCTCAATTGTGCATTTTGCACAAGCCGATTTGGCTTTGGTATGCCTTTTTCTGCTCGTTGCTTGCTGAAAGTCTTTTTTTGTGTTACAATTCTTTTGCTCGCCGGAAGGCTTGCAAAAGATGATCGGATATGGACAAAACGATGTTTGAACAGACAAAATTGCTGATCCTCGATTTAGACGGGACCATCGCAGACACTCTCGGTGCACTGAACGAAGCCGTCAATGCTACGATGCGCAAATATCATTGGCCGGAAAGAACCTATGAAGACGTCCGGCTGGCTATCGGTAACGGAGCCCGGAAACTCATCGAACGCTCGATGCCCGCTCCTTTTTCCTCGGACCCGGAGTTGGTTTCAACCGTATTGAAAGAATACGACGGCCAGTACGGCCTGACTTATATGCATACGGATACCTGTTATCCAGGCATGAAGGAGTCTTTGATGGAATTGGCGGGCAGAGGTTATACGTTCGCCGTCCTTTCCAACAAGCAGGATCTGTACACAAAAAAGCTGATTGCCCAATTATTGGGGGATCTCCCCGCTCTTGTCATGGGGCAGACGGATCTTCCGAAGAAGCCGGACCCGACCGTTCCCCTTCTCATTGCGGAAAAACTGGGCTTTTCTTCACAGGAATCCGCCATGGTTGGAGACAGCGACGTGGATATCCTGACCGGACAGAATGCCGGGATGCTTACCGTGGGCTGTGCCTGGGGATTCCGTGGACGGGCCTGCCTTGAATCCGTTCACGCAGATATCATCGCAGACCATCCGTCAGATTTGTTAGGTATATTTGGAGGTGTGAGACCATGATCGTCACAAAAATCACGTCGTCTTTGGAAAAACCGTTTCTCAAGGACACCATCGATTCTTTTCCCGAACTGAGCCGCATGTCTGCGCTTCAGAACGAAGAAATCCATTTTCAGTTGCTGATGGCTTCGGATTCCCGGGATCCGGTCCGCGTCCACGTCGGTTGCCAGACCGAATTGCCCTCATCTTTACGTTCAGTAGAGTCGGTTCCGGTGGGCTTTCCGACATATTCAAGCAGCGATCCTGCCCAATATATCTCTACCGAACCGGGTCTTTTCCCGGATTGGCTGCAGCCTCTGCAATATGATGATGGTATGATCCTGACTTCCGGACAACTCCGCTCTGTTTGGGTCACGCTGCATACAGAGGACTTTTCGGGAGAGCAGATAATCACTTTGCGTGTAACTGACAAGGAAAACAATCTGATCGCAGAACAATCGCTCCGATTGGACGTCATACCCGTCAGACTTCCCGAATCAGATCTGACGATCACGAACTGGTTCCACACGGATTGCCTGGCATCCTATTACAGCGTCCCTGTTTTTTCCGAATCTTATTGGACCATCGTCGAAAACTTCATGCAAAAAGCTTCGGATCTGGGCATCAATATGCTTTTGACCCCGGTTCTAACGCCGCCGCTTGATACAGAGATCGGCGGCGAGCGGCCGACGGTCCAGTTGGTCGAGATCATCGTCTCGAACGACGGTGCATACTCTTTTGATTATACGAATCTGGACAGATGGATCGGTCTGTGTCTGAAACACGGCATCCGCTATTTCGAGATATCCCACCTGTTCTCTCAGTGGGGCGCGGCAAAAGCGCCTAAAGTCGTAGGGGTCAGGGACGGCAATACCGTCAAACTGTTCGGATGGGAAACGGATTCCCTGTCCGAGCCTTATACAGACTTTTTGAAGACGTTTATTCCCGCTTTAGTATCTCATCTCGAGGAGAAAGGCGTACTGGATCGCTGCTATTTCCATATTTCAGATGAGCCGAATGCAAATTGTCTTGAGACTTACCGCAAAGCGCGTGATCTGGTCAAACCTTTGATCGGCTCCCGCCCGATCATGGACGCGCTTTCAGACGTTGCCTTCTACCTGGACGGGCTCGTCGACGTGCCGATACCCGCAACAGATCATATTGACTCCTTCCTTTCCAAAGGCATCTCCGGGTTGTGGTCATATTATTGCTGCGGACAACATACTAATCTGAGCAACCGGTTCATCGCGCAGTCCTCCCCCAGAAACCGCATCATAGGAACTCAATGGTTCAAATATGAGATTCGCGGTTTCCTCCAGTGGGGATTCAATTATTATTTCAACATGGGGTCTCATGACCTGATCAATCCCTACCTGGAGAACTCCGGTTCCTTCCAAGTGCCTGCGGGAGATCCTTTCATCGTCTATCCCGCCCCGGACGGCACTGCATTCGATTCCGTTCGCGGTCTCGTTTTCAAGGAAGCTGTCCAGGATCTGGCCGCCTTTAACCTATGTGCGTCCCGAATCGGCCATGAGGCGACCGTGGCTTTGCTGGAAAATGTACTGGGTCCGATTGCGTTCAACAAGTGCACAGATGAAGCGTCTCCCCTCCTAAAAGCCAGAGATGCCGTCAATCAGACTCTCAAACAATAATCCTGTCATTTTTAAAGGGCAGTTTGAAGCTTGCGGTTCAAACTGCCCCTTTTTTTATCGGATCACGCCGTCATTGTCCTGTCTATTTACCCTTCGGTCGGAAATTGGATTCCGGCATTTTGCAGTTTTTCGACGGCCAGATCGACCATTCTCTGAGACGTTGCTTCCTTGGCAAAGGCGATAGCCTCTTTTTGTGCCCAGGAGGGACTTTCGATGGTCTCCGCCTGTTCAAGCAACAACCTCAGTTCGGCTCTGTCTGCTGCATATTTGCCTTTGGACAGGACGATATCGTCTATTTTGAATTCGGTCTCTCCGTTAAGGAAGAGGAAAAATCTCAGATTCTCCAGTGTCTTGAACTGATCTATCGCCGTTTTTGCGGCGCCTGAGATCTTGAGCTGGATATGGTTCCACCCCTCTTGCAGCCCGAGTCCGCCGACGTCCCACGCGAATTCGATCTTATCCACGACCTGAGAGAACTCAAGACAGCTACCTCCGGAGATCACTGACGGGTCGCTCATATAGATCCACATCTCGATATACCAGTTTTCGAAATCCTCAGGCATCGTGATGTGGTATTGTCCGGGATTGTGCATGAAATAGATATTGCTCTGGGTCAAATTGCCTTCAGTCGTAAAGCAGCCTTCCCCTCCGATCTGATTCTCATCATCCAAGCCTTTGTTCTTCCCGCCGGAAGTCCAGCCGGCCATTGAATCACACGTATCGATCACATAATACACGTCGGACATGTCTTCGGTCGTCAGCAACCCTTCGTGAGCCGAAACGATCGCTTTCCGCAACGCTTCATAATCAGATCCGGCAGTTTGTTGTGCCAGAACCGCTTTCGCATTCTCGATCGATTCTTCCAAAACCTCGACAGTCATGGGGATATACTTGTCTACGTCCTTCAACCAGTAGTTTTCGGCGTAGTAGACCTGTGCTTTCAGTAAAGCCGCCCTGTCCACGTCTCTTCCGATCTCGTCTGAAATGAACTGAGCCAGCGTCAGCGCCCTCTCGATATCCGTCTGGATACTGGGGTGCCCGTGCGTACCAATGCCTTCTTTGGCTTGGTTCAGCGGATTCATCTTCAAAAATAGAACGTCGTCATCCCCTTCTTTCTTCACTTGCTGCACAGCCGCTTCAAGTGCGGGTGCCATACCCGTTCCCATCAGTCCGTATGCCCAGACGATCAGCGCATCCGGGTTGTTCCTGCGGACCATCTCGATAAATTCGACGGCTTGGCTGGTATAAGTGGCTGCAGTTATGCTCTTTCCGTCGATCCTTGCACCGCCGTCATTTGTCCCGAGATTGATCACAACGACGTCTGCCGGATCAGAAGAGAAATTCCAGGGTTCAGTGGAAAGAGCGGCGCCCGGAAGAGATGCCGTTTTTTCGTATTCGCCAAACATCGAATCCTTATCCGAACCTTGTACGTAACAGATTCCGCTTCTTGCAATAACAGATATGTCCGCATTCAGGGCTTTCGCAGTCAGCGCGGCATATGTCATCGTACCGTCCTCGGTCGCGGTCGTATAATTTCCGGTTCCGTCGTAGATCATATTTCCGAATCCGCAGGTGATCGAGTCTCCGATGAACTCGATTTTGAAATCGGGTTTTTCCGGAGGCTTGACGCAGAATGCTCCGTCTGTGACCTTCAGATTAGAGAAAGACAGTGTCGCGGATTGCCCGTATGCAGCCTCGTTGCGCTTGCGGACTTCGATCGTGTGGATTCCTTCCGGGAGTCCTGAAATCAGGTCATAATTCCCTGCTGTTGTCACACAGATTGTCGATGCGGGTTCAAATGCGCCGTCCACATATACGTTGACATACCCATAATAAGTTGAGTTGGTCGAACTGGGGTTGATCCGAACAGAGGCGCCTGTTCCTTTACAGCGGAAAGCGAAGCCGCTGTTCGTCCAGAACAGTTTCAATTCTTTGCCCTGTACCACAGTTCTTCCGTACAGGGTCAGAAAGTCTGTGATTTTTTCCTGGTTCTCTCGCAACTCGTCTTCCTCTTTCCCTGCAGCGGTCTCGTCTTCTTTGTTCGTTTCGCTTCCCGTGTTTTCGGTTTCTGCCTCTTTTGTTTCATCAGGTTCCTTTTCGGACCCGCAAGCGATCAGACTCATGATCAGACTCGCAGACAGCAAAAGAAGCAAAAATGTCAATAACCTTTTTCTCATATGCCCTCCTTAATCGAGCCACTCGATGGTAGGCTCTTCTGCCTCGTTGATCGCCAGTCTTGAATAGAGTGCCACAAAACCGCCGTTTTGAGAGAAAGAATACCCGTTATATCTCATCACGCATGCCGCCATGGCTTCAGAACTGTCGAACACCAGCTGATAGGATTTTTCACCGATGTTGTCTGAACCGATATTGATCAGCATGACGTCTTTTGAGTTGAGCACGGTGACCAGCGAAGAACATCCGTATGTAAAGGTATTCAGCAGCGTTTCTCTTTCTGCATCTTCAATGATCAGATAGTTCAGATGGTACCTGGAGAAGATAAACGCGCCGCCTCCCTCGTTCGAAAAGCTGGGCCATTGTCTGATGATGGCCTGTGTACGGAACATGACCGTTGCGTTGGAGAGGTTCCCGATGATCATGCCGTCTTTTCCGCCGGCTGTGATCACGTTATAGTAACACCATGCGACCAGTTTTTTGATGAAGTGATTGTCGCAATCCCTGAAGTCCACGCCGTAGCCGGCCGCTACGATCCCGCAGTTGACGACGTAAACGCCCTTTCCTTTGCCCCGAACGGCATAAACGCTGTTGCCTTCTCCGTGATTTCCTTTCTCAACATCATTGTCGACAAAGAAGATCCGGATGCCGCTCAGTCCGGCATTGTTGCCGTTTAAGGTGATGAAAGCCTGGTCCGTATCGGGTTTGACCTGTGAACCCGTTCCGTAAGAAACATAGAACATGGTCCCGGCACTGATCGAGCCCTGGCACCTGTTAGCTACGCTGGAAGCACCCCTCAGTTCCACATTGGCCGGGACGACCAGAGGAGACTTGAAGAGGTATGCGCCCGCCGGGACATAAACGACGCCGCCCGTGCTGGCCGCCTTATTCAACGCTTCCTGAACGGCACCGGACGCATCCACGTCAGAGACCGCCGGGACTTCGGCTATATACAAACGGGAGGTTGGTTTAACGTACGAACGGGAGTAATCGATCGAATAGTCACTCAAATCTGTCTGATCGTTGTATGCGTCGATATTCTTGCCTGTCACAGCTCCGCTGTACGTGACGCCTGTCGACTTGACATATCCGTCGGTTTGGTTGCGGAGGGCATATACGGTCCCTTCGACCTCAGACCGTGCGATGGCCATTCCCCATCTGGTATCCATATCTGAGATCTCAATGCCGTAATCGCAGTCTTTGATATAAAGATCATAGAAAGACCCGGCAAAAGCGATCCTGACGCCTTTGTCGATATGCACCCCGTATTTGCATTGTTCGATATGGACATCTGCAAATTCGGTCCATTCCAGATCTCCGACTAGGAATCCGGTTGCATTCGCTCTCGTGTATGCTTCGACATCCGATTGGGAAGGCGTCGTGCCCAATTTGCATTGTGCCCAGTATTTAGGCGACATATGCACACTTAAAACCGTTCCGACATCGGAAGAATTGGAAAGTGCGAATCCGGTATAAAGCATCGTTCCGTACACGCTCTCGATAGACAGCTGTTCGTGTCCGGTGGTGCCGAGACATGCTCCGACGCCTCTGTATCCGTTGATGATCGTGACATTCAGCACATTGGACAGCATGTCTCCTGCGATATAAAAGGCATGTGGATACGGCTTCACATTCGTCAAACTCTGTTCGGGATAAAAGATGGTCAACCCGACGGCGCCGCCCGAACCCGCGACGACGAAAAGACCGGTCTCTTTATCGTCAACAGAAGGCACGTTCGCCATGATCACGGTCCCGTAAGACAGACCGTCTGTCACGTTGTCAGGATTCTGCCAGTCTCCCTGCAGCGTTACGAAATTCGGGATCCGGATCGTTTTGGTGACCATATACTTCCCTTCGGGAAGCCAGACAGTCCCGCCTCCGATCTTGGAACATTCGTTCAGAGCCTTTTGGATACCGGCCGTGCTGTCTGTCTGCCCCGTAGGATCTACGCCTTCGAAATCCGTGGCAACGATATCGGCAATCACGACTTGCTTTGTCTCGTATTTGGTTTGAATGATCTGTGCGTTACTCTTCACTTTTTCCACGTTTTTGATATACTCCTCCCAGTCGGCCTGCGCCTGTGAGTCACGCTCTGCCTGGGTATAAACTCTTTGAACATCCAGATTGGCATCGATATACATGGGCTGCTCCGTTTCAGGCTTGACGATCTCTTCGGTGAAAACCTTGATCGCTTTCAGTGTCGCCTCTTCGTCTTTGCCCACGATCACGATCTTGTGATTCAGGACTTTGATGGCATATCCGAGGTCCGGGAGACCTTCTTTCACGGTTTCCGTTTCCATTCGGTTCGTGTCGCCGACCAAAATCTCATACGGCTCCGTGATCGAGGGATCATCCTTGGGCAATCTCGTAAAGTCGTTATCTATCTTGACTTTCAAACCTGTTTTTGCTTGGATCGTTTCTCTCAGCTCTCCGGCGGCCCGTTCGACCTTTTTTGAGGTGATATCCGGGCGCATGATCGTGTATTTGAATGTTTTCGACGGATTCTCCAGTTCCAGAGTCTCCTTCGGAACGAGATCTTCGCTTTCTTTCGTTTCCGGCGTCTCGTTCATCTGTCCGCAGGACACGGCAAACGTGAGCAGCAAACAAAAGATCAAGAACAATAAAAAGATGTGCAGATGTTTCATGCCAGCCTCCTCATCACGAGTTTGGTTTCTTGTTTTGATTATATCTTATATAATTAACATGTGTCAAGGAGGTCTTCCTGAACGCACTTTCGAAAAACGTTAGAAGAGGCCTGCGGCTTTTGCCGCAGGCCCAAATACTATGCGCTTAATCTTACGAGAAAGCAATGTCAACAAGGTTGAACGAAACCTGGGTTTCCCAAGCGGTGTTGCTTGCCACGTAGATTCTGACGAAGTTGATGGCTTCCCAGTTGGGTTCCACACCACCGTCTGTGTTGCCGTCAGTTTTACCGGTGCTGAGATCCAGTTCAAGCGTCAGCTTGTTGTTGCTGTCCAGCGTCATGCCTTTGATGGCATTCACGAAATCCCAGTGATATTCCTGCTTGTCGCATGTGCCGGAAGAGGTGATCTCCAGCTGGCCGGATCCATCCAGTGTGGACAGATCGAAGGCTGCGCCAGCCTGGAATGTCAATCTGACTTTGCTTGCCTTGGACATATCAACAGCCGGGTCAAAGGATACGCTCTTAACGTTCGTTGAGCCTGTGCCAAGCGTCAACTTGATAGCGTCGATTGCTTTATCCTTCACAGCAGCGTTCAGAGCCGTGATTGCGGGATCCGGTTCGTTAACGACCTGACCCTCATAGGATCTGCCCCAGTTGCCGACGCCCGGATACTGCAGCTGATATGCATGCTGCCACAGTTTCTCACCTGCCGTCACGCCGTCATAATGTTCAATGACGTCGACCGTGCAGAATGTGAAGCCGAGGTATCCGTTTTCAATATCTTCGGCAGTAATGCTGATGTCTGCAAGCGGGATCTTGAGTTCCAAGCAGTAGTGATCTTCGAACTGCTGGAGTTTGCTCTCCCAATCCTTCTTGACAGCGCCGCCTTCGTTGGTGCCTGTGAACCAACCGAAAACGGGGGTCTCGGAGTACTCATCTTCGCCCGCGCCATCACCCTTGACGGCTGCGTTCCACTGAATACCGCCGACAGGAGTCGATGCCTGATTCTTGGTGAACCAGATCAAGGATCCGTCGCCTGCATACGGCTGTCTGAATGTGTTGGCCGTGTAGTTAGGCGTGTTGTCGATTCTGTATTCGCAGATGTAGAGATACTCGTTGTCAAATGCAAAATAGAAATATTCTGCGAAGTCTGCGTTGGTGTAGTTTTCAGCGAACTGTTTGCCGCCGACAATACCGCCACCGATCTTGTTTTCGTCTGTCTTATTTGCTGTCCATGCTTTGCATTCTTCAACGCCACAGAACAGCGGTTCGCCTGCTTCATAGACGAGATCCAAATCACCGTCGATCACGATGCCGGAGCCGCCCTCAGCCAGTTTAACGATACCGAATTTCGGGTTTACGAATGTTTCGGTAGGCTTTCTGGTTCTGGATTCTTTCGTCTCCTTTTTCGTTTCCGTCTTGGATTCTTCAGCCGACTCGTCGTCTTTTGTTTCAGCATCCGTTGTTGAAACGTCCGGTTCTTTTTCTGTCTCTGTAGGCGTGCCCTGGTCTTTTTCGGTCTCGCCGCCGGGAGTCGTAGAAGTCTCTCCGCAAGAAGCCAAAACAGCCACAAGTGTCAACACCATGGTGAAAGACAATAAAATAGCCAGTAACTTTTTCATGTTGTTTCTCCTTCCTGCTCGCACTTCGCAAGCATTTTACAGTTCGAATTATAGCATTTGCCCTCTTTTTTGTCAACTATAGTGGAACTTTTTGTCAACTATAACGGGGCATCTTGATCTCTGTTTTTGCATGTTCAACAAAGCAGCCACCCGAACCTTCGTGTCTCGGGTGGCTGAAAGATTATTCTTCGTCTTCTTCGGGGCTGGCCTTTTCATCGACCAGATAGATGACGACTCGTCTGTTGTCCTCGACTCCGATGGAGTTGGTCGCAACACCGGGGATCGTTTGGACTTCGGCATGGATGATCCTGCGCTCATACGGAGTCATCGGCTCGAGCATGATGCTCTTCTTGTTCTTCAGAACGGCATATGCCTTCTTTCTGGCCAGATCTTTCAGCGTGGCAATCCTCTTTGCGCGATAGCCTTCCACATCAACTGTGATCCTGCAATATTCGTGTTTCTCACCTGCGACCCGCTTGTTCGCGGCCAGATTGGTCAGGTACTGAAGGGCGTCCAGTGTTTCTCCGTGGTGTCCGATCAGCACGCCGGCTTTGTCTCCCTGCACGTCCAGAACGGTGTCGTCGTTCTGCCCGTCGTAGGCTTCAACTGTGGCGGTCAGTCCCATGTTTTCGATCAACTGTTTCACAAAATCCATCGCCATCACCACACCGGGCTTTTCGACTGTTTCATATGTTTTCTCGATCGGTTCGGGCTTCGCTTCTTCAACGGTTGCCTCGGGCTCGGTTTCGGGTTCTGCGGCGGGGACAACTATAGGTGCGGGTTCCTCGACAACTTCCGGTTCGGTATAAGTCACACGGACCTTCGCCAAGGATCCTCCAAAGAGGCCAAACACGCCTTTTTTCGGTTCTTCAAGAACTTCAACTTCAACTTCGGCATCAGCAGAGATGTGAAGTGCTAATTTCGCTGCGGCGACGGCTTCGTCGATCGTTTTGCCCATCGCTTCTTGAACTTTTACTCTATCTTCCATTGTTCTCGCCTCGATCAGTTATCGCTTTCTTTATGTTCATCTTCTTGCTCTGACTCACTCTCAGAGTTTTCTTCTTGTTCAGGCTCAGTCCCCTCTTCGGAACTTTCTGCCTGGCCGTCTGTAAGTTCGCTTTCGGATCCCGTGTCATCGGATTCGGTCGGCAGTTCGATATCTTTTTCTTCTGAGATTTCGCTGTCTTCCGTAAGCTCGCCGGTTCCGCCGCGTTTTTTCTTCTTGCGCTGACGATCCGAATTGTCGTCTTTCAGCGGAGCCAAACCGATCTTTCCGTTTTCTTCGGGAAGTTCCGGTGCGGGTTCGTCTTCCTCTGTATAAGGCTCTTTGCGACGCGCCGGTGCAACGGGAGCGGTGTCTTCGTATTCGTCATCGTCGATATGATGCAAAGATCTCTTGCCGGAGGCAGAAACCGCGCCGGATCCGCCGTTGCCTGTCTTTTTGCGTTTGGGGTTCTTGCCGAGGATTTCCCGCTCTGCCGCCTTGTAGTCTTCCTCTGTGAAGGTCGGATAAGGCATGATCTTTACAAGGATCACCTGCTTCAGTACGGTTGTGATGCTCTTGAAGATCCAGTAAATCGCGACAGCTGCAGGAACGATGAACGCGATATAAACCGAGAACAAGGGCATAACGATATCCATGACGTTGTTAGAACAGCCCTGTGATTTCTCGTCGCCTGTCATCGACGGCTGATACGTCAGCTTTCGGTTGAGTTTCATGCTCCCGAACTGGGCGCCGAAAGTCAGCGTAGGAACCAGGATCCTCAATGCCCATGAGGCATTGGCGTCCGTGATCACGTAACCGCAGTTCAATCCAAAGAGGCTGAAACTGGGGATGCTGTCGAATGCCGCCTGGACCGCTTCAAAACATTCCTGCCCGTTATGAGCGAACGTTCTCAGGCCCTCAAAGCCTTCAATGCCGAGAGACTTCATCTGCGTCAGCAACTCGATGGTACCTCTGGATGAAGCCAGTTCGATGCCTTTCGTTTGCTTCATGTAATCCACAATGACGTTCTTCATGGCGTCAGACAAGCCCAATCCGTACTTGAACGGGTCAATGACGATATAGTAGAGCATCAAAATGATCGGCAACTGAAGCAAAAGCGGCAGACATCCGCTCAGCGGATTGAAGTTCTCAGACTGATAGAGCGCCTGAATTTCCTGCTGCATCTTTTGGCGGGTCGCCTGGTCGTTCTGCCCCGCATACTTCTTTCTGATCGCCGCTTCCTTCGGGCGTAATCTGGCCTGCTTGATCGAGTTCTTGTGCTGCTTGATTCCAAATGGGATCAGGATCAACTCGATCAGAACGGCAAACACGAACAGCGCCGCGATGTAGTTGCGCCCCGTGATATACCGGGTGATCCAGTTCAAAAACGTGCCGATGCCGCGCAAAATGGCAGTAAAGAAATTGTCGTTCTGCTTGATCTCAACATCGACCTGAGACCAGTCGGTCTCGCTTTCATTCCCGGAAACCGCGGTCGTTTCTGTTTCATTGACGGCAGTCGTTTCCGTTTCGCTGACAGCGGTTGTCTCTGTCTCACTTTCCGCCGAAGCCGGCAGAAGAGCGGCGCTGAGCGACAGCACCATGATCAGAACGATCAACACGCAGACAGCAAAACTGCCTTTTCTCAGCAGTTTCTGAGTGCGTGATTCACGCTCCAACAAACCTTTCATAAATGTATACCTCCATACGCCTGTTTGCACAGACGGTTATTGCTGCTTTAAAGGATCAAACCGGCTTGAGTCGAACACGAACCGCTTGACCGGCTTGTTCTGTCTTTGAAATCCGGTATCGGGAACCGGGTCATACCCGCCTGCGCAAAGCGGCTGGCATCTGAGCAAGCGATACAGAGACAGGATCAGACCTGCCCAAAAGCCCCGTTTCTGGAAAGCCTCCAGCGCATAGGCAGAACATGTCGGCGAAAAACGGCAGGAAGGATGTCTCTTCAGACCGGATATGTACTTTTGGTAAAACCGGATCAAAAAGATCGCAAATCTTTTCATTGTCCTTCCCTTTCTTCATGCTCCGTCGCCTCGCCTTTGGGAGGGATCCGGAACATTTCGAGCTTTTTGAAAGCGTGCCGAAGTTCGCTCTCGATCTGATAGGATTTCGCCTTGTCCGCTCCGGGTCTCGCCGCAATGACGATCAGTTTCCCTTTGACCAACTCCGGGTCGATCGGATAGTACCCCTCACGGACGATGCGGCGTATCCTGGATCTGGTCACGGCGTTGCCGACCTTTTTGGATACGGAGATCCCGATTCTGTTGACAGGTCTCTTTTCAGGATTTTTCTTGGTCTGGAACGAGGCTTTTTTATCAGACAGCACATAAACAGCGACTCTTTTTCCGCCGAATCTTTTCCCGGAAGCATATACTTTTTGGAATAAAAAGTTTTCGGTAATGGATACGATTTTCATTCCGGTATACTCCTCCCGATAATAGAAAAACTCCGACGCCAATCACTTTTCAGCGTCTTGACAGTCGGAGAATTTATGCGGTCTTTTGCCAGGTTCACTTTCAAAACGTCAAATCAGTAGGTCAGTCTCTTTCTGCCTTTTGCACGTCTTCTTTTCAGAACTTCTCTGCCATCAGCGGTCTTCATTCTTTTTCTGAAACCGTGTTCCTTTTTCCTCTGGATTTTTTTCGGCTGGTACGTTCTAAGCATTACGAGCACCTCCTCTATCGTTTCGCCCCTTTGGGCTTTATCTTCGCATTTTTGGCCGCCGAACGGCGACGCGTTCCCTATTATATGCAAAAAAGATGTAATTTGTCAAGTCTTTTTATTATTTTTTTCTTTGGTGATAGTTGGAGGGCCGGCAAAAACGGGCAAAAATATTGCTTTTTTCCGCAGTTGTCAATATAATAGAGGGAGGAAATGATTCCCTGTCGGAAGGAGGAAACCATGGTTGAAATCACACTGCTAGGCACAGGCGGAACGCTCCCGGTCAAAGGAAAATGGCTTTCCTCTGCGATGATCCGCTGTTTGGGTCTGACCGTCCTTTTGGATTGCGGAGAAGGCACTCAGATGGCCGCTCGGGCCGCCAATATGCCGCTGTCCGGAATCGATGTGATCTGTGTCACTCACTATCACGGAGACCACATAGCCGGGTTGCCCGGCATGCTGCTCAGCATCGGACATGAAGGTCGAACTCGCCCGGTCGATATCTACGGCCCTCCCGGTTTGGCTGCTGTCGTGAATGCGTTGCGCGTGCTGGCTCCGTCTCTCCCTTTTGAAGTCCGTCTGCATGAGTTGTCCGGTAAAACAGATGAACCTTTTTATTCTTCGGGACACATCTCCCTGGGTGCGTTCCCGCTGGATCACAGCGTGCCCTGCCTGGGTTACACTTTCGATCTGTTCCGCCCCGGCAAATTCGACATCAAAAAAGCCAAAGAGAACAACGTCCCCATGGCTTTTTGGAAAATCCTGCAAAATTGTGATTCTGTCCGTGATGCGGACCAGACTCTCTACACGAGTGATATGGTCCTGGGCCCCTCCCGCGAAGGCATCCACGTGTTGTTTGCGACGGATACCCGCCCCACACCGTTGCTCGAGCAGAAGATGAAAGGGCGCACCCTCTGCATCGTTGAGGGCATGTACGGAAGCGATGATAAACGGGAAAAAGCCGTCGAGACGTCACACATGACCTTCATTGAGGTCGCGTTCATGGCTTCGCGGGCCAAACCAGACAATGTTTGGCTGACTCATTTCAGCCCGTCTTTACCGGATCCGGAAAACTATATCGATGATGCCAGATCCATTTATCCGAACATCATGCTCGGATCAGACGGATTGCAGACAGTGCTCCGCTATAAAGACGACTGACCCTTCAGGATACTGGGCAAGGATCCTCGGTTGTTCAACTGCCGAGAGGAATTGCCCTCTTTTTCATTCTGCTTTTTCATATTTGTAACTGTAACCGTCGGCACGTTGCCGAACTGTGTAAATAGATTTCTTTGTCCCTGTAACCAGTTTGCCGTCAAGTGTTCGGATATCATGACTTCCACTTTTCCGAATCATCAACCGGCCTGTATATGTTCCTTCATATTTCCCACTCGGGATCGCTACGTGAACGATGTCGCCTGTTTGCAGTCCGTTGAATCTTTTACGGCGGT
>JAEEGL011049903.1_pt1 | contig 38010 bp, 28 predicted proteins | sample 9134231 | NCBI WGS metagenome assembly JAEEGL01 (sample SAMN16246548, study PRJNA631951) | gut metagenome | biome: gut microbiome; feature: rumen; material: fiber-attached | host: Bos | place: Iran: Karaj | collected 2018-10
GAAGATTGCTCCTACCTTCGGCGGTATCAACCTCGAGGACATCAAGGCTCCTGAGTGCTTCTACATCGAAGACCGCCTGAAGCGCACGCTCGACATCCCCGTCATGCACGACGACCAGCACGGCACCGCCATCATCTCTGCCGCCGGTCTGAAGAATGCCATGGAGGTGATCGGCAAGGATATCAAGAAGGTGAAAATCGTGGTCAACGGTGCCGGCGCCGCCGCCATCAGCTGCACGAAGCTCTATATGGCCATCGGTGCCCAGAAGGAGAACATCGTCATGCTCGACTCGAAGGGTGTCATCTCCACCAGCCGCACCGACCTGAACGAACAGAAGAAGTTCTTCGCCACCAGCCGCACGGATATCCACACACTCGAAGAGGCCGTGAAGGATGCCGACGTGTTCGTCGGACTCTCCAAGGGTAACGTGCTGTCAAAGGAGATGGTGAAGACGATGGCCAAGGATCCCGTCATCTTCGCCCTGGCCAACCCCGTGCCTGAGATCTCCTACGAGGATGCGATGGAGGCCCGCCCCGATGTACTCATGTCTACCGGACGTACCGACTATCCCAACCAGATCAACAACGTGATCGGCTTCCCCTATATCTTCCGCGGAGCCCTCGACGTGCATGCCACAGCCATCAACGAGGAGATGAAGCTCGCCGCCGTCCATGCCATCGCCGACCTGGCCAAGCAGCCTGTGCCCGACGTGGTGAACGATGTCTACAAGGTGAACAACCTCACCTTCGGCCGCGACTACTTCATCCCGAAACCCGTCGACCCACGACTCATCACCGAGGTCAGCTCGGCCGTTGCCCGTGCCGCCATCGAGAGCGGTGTGGCCCGTAAGAAGATTGAGAACTGGGACGAATATAAAGACTCGCTCACCGTGCTGCTCGGTCAGGAGACGAAGCTCACACAGAAGCTCTACGCCACCGCCGCCGCCCATCCGCAGCGCGTGGTCTTCGCCGAGGCCGTTCACCCCACCATGCTCAAGGCCGCCGCTCAGGCTAAGGCCGAAGGCATCTGCCACCCCATCCTGCTGGGTAACGACGAGGTGATCCAGAAGCTCGCCGCCAAGCGCGACCTGAACATCGACGGCATCGAGATCGTGAACCTGCGCCACCCCTCCGAGCAGGAGCGCCGCGAGCGTTACGCACGCATCCTCACGGAGAAACGCCAGCGCGACGGTTACACCTTCCAGGAGGCCAACGACAAGATGTTCGAGCGCAACTACTTCGGCATGATGATGGTAGAAACAGGCGAGGCCGATGCATATATCACCGGCCTCTATACCAAATATTCCAACACCATCAAGGTCGTCAACGAGGTGATTGGCATCCGTCCTGAGTACAAGAACTTCGGCGCCATGCACATCATCAACTCGCCCAAGGGCACCTATTACATCGCCGACACGTTGGTGAACGAGAACCCCGACACCGACACGCTGGTCGACATTGCCAAGCTCGCAGCCACGGCCGTACGCTTCTTCAACGAGAAGCCCGTCATCGCCATGGTCAGCCACTCTAACTTCGGCAGTAACCAGAGCGCCGGCGCCAAGAAGGTGAAGCATGCCGTACAGCAGATGCAGGAAATGTTCCCCGACCTGCTTATCGACGGTGAGATGCAGCTGGGATTCGCCCTCGACAACGACCTCCGCGACGAGCAATACCCCTTCACGAAGGTCAAGGGCAAGAAGGTAAACACCCTCGTGTTCCCCAACTTGACCTCGGCCCGTTCTTCGTACAAAATGCTTCAGATGCTTGGCTCCGACGCTGAGATCATCGGCCCGATACAGATGGGTCTGAACAAACCGATCCACTTCGTAGACTTCAGCTCTAACGTTCGCGACATCGTGAACATCGTTGCCGTCGCCACTATCGATGCCTACGTCGACAAGATCAAGTCGAAGCTTTCTGCTTATAATCCTCGGTCTTGACGTAGTGGCCGCTGACGTCGTCGAAGACGATATAGCCACGGCTCACCCACGTCCTGAGCGTCGAATCCCCGTCGCCCGTCCGACCTTGCGCCTGCCGCATCTGCCGGTACTGCTCCTTCGTGAACTCGTCGTTGAGCAGCGCCAGCAGGTTCTGCGGGCCTGACTGGCGTTGGATCTCCAGCTCCTCCTTCAGCTCCTTATCCAGCTGCCGACCGAAGTAGAGCATCTTACACCAGAGGTTGTACTGCTGGGTCCAGCGCACGAAGTCGGCAATCTCCTTCGACCACTTGTAGCCGTGGGCCACGTAGAGCACCATCCCCTTCAGCCAGGCAATCACGTTGGCGCGGTACGACAGCACCTTGAAAGCCTCCGAGTCGTAGAGCCGGTACTGGTCCAGGTTCTCCCGCTTCATCTCCAGCGACAGCTTCTTCGCCTGCGGGCACTCAATCAGTCCGTTGGCCGACTCTAAGCGGTCGATAAAGGGCTTCAGCTCCTGGGCGAAGGTGTAGTCGTAGATGCCCTGGATGGGCGCCGTGTCGTCCTCATCGTCGACGATGATGGTCGAGACGTCGAGTCGGCTCACCGTACCGTCGTTCACCATCTTCCAGAAGAACTTCCGGGCGTTCGGCGGCGTGGTCGATGCGTTGAAGTTCCACCTCAGCGGTGCGATGCCCGACACCGAGTCGCTGCCCACACGGTCCTGACCGGCCTTGGCGTTGTCGAAGGCCTTGCGGATGAGCAGGCCCACCTCGTCGACGGTGTTCTTCGAGGTCAACTTCTTCAGCGCCTCGATCTCGTCGACACAGGTGTAGACGAAGCGTTGGCCGTTGTTGTGGGCGTCGGTGATGCGACGGTTGAACACCGCGTCGGTCAGGTTGTCGATCAGGATCTGGATGCAGATATCCTTCGGCCGAGGGTCCTTCTTCGGCTTTGCACTCGGGTTCTTCTCCTTCCACTCATCCTCACGCTGACGGTTGGGCTTGTCGCGCTCTTCGATGTCGGCCATGATATACTCGATGGGCTTCTTGATCGTACCCTTACCGACCGACTGACGGCCGATGAGCACGTTCATGAAGGTCGCCTCATGCTCCACGTTGTCCCAGTAGCGGAACTTCACCCCGTGCATGTGTGCCCCTAAGGCTGGGAACACGGCGCTCGACACGGCGGGCTTGAAGGCCGCTGGCACGTTCTTCGTCAGCAGCTTGATCAGCGGCGGCAGACGCTTGGGCATCGGCGGAGGCGTGGTCATCGTGCCACCACAGGCCTTCACCACCGACTGTGCCTTGATGGCCTGCAGCACCTGCTTCAGGCGCACCGACATACCCTTACGGGGCTCCTTGAGCGCGTTCTCGAGGGTCTGACGCCACTCCTGACTGCGCTCGTCCGACGGCTTCCCGTCTTGGGCAGAGGCCTCCCAGTAGTTCGGGATCACCGCCATGAGCGTCTCTAAAGAGTAGCCACAGATGCTCCGCAGCGTCAGCGCCAGCTCAAAGGTCAGCGCGTTACGGTCGCCCGCCACCGGCTCCTTACCGCCGTTGAACAGCTCCCAGTACTTCGCGATGATCTCCGAATAAGCAATCCCGCGATACTCCAAGGGAGTCTCCCCTCCTAAGTTAGGAGGGGCCAGGGGTGGTCTGAAGGTGCGCTCGTTCAGACCCCTCCTATCCTCCCCTGACTCAGGGGAGGAACCCGATTCCGAACTGTAGCACTGTAGCGCTGCAACGCTCTGTGGCGAAGCCGACGCTTCCACGCTGAATATCTCATCACTCAGATACAGCAACTCCGCCGACGTGGTCGTATAGAACACGCGTGTGATATCCTTCGCCCTCTCGTCGAACTTCACACCGAGCAGCTCGCTGGCCCAGCGCAGGTTCTCCTCCTGCGAGAGCTCCTGCCGACGGCGGAACACGAGGTGATACCCCTTCGTGGCCGACCGCTCGAGCATCTGCAGCCCCAGTTCGTCCTTCTTACCCATCACCAGCGCGGGCACACTCTCCATCTGAGCCTGGAGCCACGACTGCCGGGCCTCGGCCGACAAGCCCTCGGGCGCATCGAAGTCGATGTCCATACCCACCGACATCGAGGCCCTCTTCGAACCCTTCAGCGTGCCGTCGTCGTTGGGCAGACACGAATAGTTCATCTGAATGAGCCGGCACTTCAGGCTGGCGTCACGTTCGCGCACCGTCTGCAGCACGCTCTTCTGCTCACCGCCGTCACGCAGCTTCAGATAGTCCTCTCTCGAAAGGACAGGGCGCATCACCTTCGCCCCATCCTTCATCATAATAACATGTACACTCATAATTTTCTATTTATTTTCTTCCTTGTTTAGCCACAGATTATCACAGATTTAAAGAATTATTGTTGCTTCAACAACTATAATCTGTGTTAATCGATAACTCCTTTTTAATCTGTGAAATCTGTGGCTAAAAATAAATCCGTGAAATCCGTGAAATCCGTGCCAAAATTACTTCTTCTGCGCCTTGTGGAAATCCGACCAGTCGCGAACTTTCATCGGCTCCATCTCATCGGCCTCGAAGAACCGCTTCGCCTCCCAAGCCCTACGACGTTCAAGCCCCTTCAGTCTCTGACCACCAGCATAAACCCACTTGTTGAACTCCTGCTTGATAGCCCGCATATTGGCGCCCTCTTGGATCTTCTTCAGCAGCGTACTCGTCTTCAGCTTATAAAACCCGAGGTTGAACGCAAAGCTGACCAGCGCATCGAACTGCGGCTGATTGAAGTGCCCCAGACTGTCCACCAGCTTCTCCACATCATAGAGGTCCGCCTTCAGCAGATGCTCCGCCCAGAACTCAGTAATCACATCCCCCGGCCGCACATCGTGCCCAGTATGTCCATACCCGATAGTCAGTCTGCCGCCCGGACAGTAATAAGCCTTCGTCCGCAACCCCTCAAACTCCTTGATCTTCTTAAAACAAATATCACTAACTCTCATAATTAATACTCCTATTCTTCTCCTGTTTAGCCACAGATTCTCACAGATTTAAAGAATTATTGTTGCTTCAAAAAATCTAATCTGTGTTAATCGATAACTTCTTTTTAATCTGTGCAATCTGTGGCTATAAAAAATCCGTGAAATCCGTGTAATCCGTGCCTAAAATTTACTTCCTCACTCCGAACACAACCGTAACCATAATCTCCTCATCATGGCAGAGGCGATGGATAAACTGCCGCCCAGCCTCCGTCCATACCAGATAAGTCCGCGTGTGCAAGTCCCCCTCCAAGTCGCGCCACGATTTCGTGCGACTCTTAGCATACCCCTTACGCGCGAAGTCGGCGTAGAGCAACCAGTGACCGCCTTGCTTGTACATCACCTTCCGATGCTCCAGCACCCGCGTCAGGTCGTTCACCGTCATCGACAGCTCCTTGGCAATCTGAGTCGTCGTCAGGCAGCTCACACTGTCGAGCACCTCGTCGCAGTACTCCGCCTTCGGCTCCAGCGACTCGATCTGATGGTGCAGCGTCTCGATCTGCTTGCGGTGGATGGTGTACGTGCCCGTCTGACGAATCAGCGGCAGCACCTCACTTGTCACCCAGCGCTTGAAGGCCTTCGCCTGCTCCAGCTTCGAAGAGAGGATCAGTGCGTAGAGACCACTCTCGTTGATGACGACAATTTTCTGTGGGCGACCGATGGCGTCACGAATCGTTACCCCATCCTCTCGATCCTCATTGTCCACATGGTCGATAATTGCCTTTCGCGAATTCTTGTACCCTAATGCCTCGGCCACGTCCTTACCCACGAAGAAGGTCTCTCCGCGATCGTTAGTCATCGTCCGGATCTCACCGAACATCTCGTGATTGAATTTTCTTAATGCGTTCATAATTTAAAAAATGTCTTCTTCAATTTTTTACCTTTTTACTTTTTTACTTTTAAAAGCCGCGCTGCCGGAGGACCGGTCTTCTCCCGCGCCAACTTTCAGGGGCAAATTTAGGCATAAAAAAATCGCCCCAATTTTTTGGAGCGATTTGGTATCGATTTGGTATCGATTTGGTAATTCTATACTTTTGGAAGGTATGTTTTCCCTAGTTCTTCGGCTAATTTCAGACTCACCTCCCTGCACCATGAATAGACCTCTTTATCCATGTTACTCACCTTGACTTCTGCCTTTCCAAACGGGTCGCAATCCATGAACGAGAGCTTGCAGAACCTCCGGATGTTGTTGTAGTCACATTTCAGATGATCAGGAACCTCCAGCTTCAAGCTGTCGATCTTGGAACAAAATTCCTGGATATCCACAGGATAATTGCATTTCCACCTCAGACACCAGTAGGCACCCGCCCATTTCTTCATCTTGTTAATCACCTTATCATCACCGATACATGCCAGAAGGGCTTTGCTGATCTGCTCGTCATTAAAACCATTCTGTCCCATCTGACCACCCATATTCAGGGTGCCGATGGTGATGGTCTTTGCAATAAAATTACCCGGACTGTACACCTTGATGCAGAATCCGTCGTCTTTCTCCGTGTCATTTGTCATCATCTTTTCCTATTTTTATGGTTTTTGCTATAGTGTTACCAGGACTATTCACATCGACGTCCATCTTGTCGATGTCTGCAGTGCCGATATTTTTGGCATCGCTGATGGCCTTTGTCAGCACGACAACATTCGAAGCGGCTGCTCGCTGCTCCTCCAGCTTCTCTTCCCTTAACTGTTGTTTCTCCTCTTTACGTTTCTCAGCAAAGAAGTCATACACTGCCTCTGCGGTCTCGGCCCATCCCTTTTCTGTCGAGAAAAAGGCATTCATCCTTTCGAACTCATCCTGTGCATACTCCAAGCCCTTGGTGTCGTAGAGACGACTGACGATAGCGAGCACTCTTTCCTGAGTGATCTTCAGCTTGCTGCGTTTCTTGTTGTTGGAGTTCTTGGACATCTAAAAGTTGCCAGAGGCGTTGTAGGATGAATGTAATTTGTTGATGATTAATAATGTGAAGAAGGACAGCCTTGATGTCTCGATCTCCGATGATAGGTGCGTCAGGATTCGTCCATATCGCCGCCGCTTCCGCCTGCGTCATCCTCCGGAGGATGGCAGCCGAGAGTGACAGCCCGCAGCCTCGCGCGGTGCCGAAGTCACTCACTGAACGGATAGTTGCAGCGGTTACTGACATGATAAAAATTGGGGATCGGCTATTAGAACCAAACCAGCTGCAAAGGTATAAAATTAACTGCTACTTCCCAAAAGAAAAGAGAGGAATTTTCGGCCTTTAATACTATTTAGCAAAACAATCTTTACACCCACATTCCACCTTTCATTCAGCCTTTTCTCATAACCCTTTGGCCGTATGATACTTATCACTCAAAACCTCACAAAGTGTCAGACACCTTGTGAGGTTTTACCTTTTTACCTTTTTACCTTTTTACCTTTTTACCTTTATAAATATATATGCCCTTGCGGGTGGGCTCGCCGCTGAGCTTGCGGCCCTGCAGGTCGTACCACTGCTCGCCGTTTCCCCTCCTTAGTAAGGAGGGGTCAGGGGTGGTCTGAACAGCCACTATTCCCGTCGTATTCCCGTCACCGATGCCGATGGAGCGGATACCGGCGTTGGTGGTGCCGGCGCTCTTCCTCATCAGCACGTCCCACTTCGGGATGAACAGCAGGCAGATGTCCTTCTTGATCACGTCCGAGGCCTTCACATCGACCGACTTGAACGAGCCGCCGGTGAGCAGATACGGGATGTATTCGCTGGCGCTGGCGCCCTCGCCGAAGATCTTGTCCAGGTAGTCCTGCACCGTCTGCGTGCCGTCGCAGCTCACGAAGTTCTTCAGCAGTCCATCCACGGTGGTCTGCGAATCATCGCCGCCCAGGATGAAGATGTCTGCCGGCAGGTCGTCGTCCTCGTTCTTATTGCCGATGACCACGGGCAGGCCCTTCGGGATCACGTTACCCTCGACGGCCTTCAGGTACACCTTACCCTTTGCCAGGTCGTAGCCGATGACCACGTACACCTGCACATCGTCATTGACAGCTCTTGTATCGTCATCGAAGTAGCAATAGGGAACGAACGCCTTATTGTAGGTGAAGATGCGAGCGAGACATGGGACGCTCTTGAGCTGCTTGGTGAGAGAAACACTTCCGAGGTATTGGTCATCTTCAGCAAAGGAAGCAAGCACATTGTAGGTCCCCTCAGACAATTGAGGAACGAGGAAGGTTCCTTTACCGTTGATGATGGGGACGTAGTAGGATCTATCGCCTACGGTCAACTTAACGAAGGTATTGATGGTCGGCGTCATTTTCAACGTCACAACGGCGTGGCTCCCTGGAAGAGGATTGGTCGAAACACCCGGATCATTCACTGTCAGGTTTTTAACAGTGGAAGTGCTGCCAGAATATAGATTGTCGCCGGCATACGAGGCTTGGACGTTGTAGGATCCTTCCTTCAGATCCTGAATAGTGTGTGTGCCTGTGCCATTAACAACGGCAACATCGTAGGTATTGGTGCCCACGCTCAACTTGACGTTGGCGGTGATGAGTGGATCCATATTCACTGTGATAATGGCGTCATCGCCTACGACGATGGGGGATTCGGAAGTAACGGTGATACCTGTCTCGACCTTGTCGACATTTAATTGTACAATATTAGAGGTGCTCTCAACGAATTTACCATCACCGCCGTAGGTTGCAGAGATGGTGTATACGCCTTCCTCAAGATGGCTCAACGTCAAAGAGCCTTTGCCGTCGACAATGCCAACAATACACTCCTTGCTGTTGACAAAGACGGTGGCGACAGTGGTGATGCTCGGATCTAGAACAATGCTGACCGTCGCCGTCTCACCGACATATATAGACGTTTTGTCGATGCTGATGCTAATATCCGTGGGCACCTTATTGACATGCAGCTGTTTGACGATGGACTCACTTTCTAAATATTGGTCGTTACCGGTAAACGAGGCTTGGACGTCGTAGGTTCCTTCCTCCATATTCGGAATAATATATATGCCGGTGCCATTAACAACGGCAACATCGTAGGTGTTGGTGCCCACGCTCAACTTGACGTTGGCGGTAATGGATGGATTCAGATTTACTGTGATCATGGCGTCATCGCCTACAACGATGGGGGATTCGAAAGTAATATCGATGCTGATATTTGTCTTATCCTGTGCATTCGCACTGATGACCGTCAGCAGCAGGACTACCAGGAGCGAGTATATTCTTGTTTTCATTATCTTATCCATGGTAAGACTTTCTTATATCTAAATACCACTTGCACCGACGGGCGAGGTTACATCCACGCTGAGGGAGGTCACAATCTTATTGACTTGCAACTCTACCTCATCAGAGGCGCTTTTAATATATCGGTCATCACCGGCGTAGGTTGCAGAGACAATGTATGATCCCTTCTGAAGATGACTCAACGTCAAAGAGCCTTTGCCGTCGACAATGGCAACAATATACTCCTTGTTGTTGACAGAGACGATGGCGGCAGTGGTGATGCTCTGATCCAGAACAACGCTGACCGTCGCCGTCTCACCGACATCAATAGACGTTTTGTCGAGGCTGACACTTAAAGTCGTGGGCACCTTCCTGACTTGCAGCTGTTTGACGGAGGAATTACTTGCAGCATATTGGTCGTTGCCATCAAACGAGGCTCGGATGTCGTACGTTTTGCTACCTGTCGGATTACTTGCAGTCACTTCGCTTGAAGCCAGATTGGGAACGGCGCAGCGTCCAATGCCGTCTACAATAGCTACGTTATAGAATCTATCACCTACATACAACTTGGCGTTTGTATTGATGTCATTAGGCATCATGGTAATCTTCACATAGGCCGCTTCGCCTACAGTAATATAAGGGACATTGTCTGAAGAGACGTAATTTTTCTCGAACTCCACAGTGATGGTAGTGCTGATTTTCGCCCGTGCAGCCTGTCCTCCCATAACGGTCATCGCGGCAAGGATGATAAAGGTTCTGACCAATTGTTTCATATCCTTTATTTTATTACCTTTTTACCGTTAAAGATGTAAATTCCCTTCTTCGTGGGCTTGCTGAGTTTGCGCCCCTGCAGGTCGTACCACGCGCCAGCCTCATTCGTGTAATTAGTGAAATTCGTGGTCGTTATGCCCGTCGTATTCCCGTTGCCGATGCCGATGGTGCGGGCACCTATTGGAGCGGCGGCAGACTGGTTGGGCTTGATCTGCATATACTCCCACTTCGAGAGCACGAAGAGCAGCCGTCCGGGCTTGGTGAGCTTGTCGAGGTCGGCGTCGCTGAAGTCCACCGATGTGAACTTGCCGTTGGTCAGCACCAGGATGACAGCCTCGCTGGCGTCCACGCCCGTGTCGCTGATCACTTCGGCGAGCGTCTTCTCCCCGTCGGTGATCACGAAGCGCTTGCTCATCGCCTTAGCCTTGTCGGCGTAGTCGCTTTGGATGGCCTTGTCGGCGTCAGAGCCGTCGGCCACATATTTCAGGAAGAACAAATCGGGCAGAGCCTCGTCTTCCGTCGCATTGCCGTAGATCACGGGCAGGCCCTTGGGTGCGCCTTTCACCTCGGCGAGTGTCACCGTGCCCGTGCTCAGGTCGTGGTCCACAGGCAGGAAAGCCTTCACGCCGTCGGGCATCGTTCCACTCTTATATGTTATCGCCTTGACCAGATAGGCCTTGCCGCCCGGCTCAAATCCGTCGCCCATGAAGGTGACGTTGACATCGGTGCCCCCATTTCCGGTGCTCCATTTATCCTTGAACGTCGCCAGCTTGCTGCCAGCCACGTGGCACACCGTTGTTTTGACTGGGTTTTCAACATCATAAATAAAGTCATCACAACCATTATCAGTCCATGTCAGACTCTCAGGGTCGGCATAGCAATACACATCCGTCACGTTTGTGCAGCCACAGAAGGCATTCCCGCCTATGTTCGTCACGCTGGCGGGGATGGTGATCGAGGTCAGGGCGGTGCATTTAAAGAAGGCTCCTACCCCAATGATCGTCACGCTGGAGGGGATGGTGATCGAGGTCAGGGCGGTGCAATTGTAGAAGGCCTTATCTTCGATGCTCGTCACGCTGGCGGGGATTTCGATTGATGCCAGGCTTTTGCAGTCATAGAAGGCAAGAACACCGATACTCGTCAGCTGCGATCCTGTAGCAAAAGTGACCGACGTCAGATCTGGACATTCCTTAAAGGCACTTGCGCCGATGCTCGTCACGCTGGCAGGGATGGCGATTGACGTCAGACCTGCACATTTCCAGAAGGCAGCATCGCCGATGCTCGTCACGGTATTTGGGATGGTAGTATCTTTACATCCTAATACCAACGTGTTTGACGCTGTTTTTATAATCGCTTTACAATCTTTACGAGAGTCATATGTCGTATTCTCCGTATCCACGGTAATTGTTGTCAATTTAGGGCAAGAGTTGAAGGCATGATGTACAATACTCGTCACGCCCTTGCCGATGTTGACCTCTGTTAAATTAGGGCATCCACTGAAGGTAAAATCTTCGATGCTCGTCACGTTGGATGGGATAGTGACCGATGTAAAGCCACAACCACTGAAGGCATATTCATTGAAACTAACAGGCTGAGAGTTGCCATCAAAAGTGACCGTAGCCAGATTGGAGCAAGCCATGAAGGCACCGTCGCCGATGGTCGTCACGCCATTCACGATGACAACACTTTTGATGTTAGAACGATAATCTTTCCATGGCTGGTTGTCACCACCATAATCCGCCATGGCGCCCGTGCTACCAACTTTCATGATGGTGAGGGTGTAATTGGGAGATGTGCCAGTCAATACCCATCTCACGTCTGATTCATGGTCTGATGCGCCGCATTTGCCATGGGGATTAGTCATCGCCGTGATTATACCGCTGTAGGCGTTCCAATTGGTCATGCCTTTATAGGTTTCCACTAAGTCGCTGAACACGTAAATATTGGCCAAATTAGTGCAACCATTAAACGCCTGAGTGCCTAAAGTGCAAGACGCAGAAAATACTGTGACCGATGCCAGATTGGAGCAACTCTCGAAGGCTAAATTTCCAATGCTCGTCACGCTGGCAGGGATGGTAATCGACGTCAGACCTTTGCAGTACCTGAAGGCAGAATTTTCGATGGTCGTAACGCTGGCGGGGATTACGATCGATGTCAGACCGGTATTAATGCAACCATCGAAGGCAGACTCGCCAATGGTCTTAAGCTGCGATTCTGAAGCAAAAGTGATCGACGTCAGACCAGAGCAGGCAGCGAAGGCACACTGGCCGATGCTCGTCACGCTGGCAGGGATTTCGATCGACGTCACACCAATGCAGAAATAGAAGGCAAATCTGCCGATGCTCGTTACGCTGGCAGGGATAGTGACCGACGTCAGATTACTGCAGTACGCGAAGGCCCAATTGCCGATGCTCGTTACGCCGCTCTCAATGACAACACTTGTGATGGAAGTACGATAACCTTTCCATGGCTGGTCGTCTCCACTTACCAAATCTGTCATCGCGCCCGAGCCGCTGATGGTTAGCACGCCGTAGCTATTCAGTGACCATGTCACTTCTGTTTCATGATCGGTTGCTCCACAGTTACCACCAATCGCCGTGATTTTGTCTGTGTAGGTACTCCAGTTTTCTTTGCCCTTATAGATGCCCACTAAGTCGCTGAACACTTTTATTTGGAGGCCGCTGGCACAATTATTAAACGCCTGAGTGCCTAAAGTGCAAGACGTAGAATAGACTGTGACCGACGTCAGATTGTAGCAACTCTTGAAGGCAGAATTTCCGATGCTCGTCACGCTGGCAGGGATGGTAATCGACGTCAGACCTTTGCAGCCTTCGAAGGCATGATTTCCGATGGTCGTTACGCTGGCAGGGATAGTGACCGACGTCAGACCAGTGCAGTCTCGGAAGGCCCAATTGCCGATGCTCGTCACGCCGCTCTCAATGACAACACTTGTTATGTTATCTTTATAGCTATTCCATGGCTGGTTATATACATAATTCGCCATGTCACCCGAGCCGCTGATGGTGAGAACTCCGGTGCTGTTCAGTGACCACGTGGCCGTTGCTCCACAGTTACCACCAATCGCCGTGATTTTGTCTGTGTAGGTACTCCAATTGGTCTTGAAGGTGTCCACTAAGTCACTGGGCACGTATATCTGGAGGTTGGTGCAACCATAAAACGCTGCACTTCCCAAAGTGCAAGTTGTGGGGGCAAAGACTGTGACCGATGCCAGATTGGAGCAACTCTCGAAGGCAGAATTTCCGATGCTCGTCACGCTGGCGGGGATTACGATCGATGTCAGATTTGTGTTGTAGCAACCATTGAAGGCAGACTCGCCGATGGTCGTAAGATGCGATCCTGAAGCAAAAGTGATCGAAGTCAGACCTTCGCAGCGTTCGAAGGCATGATTTCCGATGGTCGTCACGCTGGCAGGGATTTCGATCGACGTCAGATTACTGCAGTACGCGAAGGCATTCTGGCCGATGCTCGTCACGCCGCTCTCAATGACAACACTTGTTATGTTATCTTTATAGCTATTCCATGGCTGGTCGCCCATACTTGCAAAATCTGTCATGGCGCCATTGCCGGTTGCAGACTTCGATACGGTGAGCGTACTGCTGACCAATGTCACATCGCAGCCGCCACTGGTCCAACTGCCGTCAGCCCATGCGCTGGATACCGTCAGGCATAGCAGGGCGATGATTGAAAATAATTTTTTCTTCATATTTTAATAGCTTTAATATTCACGTTGCCAATTTATACTCTCGGAGGGAATGCTTTATTCTCACTTCACCACGACCTTTTTACCGTTCTGGAGATAGAGGCCCTTGCGGGTGGGCTTCTCGCTGAGACGGCGGCCCTGCAGGTCGTACCATGAATCTGATTGAAAATTGAAAATTGAAAATTGAATATTTTCAACGGCCTCAATGCCCGTCGCGGTACCGTCATCAGAGCCGATGCCGATGCTGCGCGTGCCGATGGGGCCGACGGGGGTGTCGTCAGAACTGGAGATCATGTGCATGTACTCCCACTTGCTGAGGACGAACAGCAGCAGTCCGGGCTTCGCTTTCTTCTCGAGGTCGGCGGCGCTGACGTTGACCGTATTGAACTTGCCGTTGGCCAGCACGAAGAAGAGGACCTCGTTGGCCGGTACGTCGGTGATGCCGGCGAGGATCTCTGCGAGCGTCTGCTCCCCGTCGGTGATCACGAAGCGCTTGCTCATCGCCTTAGCCTTGTCGGCGTAGTCGCTTTGGATGGCCTTGTCGGCGTCAGAGTCGTCGGCCACATATTTCAGGAAGAACAAATCGGGCAGCGCCTCGTCTTCCGTCGCATTGCCGTAGATCACGGGCAGGCCCTTGGGAGCGCCTGTCACCTCGGCGAGTGTCACCGTGCCCGTGCTCAGGTCGTGGTCCACAGGCAGGAAAGCCTTCACGCCGTCGGTCGGCGTTCCGCTGCCAGCCGTCACCGTCCTGACCAGATAGGCCACGCCGTTCGGCTCAATTCCGTCGCCCACGAAGGTGACGTTGACATCGGTGCTCCCGGTGCTCCATTTCGATTCATACGTCGCCAGCTTGCTGCCAGCCACATGGCACACCGTTGTTTTGGCTGGGGTTTTAATAAAGTCATCACAATACTCATCAGTCCATAATAGATAATCAGGATTCGCATAGCAATACACATCCGTCAGGCTGGTGCAGCCTTCGAAGGCACTCTCCTCGATTACCGTCACGTCGGCGGGGATGGTGATTGAGGTCAGACTGGTGCAGCGTTCGAAAGCACTATACAAAATCTTCTTCACGCTGGAGGGGATGTTTATCGAGGTCAGGCCGGTGCAGCCTTCGAAAGCATGCCCCTCAATATGCATCACGCTGAAGGGGATGTTTATCGAGGTCAGGCCGGTGCAGCCTTCGAAAGCATGCTTCCCAATATCCAACACGCTGGAGGGGATGGTGACCGAGGTCAGGGTGGAGCATTCCCGGAAGGCATGATCTCCGATACGCGTCACACCATTGCCGATGACAATGTTTGTGATGTTATCTTGATTGTCCCATGATGCGCTTGTATTATTAGACGCCATGGCCCCCGTGCCGCTGATGATAAGGGTCTCGAACGTGTCATTGCCGTCCGTATCGCCCAACACCCATATCACGTCTTTACCTTCATTCACGGTGGGGTCGCCGCACGTGCCGGTATGGTATTTGTACGGCCGCACCGTCTTGCCCTGGATCTGATCGGCCGTGAGTGCGCCGGCATTGTAACTGGTTCCATTGTCGTCGTAGTAGGTCTTGTCATCCTTGATGCGGACACTACCATTTTTGGCGTAGTAAAAGTTGGCTTTTACGACGCTGCCGCCGAGAACGATGTCGGCCTTGCCGATGGAGCCATTGCTGATGAGTTTTTCGGCGGTGACGTTGCCACCCAAAAGATCGAGACTGTAGAAGAGTGCTGTTATGTTATCTGAGGCGATGACGGTGCCGCCAGAGATGGTGATTCCGTCGTAGGCAGTAATTGTGCCAGCATTGACAGTGCCGCCATAGATGTTGACGTAGTGTTGGTCGCTCTCGATTGATTGGGCTGTGATGGTGCCGCCGTAGACGTTGAGACTGTTCGTGGCTGATATGGCTCCGGTGATGTTGGCTTTGCCTGTGCCTTGGCGTTGGCCATAGATACAGAGGTTAAATACTCCACTAGTTCCATCTATTTGGGGGGCATTTAGCGTTGCACCGTCGCAAAGGATAAGGTTCACAGGTTTCTCGGCGGAGATAAGGATGATCTGATCGCTGAATGTGACGTCTGAGTCTACGAAGTACCAGCCTTCGTCGAGACTGGTCTCCGTGCCCTGGAGGGCGACGGCCTCTACGCTCTGCGCTTCGCCGGACTTGTCGATGTAGGTGACGGTCTTTTTTGTACCCAGCGCCCACGTCGTGGCCGAGGTCAGCAGCATCACGATGATCACTGCCAGTGCCCGCAGCGCCTGGACCGATTGCAATTTATTAACCTTCCTATTCATATCACAAGTATTTATTGTTTCATTTGTACTTTACTGCCCCATGATGATCTTCACCACGGCGTCGATGTCGGCCTTGGGAGCCTTGTCCTTCACTAACCTGACGATATCGGCCACGTTCACCTTCTCGTCACCGTTGGCGTCGCCCTTGACCGTGGCGCCCCTGACAATGTAGCCGTACGAGGAGCCTTTGTCCGCAAGAACCAGAGCGAACGCTTTCCTTGGGCTAATGATGGATTCGTAACTCTCGTTGAACCTGTAGAATCCCAGTTTGCCATTCTTGACGCCCATCACATAGACATAGTGCCCAAATAACTTTCCGTCTACCACGATGAACTGTATGTCGGAACCCCAAAGGATGTTTCCCTCGGGCGCGACAACGTCGGTGGAGAGCAGTGGAACCATGACCAGGTTTTTCGTCTCGCCGTCATCACCCGGCATTTTGTCGGCGACGACGACAACACCCGTGCTCCTGGGGATGATGCTTCCGTCATTCCCAACCTGATGGAGCACCACCTCATCTCCATCCAGAGTGGCCGTATAGGCCCGGGCATTCTGCGGCAACTTGAAGGGACAGTATTGGGAGTAGAAGGTGGTCACATACTTGTCTTCTCCGTTCAGACTGGCAGATGAGGCCTGAAGGTCGAATCGCTCGGCGTCTATGATGCCTATATCGTCCAGATACGCATGCTTTACTCCCGTCTTCTTGATGGCAAAATATTTGATGCCGGCAGGCAGGGTCATGAGGTACTGCTGGGGTTCGGTTGTGGCGATTAACGCCTGTTCGTTCCAAGTGAACGATTCTTTCTCCCGGTCGGTGAAAGACCAGCCCACCCAGAGACTAACTTTCTTTTTCGGTAGATTATCCTCAATGATGCCAGCGTAGATAAACGACAGCACAACAGATTTGCCCACGCTCAATTCCGGTGACATCAGGTACTGGGTCTGGGCCGTTCCTCCAGCAAGCACGATCCAGTTATCTAGATCTTCGGATCTTAATCCGAGTCCGGAGTCTCCGATGCCGTCCACGATGCGCCAGATCCCTATATCCGGCGCATTATAATCGTCTAAACCATCCAAAAACGGCAGGCTCTCCACTTTTCCATCCGTCTTAAACTGCAGGGGCAACGAATAACTGCTGGCATCGCTGCCATTGCTGGCTTTCACACGGAAATCATACGCCGTGTTGGCAGCAAGGCCCGTCAGGGGGACGGAATTAGTATTCACCTGTATCTCTCCTGACCAGTTGTTCTCACCGGCTTTCCTATATTGGTAGGCATACGCCGTAGCGCCGCTGGGAGCTGTCCATGTTATTGTGGCGCCTTGACTGGTAAACCTGCTTGCAGCCAGGCCGGTAGGCCGGGCTATAGAAGAAGCCTCCGTGAAGATGAAGTCATCCAGATACAAATAATCCGCATTCGTCTTGTATCTGATAGCGATGTATCGGGTGCCTGCCGGGAAATTGTGTTCGTATAGATGCCATTGGCCGTCACCTACCTCAACATTATCTCCCCAGATAAAAGCGCTGGCCGGGTCGCGGCTGTCGGCATCATCAGACTTAGAATATCCCACCTGGAATGTCTCCGGGAAAACGACCTGTCCGTTTCTGTAGTAGAACGTGACGGTGATGGGGTCCGTCCCACCGAACTGCGGAGAAATCAGATATTGATTGTGTTTGTTCTCGGAAAGGAAATGGAAAAGGAAACTCTTTTTGCCGGCGTGGGATTTTCCGGGAACTTCGTCGATGGAGTAAACTTTCGTATAGCCGACATAGTGGTCCTTCATCACCCATTTGTCGATATCCCCGTTGTTCTCAAAGCCGCACTCATAGGGCAGCGACATGGAGGTCTTGAAACTGAAGGACTGCCACAAACTCTCTTCGCCATCACTATAAACGGCTTTCACCTGGAAATTGTAGGCGGTACAGTCAGACAAGTCGCTCAGATCGACGGAATTGTTGGTCGTGGTTCCTTCGTTAGACCAACTGGATTCGCTGTCTTTTTTGTACTGCCAGACATATCCCATGACGGTGGCTTCTGTTCCGGGGGGCGACCAGCACAATGTGGCCGAGACATCGGTTAAGCCCGTGAGAGCGATGTTATACGGAGCCGGAGCGGCACTGACTGAGAAGAGGAATTCATCCATCACGAAACCGGCGGTGCCTGCGCTAAACTCGAAGGCGATATACTTCGTACCCTTGGGAAAGTCCTTTTTCACATGCTCCCATGATGTTGACGAACATGTCTCCATGCCCCCCCAAACAAATGACGAGATATCGTCGGTCGTTTTGGAAAAGCCCAGGCGGTAGGTAGGAGAGCCAAACTCCCTTTTTTGGTTGTACTCCATGGTGATGGCGTTCAGGCCCTTAAATTCAGGGGAAATCAGGTAATGAGTCTGGCCTGAGAGGGATACCCTGAAGCAGTATGTACCTTCGGCTTGATAGACATCGTCAGTGACGATGGCAGAACCGTTACTGTTCAAGAGTTTCCATTCCTCCGCATTCAGGTCGTTGTTCTCAAATCCATAAGAATAGGGCAAGTCCAACCCGTAGGTGCGCACATAATAGCTCTGTCCGTCTGCCGCCGTTATCTGGGATTCAAAGCTTCCGTGGATGTACTCCGTACTTAACGTCTTGAAGTTGTTCTCCGGGAAATAGTAGGCCGTCGGAGTCAGGGTGTTCATGTAGTAGGTAGCGGTGAAGGTGGCGTTGGGGTTTTTATAGGGGTAGTAGCAGACAATGGGATGGTACCTGCCGTTCGCGCCGGGCGAGAACGAGCCCTTGAACAGGCAGTTGTTCATCGTGAGCGTAGCGTCTTCGCACCAGCCGAGAATGCCGCCGGCAACGTCTGTAAAGCCATTGATGGTGCCATTGAAATAGCAGCCCTCGATGGTGAGCTTACTGGCACCGCCGTGGCCCACAATGCCACCGACGTGACTGGAACTGGTGGTGACGTTAGCACCGACCTTGCAGGATTTAATGGAAACTGTTCCTGCGCAACTGCCCACCAGACCGGCGGTATGGATGCCACCTGAGCAAAAGCCTCTCACAACAAAATTCATGAGGGTAGCACCATCAACATACTGGAATGGCGCCGCATACGCATCAGAACTGCTGATGTTGAGTGTCAGGTAATTCTCTCCTCCGTCGAAGGTGCCGCAGAAGGGGTGATAGATAGTTCCTACCATTTTAGTTATAGTGATACTCTCGTCCAGTTGATAGCACAGGTTGGTATATAGCCCCTGGTTGACAAGCGTGGCAAACCTATCCCACTCAGCGGTAGTGCCGATAAGGTAAGGGTTGCCCGATGTACCAGCTCCACGGAAAGGGAGGGCGGTGGTTTTGCCGACATGCATATATATCTCAGCGCTACCTGTGCAACCGGCATTGAGATTAAAGGGCGCCATGCCAGTGACACCATCACTGCATAAAGCGTCGTAGCCTTCGCTGTCGAAGCGGATTTCAGAAATCGCACGATGGTCAGAGAACCGATCCCTGGTGTAATAGAGGTGAATGGAATTGGTGCTCGAGCCCGTACCGCTGTTCAGGTCACCCTGCTGTTCCCTAAAATGCTGGCTACCATCGTATGGTACCAGGCGATAGGTACGATCGTCGGTATACAGCCATTCGTTCACGGTCTCGGATCCACCCTTGCCATCCTTGATGTAGAAGTCAGTGATGAAAGTGCCATCGTTGACATTGCTTGGACTACTCTGCGACTTGTAGAGCAGGTAGATGTAGTCGGAACTCTCTCCGCATCCTTTGTTCAAATCGTATTCAATCCTTGTCCATCCTTGCTCCTGGAGTTTAATTGTCTTGTTTGTCACTTCTTGCGCAGTTCCGCCAATCACCATCACATCGGTGATAAAGTCCGTGGCCGAGGCCGTGAGCGTAGTGAGAAACATCACGACGATCCCTGCCAGCGCCCTCAGCGCCACGCCAGATTGCAATTTGTTAACCTTCCAATTCATATCAATTCACCTTTTCACTTCTTGATGTTTCACATCGAGCTCGCTTTCGCGACCTTCACTTTTTCACCTTTTTACCATTATAAATGTATATTCCCTTCTTCGTGGACTGGGTATTGCGCAGGAACGGATTTGTCCGCCATCGCCCCCGTGCCGGAAATGGCAAGGGTTTCTTTGGTTCCGTCGCCGTCTTCGTCAGTCAAGGGCCAAGTAACGTTTGTACCACAAGAGCCACTGTATTCGTCTGCCCACGCCGTCAGTGTCGAGAACAGCATCAGGGCGATCGCTGCCACACGCAAAATCGTTCGATTCATATTGGTTGTCATATCGATTTAGTTTTTTAATTATTCATTTATCACGGTGCAAAGATACGAAAAAGCGGGGAGAGTACAAAACAAAAATGAAATTATTTTTGTTGCAGTGCTACAGTGCTACAGTTCGAGAGATGCTATTGGCAGAGACCGAAAATAATTCTATATATAATATATATATAAATATATATAATATATATAGCACATATACGAGTCTGTGGAATAGGGTTTCAACAACTGTAGCGCTGTAGCGCTGTAGCGCCGAATGCGAAATATCTTTACACGAAACAAGGTCGAAAAGAGCGCCTTTCAGCAGTCTGGGCAAAGTGGAGGTTTCATGGCAGGAAAGTGGGAGTTTCACGTTAGGAAAGTCCGACTTTCCCGTTAGGAAACTAAAATCTCACAAAAGGGACAGTCCCTTTTGTGAGATGGGAGGTAATGTTTTCGGACAATTTGGCTACGGATGTCCGAGGGCGTCGTAGATCTGATTGACTTCGGCGGGGAGGAAGGTGCGGCGGTTCAATCTGGCGAGGTGCGCCAGGGCGGGATCTTCGGCGAGCAGCGAACGGAGTTTCTGCCAGGCTGACTGCGGCTGAATGAAGGGGAAGTAGCGCGCGGCCAACTCCGTGCGACCGAGACATTGATTTGATTGATTCATTGTATGATTGATGTATTCTTCGACGGTACGAAGGTACAAAAAAATTTCGAGATATGCAAGGAAAAATGGAAGTATTTTTGGTATAACGTGGATTAAGTTGTCATAACGTGGAAGAACGTGGATGGTGGCTGGAAAATGCTTGCAGGATTCAAGAAAAATGACTACTTTTGCAGTGTCGAAGAAAAAGAAAGGAACAAAAACAATGGCAAGACAAGAAATTCCAATGGTGATCAACCTGCGTCAGAACAAGAACGACGACAGCACCGCTTTCGGAAAGTATTTCGCTGAAGTAGACCAGAAGGAGCCGCTGAACCTGAAGGGTTTCGCCAAGCACATGACGGCCCACGGCAAGATCGCCGACTACCAGATGTGCGTGCTCGTGCTCGGTCAGGTGGTCGACTGCATGAAGGAGCTGCTCACCCAGGGCCAGCCCGTGAAGCTCGACGGCTTCGGCACGTTCAGCCCCTCGGTGGACGGTCAGAAGCTGGGCAAGAACAGCGTGGAGGACGCCGTGGCCGCCGGTGCCGACGCGATGATCAACGGCATCCACATCAACTTCGTGCCCGAGAACACGAAGGGTGAGAAGCTCACCAGCCGCGCCCTGAAGGAGGACTGCATCTTCACCTTCGGCTACGTCGTGGAGAGCGAGAAGCGCACCGTCGGAGGCAAGGAGAAGCGATTCCAGAAGAAGACGCCGATTGCGTACGTCCTCGCGCCTGAGGCCGACGCCGTAACTCCGCCCGCACAAGGAGGTAACGGATAATGAAAAAGCAGCGCATCATCGAGCTGGCGGTGAAGGTCATAGTAGCCGCGCTCACAGCATTCCTCACGGCGATCTCAACGACGAGTTGCCTCGGCAGAGGGCCGTTTTAAAGGTAAGGGCTTCTCCCCCTTAGTAAGGGGGAGCGAGAGGGGGTCTGAAGGAGCGCTTGTTCAGACCATCCCTGGCCCCTCCTGACTCAGGAGGGGAAACATATAGAGAGAGAGGCGGCCAATTGGTCGTCTCTCTCGTAATGTATTCAGCGTTATGCGGTTAGCCGCAGTGGAAGTACTTCATAACGAGCTTCTGAATCTCCTCGGGATAGCCCTCAATCTCACTGCGCAGGCGCTCATCGTCGAAGGCACGGAGTTGGGCGATGATGCCGTCGATCATGGCCGGCGAGAACACATGGTGCTCCTCGAACACCTTGCGCTGACGCTCGAGGCAGGCAGCAGAGGCGACGCAGGAGTCGGGCAGCTGTGCGAGTGTGGCCAGACGGTCGGCATTCTCGGCGGCGTGGATGTTCACGTTGACATAGGTCTGTGCAGCCAGCTCGAGGGCGTTGTCCATCTCGAAGCCGTGACGACAGGCGACGCAGAGGCCTGCCAGCAGCTGATAGAGGTCAGCACTGCCATCGGGCGAGCGCATCTCCACGGTCTGCTTGATGCTCGTGTCGTACTTCATCTCCTTCTCCAGCGGGTTGGCCTTGTGACTCATGTCCACGTCGGCAGCCCAGCCGAGGGGTACGCGCACGAGCACAGAGCGGTTGCGGTCGCCCCAGCACACATTCGTGGGTGCCTCCTGATGGGGCACGAGACGGAAGTAGCTGGTGGGGTTCTTGTTGCCGAAGGCGGTGATCGACGGTGCGAGGTCCATCATGCCGGCAATCATCTTACGGGCGCTCTCTGAGAGTACACCGTCGGCCAGCATCTGGTTCTTACCGTCTTTCATCATCCGCATGTGGATATGCAGTCCTGAGCCAGCTTTGCCAGTGGTAATCTTCGGAGCGAAGGTCACGTCGTAGCCCATCTCGTAGCCGAGGTTGCGGATGATCCACTTGGCGAGCATCAGCTGGTCGGCAGCCTGCTCCACGGGCACGGGCAGGAACTCGATCTCGTTCTGCTCGTAGTTCAGCCCGTCGATGGTGAAGTTACCCACCTCGCTGTGGCCGTACTTGATCTGTCCGCCAGCCTGGGCGATATAGTCCATGCACTGGGTGCGGAACTCGTTGGCCTTGGCATAGGGAGCCGACTCGTGGTAGCCGCGCTGGTCCTGGGCGGGGAACACCTCCTCGTCGTCGGAGATGACATAATACTCGAGCTCGCCCATGGCCTGGAACTCCATGCCGGTCACCTCGCGGAAGGCCTCGGCAGCCTTGTGGAGGGTATGCTCAGGCGACGACTCCAGCGGGTGCCCGTCCTTGTCGAAGAACGAGCAGAGCAGCGACACGGTGGGGATATCGGCGAAGGGGTCGAGGAAGGCGGTACGGAACCGGGGCAGCACGTAGAGGTCGCTCGATCCGGCCTGGATGAACGAGAAGAGGCTGCTGCCGTCGACGCGCTCGCCACAGGTGAGGATGGTCTCGAGGTAGTCGAGGTCGTTGATCACGAAGTTCAGCGTCTTCAGCTTGCCGTCGCCGCCGGGGTACATGAAGTTCACCATGCGGATCTCTTTGTCGACGATGTACTGGATGATGTCGGCCTTGGTAAACTCAGCCGACGGTTTCTGCAATGCCACCACGATGGGGTTGGCATTCAAGGTCAGGTGTTTGTTGTCCATTTGTCTTGTTGTTTGAAGTTTGCGTAATAATGGGTGCAAAGATACAACATTTTTGTGAAACATCCACACAACCCGCCGCTTTTTTTGCGCGCCCCAGTCATTTCAGCATCTCCTCGGCCTTCTGCATCATATCCAGGAGCTGGGCGGTGGGGTTCTCCTCCTGGCGGGCGAGGTCGAGGAACTGCCGGTAATAGGCGCGGGCCTGCTCATCATCCTTCAGGAGATAGGCGTAGGCATTTGCCAGATTAAAATAGGTGGCGATGGAGGCGGGGTTATAGGTCAGATGCTCCTTCCACGCGGCGACGGCCTCGGGGTAATGCTGCGTCAGATAGTAGCCCTCGCCCTGAGAGAGGGTGATGGCGCGCATGATGGTGGTATCAGGCAGCATCAACTCCTTGGCCAGATTGAGATAGCCCAGCCCCTCAGGATAGCGCTTCGTGTCGACACAGATCACCCCCAGACGGTAGGCACAGCCCGGATGTTGCATACCGCTGATCAGGAAAGCCAGTTGCAGATACTTATAGGCGCGCTCCAGACTGTCGAGGCGGGAGTAGCTCATGCCAGCCGAATACAGGGTGTTGAAGATGGAGTCGCCCTGTTCCAGCAGACGGTCGTACAACTTGGCCGCAGCACCGAAGTCGCGGTTGATAAACCACGCATCGGCCAGTGCCCTGTTCACCAGGATGTTCGTAGAGTCCTTCTGACAGTATCGCAATCCACAGATGATACCATTTTGCGGCTGACTGTTTTTCGCATAGGCCTGCGTCAGCCCTGCCACCATCTCTCCGTCCATCGGATAGCGATTTACCAGCTGCCCCGTCCAATAGATATACGAGTCGGTATCTCCCTGTTTCTGATAACTGAAGCAGAGCTGACGGAAGGCATCGTGCGACAGACTGTCCTCAGGGATGTTCTTCAGCAGTTCGGCGGTCTGACTGTAGTTACCACGCTTATAGTAGCAGTCGGCGAGCTTGGTGCGGGTCTCGAGCGTATCGACCATGGCGAAGGCCTGCTGGTAATAGCCCAGCGCCTCGAAGGTGTTATACTGCTGCATGCAGCTATCGCCCTGCTGCAATAGCACTTGGAGCGAGTCAGAATCCACCGCTTTTAACGGCAGTGCCGTCAATAAGGCAAGCACAAGGACGGGAATGGTCTTTATTCTCATACGGATTGATAGTTTTTGATAGCGGCATCAAAGTCTTTGGCGCCACCAGTCTGATTGAACAGTTTCTTAAGCAGACGGACACGGGTATTGGTAATGGTTTGAGGCGTGGAGAGGGTGAGAGCGGCAATCTCCGTGGGCTGGAAGTTTTGTTGAATTAGCAAGCAGACGGTCTGCTCCCTGGTGGTGAGTACAGACAGCAGCGACTGGAGTGCAGGACTGATGGCATACGACAACTGGGCAAGGGTGGTGATATCCTCGTCGTCGGCTACCCTACCCTTGTTGGCGGTGGCGTGCAATCGGCTGACGACCTCTTTCAGTTGTTGTGAGTTCTCCTTCATCTCGCGCTCCTTCTGATGACGCATACGGGTGAGTTCGCTACGCGTGAGGTCGTACTTCTGCTGACTCTCCTGGAATCGGGCGTTCAGCATATCGATGCGTCGGCGACTATACCTTATTATCATAGTAGCCGCCAGAGCGATGAGGATGATACCAGCCAAGAGGGCGATGGTGGTGCGATACTGGCGACGCTCCTTTTGCTGCTCGTCGTACTGGACCTGCATATCGATAAGACCAGCGGCATCGCTGCGTTCATAGAGTTTTTGGTAAACCTGGTTGAGTCGCTGACTGTACTCCAAGGCTCTGTCCTTGTCGCCTTGACGATCCAGGTGTTGTATCAGCAAACGGTAAGACTCGATGCACATATCAGGCGACATCGAATTGGTAAGCCGGTACCACTGCTGCACAGCCGCTTCCATATCGCCCTCTTTCATATAGATATCAGCCAGGAGCTTCAAAGCCCTGTCGATGGGTGAGTAGCGCACAGACTCCATCAGGAGACGTTTGGCTTCCTGATACTTGGCGAGACTCATCAGGTAACTGGCCTTATTAACCAGATAGGTAGCACGTATATCCCCCTCCGTCTTGGGAGCATACGGCCGAGCCAAATCCGTGTAATACTTCAGGCTGTCGCTCTGACCCAAGAGATCGAAGGTGGTGGCAATATTGTTGAGGGTTTGGACAATCCATTCGTCTTTTTGGTATTGCCGGGCTTCTGCAAGGGCCTGCTTATAGTAACGCAGCGTCTGGGTGTAGTTGCCCACATTGTCGTTCACATCGCCCAACACGGAGTAGAGATACCATTTGAAAGCCGGCATATCCAGGTCGTTGGCCATGTGTTCTGCCTGTTTCATGGTGAGTACCGCCTCGTGGGTCTGTTTCTGTTTGTAGAGGATGATGGCGTGATGGAGCAGCGCCCTCGACAGGTGTTCCTGATCACCATTTTCCTTATAATACTTTCTGCTGAAGACGATCAGCGAATCGGCCTCCGTCAGGAGTCCGCTGCGATGGAGAGCCTCCGTATAGAGCAGACCGAAGAGCGCCCTATCGCCCTCGTTCATCTCGGTATCATACCAACGGGGAGCGAGCATCCTCACGACGGAATCAGGCTGTTCGAAGACGATCTGCTCCGCCTCCGAAAGGAACTCATTGTGGGACTGCTCCGACGAGCAGCCCACAACGAAGAGAGAGAGTATCAGGAAGGAGAGTGATCTCATTTCAGACTGAAGTTAATGGGTACTGTAAATTTCACCCTTACCACTTTACCACTCTGCATGCCAGGCGTCCACTTCGGCATAGCCGACAAAACCCTCACAGCCTCAGCATCAAGTGACGGGAATGCCGGTTTGATCACCTTCACATTGCTGATACTTCCATCCGTCTCAACCACGAAGTTGGCAAGCACCCTGCCTTCTACCTTCTGCTTCTCGGCATCTTCGGGGTACTTCACGTTCTGGCCCAGATACTCAAACAGGGCTTGAAAACCACCTGGATATTCAGGCATCTGTTCTACTACATCGAAGACCTGCTGGTTCTTCTCTGCCACTACCGTCTTCTGTGCATTTACCGTCGTGAGACCAAATAAGGCCATCAGCGACAAAATCATCAGTTTCTTCATTCTTTAGTTCATTTTTAATTGTTCAACATTTTTTCGTCTGGCCGGACAGTGCTAGGACAACTTGTCTTTGCGGTTGCAAAATTAGACATATTCCCGTTTCGATGCAAGAAAATCATTACATTATATTACACAGCTGCTCATTTTCGTCGTCTTTTACCACAAATCCCCGCCCTGGACAGGAGAGACTGCCTGCAGGACGAGGACAATGGTGGTTGTTTTCTTCAAGATAGAGTTTATTTCTTCTTCGTGGTAATGAGGATAACGCCGTCCTTGGCCTTATCGCCATACTTCTCGATGGCAGCCTTGTCTTTCAGCACTTCCATGTGGTCGATGGTCTTGGGATTGATATCCTTCAGTTTGGCTCCGTCAATGGGTTTGCCATCAACGATAATATACGGATCTTTGTCAGTACCACGAACGAATACGCCCTCGGCTGTAGGCTTTTGGTCACCATAACCTACGACAACAACCTCGTTCACCTGATTGTCACCCTTGGCATCGCCATCATATTTCAGAGAGCCACTGAACTCTGCATCTTTTCCTTGGAGACGGAAGGTAACAGGGGTAACGTACTGTACGCGAGCAGCCTCACCATTCTTCTTACCTGGCGTCCACTTGGGCATACCATTAATCAGTCGCAGAGCCTCAGCATCAAGAGCAGGATGGATGGCCTTTATAGTCTTTGCATTGGAGACACGACCATCCTTTTCGACAACGAACGATACTATCACACGTCCCTGAATGCCAGCCTTCTCGGCCTCAGCAGGATATCTGACGTTCCTGGCCAGATACTCGAACAAGGCTCCTGTACCTCCAGGGAACTTAGGCATCTCGTCTACAACATCGTAGACCTTATTGGGATTGGAGTCATCACTCTCAGTAACACTCTCTTTCCTCAGAGGCATCGGATACTTGTTCCCTGCTTCAGAGAACGCCTTATTCACAACAATCTTAACTGACTCATAGCCGATATACATCGCTTCGAGATCGTCACCATCTGAGACTTCCAGTTTAAACTTTCCATCAGGGCCAGTAACGGTTCCCTTTTTCGTACCTATAACCTTGACGATAGCACCAACAATCGGAGAGTAGTTGTTTTCGTCGACATGAGAGATAGGGCCTTTGTCATTACTTGCATCGAAAACGAAGCCCTCGGCAACGAATGTCTTGTCTTCGTCGGCTTTTGCCACTTCGGCTTCTGCAGGTTGAGGTTCAGCCTGCAGGATTTCCTCATTAACAAGCTCCTCCATAGAGGTTACTTCAGGAGCATCGGTATACACCACATCCTGTACTTTCTTGGCATTCACGGCAAGTGTAATGCCCACGATGGGAATGAGAGCTAAAAGCTTCAGCAGACTGCTGCGGTTTGATTTCTTATGTAACATCATATTAATTCGGTTTTTAAGGGTACTGTGACTGATGCCGTTGGCAAGGGAGTACCCGCCAATGCTAGCGGCTTTAGTGATTAACAGATATTGATATTGACGCGCGTTAATCCCTAAAGAGAGTACTGCACCGTCGGCCTCGTACTCGTGGATGGCCCTGAGGTCAGAGCGCAACATCCACATAGCGGGGTTAAACCACTGGAGGGCGGTGAGGGTGTCGACGAGAAGCAAGTCCCAAGAGTGCTTGAGACGGATATGTCCCTGTTCATGGGCGAGGATAGCAGCATTTTGCTCTGCATAGTCATCGCGATTCAATACGATATAATGCATCCAGCTGAATGGCGGCACTTTCGCGTTTCCGGACACGCAGATCGTGGTACCATCAGGTTGGGGATACCTTTCGCTTCGCTTAATGAGCATGAGGATTCTGAACATCGACATCAGGGTGTGGCCCAGCGTCACCAGCATACCTATTATAAATAAGGTGGGGAGTGCGATTTGCCACCACGGCGTTTCCTCGGCAGGCTCTACCACAGGGGCAGCCTCGTCGATCGACAGATCGTCGAGAGCCATCATGGGCAGGGGCTCCATGGTTACCGTCTCGTGCATGGTGATCACACACAAGGGCAGCACGAACGAGGCAATGGCTGTCAGCAACAGCACCACACGGTTCACCCTGTGGAAGGTCTCACGGCTGAGCATCAGGCGATAGAACATGTAGAAAACCGCTATCAGCACAGCTACCTTGGCGTCGTAGATCAGAAAGCTTGTCATGCTCGAATTGAGATTTTAGAATTTAGAATTTAGAGTTGTTGGTTCTCAATTTTATCAATGAGTTCGCGGAGTTCCTCCACGCTGATCTTCTCTTCCTTGACAAACGAGGAGACGGCAGAGAGGTAAGAGTCGTCGAAGTAGTTCTTGATGATGCCTGCTATCGACTTGCGGCCATATTCCGCCTCAGAGATGAGGGGATAGTACTGGTAGGTATTGCCAAACTGTTTATGGTCGAGGAATCCCTCACGCTCCAGGATGCGGACGATCGTTGAGAGCGTGTTGAAATGAGGCTTGGGATCAGCGTAGTGCTCCTGCAACTCGCGGACGAACATCGGGCCGTACTGCCAGTACAACTCCATGATTTCCTTTTCCTTGTTGGTCAGTTTCTTCATTCGATTTGGGTTTTAAATTTACCGATTACTTGCGTCAATTTTCAATATCTGAGTGCAAAGTAACTAAAAGTTTTCGTTATATACAACTAAAACCTTTAGTTTTTAAACTATTTTAATTAGTTTATTTAGTTGTTAACACCATCGCAAGGCCCTTCCCGAGGCTCGGAGTGCCATTATTTCTTGATGCTGAGAGTGGTCTCTTCGGCCTCGCATTCCTCCAACAGACCTCGACGGATATGGCCTGCCAGAGCGCCGTCAGACGGTTTGTAGCGCTGGCCGTGTGGTGTATAGTTACACTTAAAGCCCGTGATGTGCTGGTCACGACGGAACTCTTTAGGGTCGTCTACGCAGACGCTCTTCACGGAGATTGACAGTTTGCCCATCTCTTTGAGGTCTACCACGTAGCCGTTCTGCATGTAGTGACGCACTGTATCGAACAGTTCGCGCAGCACCAGTCTCACGTCCGAGGCCTTTGCCGAGCAATTCTCTTCTATCACCTTCTCAATCTCCTCGAGCGAAATCTCGCCCTGCTTCACCGTGTGGGCATAGTACTTGCCGAAGTTCTTGTCGCTCTTGATTTTGTTCTGAACCAGTCTGTAATGTATTGCCATACTTCGTTTTTTGCCTGCAAAGGTAAGCATTACTTTTTAAACAGCCAAGCCTTATTGACCAAAATCGGCGAATTTGCTCACCAAAACCGCCGAATTTGGTCACCAAATCCGCCGATTTTGGTCAGACGAGGATTATCCCTTAAAAACACAGTCGCATAGAAGTAACGAGACAACCCGATTTTGTCCATGAGCCATTCCACCGCCAAACTCCCTGAAATGCATATCACGAGCGACAAAAGAAGGAAGGTCAAACCCGTACGATCGAATAGGGAAAAGGGCACAAGAGGCTTGCAAAGGAACGTGAAAATGGGAGAGAAGAGAAACAGCGGCATAGTCTTCCTACCAAGAAATGATATCAGACGGCGGGGCCTGACACCTATATAGCCATTGACAAAAAGCGCAGCACTCATCACAAGCATCGTCATCAATACACCGCCAGAGGTATCCATCTGAAGGTTTTGCGGGTGTATGGCCAACAGCACAAACGCCAGAATGGCAACGGAAGAAGACTGGAACAGATGAGTAAAAGACAGACCGCTGTATCTTAACATACCCCCTGCCAGAAAATACATAGAGCAGGCAAAGGTTAAGATACCTGCCCACTCTGAAATCAAGTAGTAGATGATGCCAAGAAAGACAAACCTTGAGACTGGCTTCAAGAAGTGAAGACGGGATATGGCAGCATAAGCTATCCCACAGATTATCAATGTCTGCAAATACCAGTAGGGACCAAGGGGATGGAGCAACAACTTGTCGAAGAACACCCCCACCGTCAAGTCATCAAGATGCTCCCTGATAGGCAGCACAGAAGCCATCATGATGTACCCACTCTCCATCAACACATAAGGTACGGCATAGTGAAGCATAATCCGCATAACAACCATCCAACTTCTGCGAATATTCATCAGGTAGCCTGAGATGAACAGGAAGCCTGGCATGTGGAAGGTATAAACCACCCGCTTGGCGTATAGGTGCAGATCTCCAATATAGACCAGATGGAAACTGATCACAAGGACGATAAGGAAGCCTTTCAGGAAGTCGATCTCTTCTATTCGCTGCATATCTGAGTTTGTTGACGTTCTTGATTGAACGAATGGACAAAATGATGAAGACTTTGAGAAGAGATGGCAGCGCGGAGATCGATGGTCAGAGACAAGGAAGAAGACAAATCCTCTTTGGGACAATCGACGGCCTGCACATGCGGATCGGCTACCCTCTGTTTCATGATGAAGACGCTTGGACCTGTGGTGATGCTGCCCACGAAGGAATGACTATGAAGCAGCAGATCTACGGAGATTAGCAGTCTGATGATGGCCTCCTGCCTGCTTTGGGGGGACTTCTGGGTAAATGCCTTGTGAAGATAGCCCCGTTCCTCTGGCTGGCAAAGCGTCAGAAAATGAACATGAGGGTAGTTCGTCTGCAGTTCCTGATACTGACGATAATCGTCTGTTAAGACGAACACACACGAGCCAGCCTTAGGATTCAACACCTGCATAATACACTTGCCACTAATCAGGTCCGTCTCCGTAATCTTATCTCCACCCCGGATATGGATGCCATCATAAATGGGTGGAAGTGCGATTTTACCTTTACAGAGGTCTTCTTGGTGAAGGATGTTTGGCTGCAGGCGCCATATCATCCTGGCTATAAGTTCATACACCTCGTAATAACTTCCATTGATGCCCAATTCCGGGATATGATATCGTTTATTGGGATTGTCGGAAACATCCTGTGCTAATAACACATATTCTTTGTAAGTCAGGAACGCGATCAACCGACCTATGCAGGTCTTCATCATAGACTTGAGTTTCCAGACTATTGGACCGACGGCCTTCTGCCGCCTGCATAGCTTCAGGATACGCCGCCACGACGGCGGGCGATGGAAGTTGTACGACCTGTGGAACGGCTCGTGGACTTCCTCACAGAAGGGCATGAAATACTCTGTCCATCCCCTACCCGTCCCAAAGTTGGCATCCTCGGAATAGAGCTGGAACCTAAGATGGTGAATCAGGCAGTAGAGCATCGCATTGACCATGTAATTCATCTCTACAAAGAGACCGCAGTCAACGCCGACATGATACACCATCCTCCTACGGAAGGCTTCGTTAACCCTCCGGTAGGACATTACATCCAATTGTTTCATACTTGTTCTTAGAAGTCGTTCACGATGCGCTGCTGCATATCGTCGCTTTCATAATGTCGTTGGTGATGCCGCAGTCGAGCACCCCAATTATAGGTGAGCGAGAGCCGGAGTTGGCGATAGTTGAATTTGTTGTCGAAGTCCATCGCTTTAGTTCCGAGGTATTCCGTTCCCTTTATATGGGAGGCCAACAGGTTGCGACAGGAGAGGCCAACGGTCAGACGGTCTTTCCAAAAGCGGTATTGCAGTCCAACATCCACCATATAGCGGGCGTTAAGGGACTTGGTGACATCTTTCTCCGGAGAGTTGTATGTGGCATTGAGACTGGCGGTCCACCTGCGGTCACGATCGAAGAAGAAGGTGGTTTGCAATACGCCTACGTATGAGAAACTTTCGACCTCAGGATACATATACTGCCGCGCTACTCCCAAAGCGGTTTTCTTCTCTGGTCTGATAGTCTTCGAATACCAGACGCCTTGCATGAGTGTGAAAGTCATCCAGTGCAAGCGGTCGAAGTAGTAAAAGGAATTGATGCCCAGGCTGTGCTCGTCGGTGATGTTATCCCATGAATTATAGGTCACTTGCTTGTCGACAGAATAGACTGCATCTACCCTGTCAGGTTCGTAAGTGTAGTAGAAGTCAAAACTCAATACACCCTTGTAGGTATAGCCCATCATCGCCTTATAAAGATAGGAGGGCTTTAAGTTCTGGTTGCCGAAAGATGCGTGATTGACATCTTTCCATACCCTGTTAGGATTAAGATTGATGATGTTCGGACGGGTGATACGATTGCTAAAACTCCAGTTGAAGGCGTGCGACTGGTTGGGATTATAGCCGACACGGAGCGAGGGGAACAGTTTGCCGTAGTCGGTCTGGCTTCCATATACCGCCATCGGCAGGTTTTCAACCTTTGTCCACGTATGCTCATACCGCCCTCCAAGATTCACGGACCAGCTGTCGAACGCCTTGCCGTACTCCAGATAGCCTGACAACACCCGTTCATCGTAGCCGGTTGAGACTTTGTCGTACGACACACTCGAACCCGAATAGTCCAAGTCACGGTGGCTGCGGGTGTAGGCATACTGGCTACCAAACTTAAAACCGACATAGCTGACATCTATCTTAGCGGAGTAGTTGTCAACATGATGGACAATATGATTCTTATAGTCGAAGTCGGTCGTGTCAGCTTGAACGATTTCGGTCAGGCGGTTCCCTATACTCGTCTCGTTACTGATGGAGCGACGGGCATCGTCCATCCTCATCCTGTAGTAGTCGAGGTTAAAATCAACCTTGAGTCCTGACGGCTGACTCTTGTATCCCGCATTGACATTCACGGCCCAGGTCTTGGTATCTTCCTGTCGCCTCGTCTGAGTGTCGATGCTATTAGGGGAGTGGAGAACCTTTGGCTGAAAGTCGTAAAGACCGTCGATTGCCAGACGGCGCTCTCCGTCGGCATACATCACGTATGTGCCGAAGTTCAGCTTGTCAGAAGCCTGATAGTCAGCCTGCCAACGGAGTGTGTAACAGTCTTTACCGATTCTGCCGTTGTCGGTATTATGGCGATTATTGTCGGAAAAGCGGATATCGTTGGTTTCAAGATAGCGGGTGTTGTCCCACGAGCCTGCCAGATTCAGAGATGTTGAGACCTTTCCTCTGTTATAAATGATACCTGCGTTAGCTTCGTCGCCGTGTTCCTCATATTGTGTTCTGGCATATCCGGCAGAGCCGCCGATATAGTCGTTGGCTTTCTTTTTCAACACAATATTGATCACCCCGGCATTGCCTTCGGCAGAGTAACTGGCACCCGGACTCTGCACGATCTCTATTCTCTCCACATCAGAGGCGGCATAGGACTTGAGCATTTGCAACATCTCTTTTGAACCGAGCTGCTGTTCACTGCCGTTAATCAGGAAGATGACGCCATTGGTACCGAACAGGCTGATGTGGTCATCCTCAATCATCACTCCTGGAGCGTATCGGAGCAAGTCGATGGCATTGATAGCTCCCACGACATGACGGGTGTCGAAAATGATGCTGCCCGCCTCCCTTCTGATAGCAGGAGTCTGTCCATTGATCACGATGCCGTCGATCTTGTATTCCGTTGGCAGCATCCTAACCGTGCCGATATGGCCGACATCATAAAGCCGACAGAAAGTCTTATAGCCGACAAAGGAGCATCTGACCATCACACGACTGGCATCCGTGGGGATGACAAAACAGCCAGCCTCATTGCTCAGTCCGCTGCCGACAAGAGAGGAATCGGCAGGACTGAGCAGGGCCACACTTGCATAGGCCACAGGCTTACCCTGTTCGTCGACAACACGTCCTGTCAGGCGACGGGCTGCTTTGTGGGTACACTCCACGAAGTATTTATCGTGGTCTCTGACGATACGGACGGGCCAGAGGCCTACAACCTTCATCAGTGCCTCTTCAAGACTCAGGCGTTTAAAGTCGCAAGTGACGGTGAAGTCCTCCAGGTCGTTATAGACGAAGGCTATCTCGTAGCGGGTTGTGGCGGCATTGAGGTCTTCGAGTACACGGCTGAGCGACTCCCCCTGATAACTGCGTGTGATCTTCTGGCCATAAGCCATGCCCACCACTATGCATAGCAACAACAGAATTGATAGTCTTTTCATCTCTGCCATGGGGCTTGATTAGGGCTTTACAATCAGTCTGTCGTCCTCGACGGCGAGATTTACGTGATTGAAGTGATTCAGGTCGTCAATGATACTTCGGATGTCATTCCCCCGATTCCACTTATAGTAAAGGCGCAACTCGTGGGCTTGGTTATTTTGGATGTCTGCCACCTTATTATAATATTGGGCTATCTCAGCAACGATTTCGTCAAGTGCCACGTTCTCGAAGATGCGAGGCTGAGGGATCGTGTCAGATGAAATCATAGAGGCAGATTGCGTAGGTCTGTCTTCCTGCTGGATCAATGAATCGTTCCTATGATTCTCTTCCCCCCCAATGCGCTGGTTAACTATATGGATAGCTGCAAAGGCAATGCCCGAGAGCATCAATACACCGATAAACATTGCTGCCATCTTAAGGAGTGTAGGCATACCGGAATGTGGCTTCGCAAGGTGCTGCCATTCGGCATCAATCATCTCGTCGGTAACTTCCTCATCGGCACGGGCGGCATCAATGGCACTTTGCGTTTTCGACATCAATGTGTAGAGTTCACGGCACTCGTCGTCGGCAAGTATCTCCTGCCACTCCTCTGCCGTGTATTGCTGGGGCTGCTCCAGCATCTGGAGTAATCGGTCGGTCTTGTTCATACGCTCATTGGTCTTTAAAGTAGGTACGTAATTGACTCAGCGCACGGCGCAGATGCTTATAGACGGTGGTCTCGCTGACACCCAACCTACGGGCTATCTCCTTGAAGGTAATACCATCGCGGAAGTGCTGCAAGATGATGTCGCGGCAGACGGGCGGTTCCAACTGGCCTATGCCCTTGTGCAGGGTCTTCAGTTCCTCTTCGAGCCGTTCCGTCGGAATGATGGTTGTGTCAAGGTCAAGCAGGTAGAGGCGTTCCACCCTTTCCTGTATCTGTCGGCTACGAATCACATTCAGACATCGGTTTCGTACGCTTGTAAGCAGATAGGACTCGGCTGTATCTTCCTGAAGGTCACGATGATCGTCAAGAAGTCGGGCGAAGATGTCGTGCACCACATCCTTGCTCTCCGCATCGTCGTGCAGAAGTATGGTGGCCAGCCGGTACATCTGACGGTAATGCTGCTTGAACAGCTTTTCGAGTTTCCTTTGATCTGTCATACACTCTTAATACACACGAAAACCGATTTACTAAACCCTAAACGGCAACAAAGTTAACTAAAAAAACACAAACGGTTGTTTTTTTCAGATTATTTGTGTAAATTTGCACCCTGTAATAAACTTATCAAAGAGAATCGAGATGAAAGCAAAGACCTTAAGCATGATTGCTGGTGCAGCGTGCTGCGCCCTGATGTTCTCCTGCGGCCAGCAGGTGAAGGAAACCAATAGTGAGAAGTTGACAGTCGGCAACCCCTACCTCCCAATGTGGGAGCATATCCCCGACGGAGAGCCCTACGTGTTCGACGATCCCGACAACCCCGGCAAACAGCGCGTGTATATCTATGGTTCGCACGACAACCTCGTAGATGCCTACTGCGGTCGCGACCAGGTGGTATGGTCGGCCCCCGTGGAGGACCTGAGCCAGTGGCGCTACGACGGCAAGATCCTCGTGGTGGACAAGAACGGCAAGGGTGAGCCCTTCGACTCAGCCAGTACGGCTGACGTGCTCTATGCCCCTGACATAACGGTGATGACAGACAGCACGGGCAAGAAGACCTACTACCTCTTCCCCAACGACCAGACAGGCTACCGCAACGGACTGATTGCGAAGAGCGACAGACCTGACGGCCCCTTCGAGGTGTGCAACTGGAATGCCGACGACCCAAACAAGGTGGACGGCATCTACGGCTTCGACCCCGCCGTGTTCGTGGATGACGACGGACGGGTGTATGGCTACTGGGGCTTCGGGCACTCGATGGGCGCCGAGATCGACCCTGCAACGATGTGTACGGTGAAGCCCGGCACGAAGGCAGTCGACGGCATGATCCCCGGATTCCAAGAGCAGCCTGGCAACAAGTTCCGCTTCTTCGAGGCCTCATCGATTCGTAAGATCAAGGATAAGTATGTGTTTATCTACAGCCGCTTCACGGAAGACGGCGAGTTCGGACTGCCCACGTCGAACTATACCCTCGCCTACTGCCACAGCGACCAGCCCTTAGGTCCTTGGACCTACGGCGGTACGATCATCGACGGCCGTGCCCGTGAGATCAACGAGCAGGGCGACACCATCGCCTCGGCTACACCCGACGGCAACACCCATGGTTCGATCTGTGAGATCAACGGTCAGTGGTATGTGTTCTATCACCGTCAGACGGGTACCGACGAGTACGCCCGTCAGGCCATGGTCGCCCCCATCGAGGTGAAAGTCGAGGAAGGCGCAGGCGGCAAAGTGGAGATCTCTGAGGGCGAGTACAACTCAGTGGGCTTCTCACTTGAAGGTCTCAACCCCTTCGAGCGTCACTCCGCTGGTATCGCCAGCTGGTACACAGGTCCGAAGCCTGCCACCCACGAGTGGCCTAACAACACGTTCTACGGTTCGTATGTGGCAGCAACCTATGGCAGCGACGCGACCGTGAAGACGACGGCCGACACCTGGATGCCTGCGGAGAAATACGACATGCCCTACGACCTGCGCTACAACACCAACCCCGTGGTGAACAACACGGCTGGCTCGATCGTGGGCTACAAGTACTTCAACTTCGACGCTGAGAGCCTGGACGAAGACGACAATCTGATGCTCGTCGTGCGCCTCATCCCAGAAGGCATCGACGGCACCATCGAGGTCTGGATGGACCGTCCGTGGGAGTCGCAGGGTGGTAAGAAGATTGGTGAGGCAACCCTGAAGGCCGATATGAAGAAAGAGCCCTGCGACATGGCGATCGGCATCTCGGACGAAATCAAGGAGAAAGACCTCGCAGGCAAGCACGCCATCTTCCTGGTCTTCAAGTCGGACACCCAGGAGCAGTCGCTCTGCACGCTCTTAGACCTGGTCTTCACATTTGCAAAATAAACAAGGAAAACATATAAACGACATCAAACAATGGAAAAGAAACTGAAACAAGGCACGCTCTGCGTACAGGCAGGCTACAAGGCCAAGAACGGAGAACCGATAGAGTTGCCTATCATCCAGTCGACGACGTTCAAATACGACGACTCCGACGAGATGGCAAAGTTGTTTGACCTGGAGAAAGAGGGCTATTTCTACACCCGTCTGCAGAACCCCACCAACGATGCCGTGGCCGCAAAGATCGCCACGCTCGAAGGCGGTGTGGGCGCCGTGCTGACATCCTCCGGTCAGGCAGCCAACTTCTACGCTATCTTCAACATCTGCCAGGCAGGCGACCACTTCATCACCTCGAACGAGATCTACGGTGGCACCTATAACCTCTTCGGTGTGACGCTGAAGAAGCTGGGTATCGACTGCACGTTCATCTCGCAGGAGGCCAGCGACGAAGAGATACAGGCAGCTTTCCGTCCGAACACGAAGGCCGTGTTCGGCGAGACCATCTCGAACCCCGGCTGCGCCGTCTTCGACATCGAGCGCTTCGCCAAGATAGCCCATAAGAACGGCGTGCCCCTCATCGTCGACAACACCTTCGCCACGCCCATCAAC
>JAEEGL013460793.1_pt1 | contig 38009 bp, 37 predicted proteins | sample 9134231 | NCBI WGS metagenome assembly JAEEGL01 (sample SAMN16246548, study PRJNA631951) | gut metagenome | biome: gut microbiome; feature: rumen; material: fiber-attached | host: Bos | place: Iran: Karaj | collected 2018-10
CACGCTGTTCATGCGGTTCAGTTTTGAGTCATAGTTGAAAAAATGATCATGATGCGTCGCCTGGGTCATGAGATACCGGGCGCCGGCTTTGTAATACTTGGCAATCAGCGCGTCCGGATCAAACTTTTCCGCCTTCCACAGGGCGCAGATATCCTTATAGCCGAACCTGGAGGGATGGCCGTAATGGCGCAGATGGTATTCATACTGGGGCTGCCCCTGGATATACATATTCCGGGCATACCAGTCTCCGAACATCGGTACGCTCTGCGGTCCCCAGTGGCTCCAGATTCCGAATTTGGCATCCCGGAACCATTCCGGTGCAGAATACTGTCTCAGTGATTCAAACGTCGCTTCAAATTTCATACGGCAGCCTTCTCTTTCTCTGTTCTAGATGTTGCTTCCATTATACACGAAACGTTTCTATTTTCCACTCTTTTTTTGATTTGCACAGTTAAAAAGCGTATGCGATCACCGCATACGCTTTGGGATTGGATTATGATTTGTGAATTGCTTTCCTGATGGGAACCGTCAGGAAAGCCGTTGCTGCGATTTTGATTGCGTCTCCAGGCAGGAACGGGATCACGCACAGGGAAAGCGCCGCACCCAGGGCATTGCCGGTATGCAGCATAAAAACCGCGGTTCCGACAGCATACAGCAGGACCGTTCCGATAATCATCATCAGGGTATGGAACCACCAGCCTGTTTTTTCCCGCCGCTCCGCACCTTCACCGGACAGGTATGCACAGGGCAGGTAACCAACCAGGTATCCGCCCGTTACCCCGGCCAGTTTCTGGAAGCCGCCGCTGAAACCGCTGAATACCGGTATCCCGATAATCCCGATAATCAGATACAATGCTACGGCAATCGTGCCCCTTTTCTTTCCCAGCACAGACCCGGCCAGATACACCGCGAATGTCGCCAGGGACAGCGGAATCGGTCCGGCCGGAATCGTCAGCGGCCCGGCCACGCAGATCAGCGCCGCCATCACCGCAATCAGTGTCATATCTTTCGTCTTCATTTGCTTTTATTTCCCCTGTCCGGTCAGTTTCAGGCTTACCTCGCCGTAGTTCAGTCGGGTCCTTCCTTCCGCTGTTTCTATGATCAGGTGCCCGTGGCTGTCAATGTCCACCGCCCGTGCAGGATACTGCCGTTCCCCTTCAATCACCGTGATTTCCCGCCCGATAACATTCGACCTGCTCCGGCTTTCCCGGAGGAAAGCCGCGTTGTCCATTGCATCGTACAGTTTTTCCATCTCGTTGAGAATCTCAGCAATCAGCCGGTTCCGGTCCGGATCTGTTCCCGTTTCATTTCCGACAGAAGTCGCTATGTCCTTCAGTTCCGCCGGGAATTCCATCCGCGCGGCATTCACACCGATCCCGACCACAACATAGTCCAGCTGGCCGGATTCCATGTTCATGCCTGCCTCGCTGAGGATCCCGCAGATCTTTTTATCTCCGATATACAGGTCATTGACCCATTTAATCTTCACATCTGTGTCTGCAACCCGTTCAATCGCCCGTGCCGTTGCCACCGCTGCCATGGAAGTCAGCAGGGAAGCCTGCTCCGGAGTACATGTCGGCCGCAGCACACAGGTCAGGTAAACACCCGTGTGTTCCGGGGAAAAGAAGCTCCGCCCCCTTCTCCCCCTGCCGCCGGTCTGTGAATCCGTAATCACGGTCAGGCCGTGCGGTGCACCGGCTGAAGCCCGTGCCTTTGCCCGGTTGTTGGTGGAATCCAGCTGATCATGGATTTCCAGTTCCCGGCCGATCTCCCTGGTGGTCAGCCATCGGCGGATTTCTGCCTCCGAAAGCAGTGCAGGAGCGGAAAGCAGCCGGTAACCCCGGTTGGTCACCGCGTCAATCTCATAACCGCCTTGCCGCAGCTGGTTCATCACCTTCCACACAGCATTCCGGCTCACACCCAGTTCCCGTGCCATCTGCGCACCGGATACTGTTTCCCCGGATCCCAGCAGTTCCAGCGCCTTATCCTTCAAAGCCATAACAAAAGCCCCTCCGATCTTCGTCGGGGGGCATCATAGCATGTTCGTCATGAATCGTCAACTTTTCAGTTGCTTATTTGGTTGACAATCTGTCATATACTTCTCCGTCAAGCGTTTTCCAGCAGAAAAGTCCGTCCTCATATGTCATATATCCGTGCGCGCTGCCTTCTTTGGGAATGGAAACCGATCCGGGATTCATGCACAGAATGCCGTCCTTTTCCATATGAAGCGGCACGTGCGTATGGCCGAAAAGCAGCACGTCGCCCTGCTTCAGGGCGGGCAGCTTATCCGGATTGTAAACATGGCCGTGGGTGGCATAAATCAGCCGTTCCCCGGCATCCAGCACCGCATAATCCGCCAGGATCGGGAACTGAAGTACCATCTGGTCCACTTCGCAGTCACAGTTGCCGCGCACACACAGCAGCCTGTCCCGGACTGCGTTCAGCATCTCTATGACCTTTTTCGGCTGGTACTCCGCCGGCAGGTCATTCCTTGGCCCATGATAAAGCAGGTCTCCCAACAGCAGCAACCGGTCTGCTTTTTCATTTTCAAAGCACCGGAGCATCTGGCCGCAGTACAGTGCGCTGCCGTGTATGTCCGATGCAATCATCCATTTCATGTCCCTGAATTCTCCTTACGCAGGCATTCCTGCAGTCAGACTGCGAAGCCCCCTGATACTCATCAGGGGGCATCATAACACGTCATCTGCTCATTTTCAACCTTGGTTCGTTTCTCCGGACTGGCTGCCGTCGTATACCGCACAGCAGTCCACACGCGTTCTTTTCAGCTCAATCAGGGTTAAGTCCGCATCCTTGAACAACGATGCGGTTGGATTCGGCCTGTCCCAGAAGGCAATTCCGGCGCTGATCGTAACCGGCGGCAGATCATCCCTGCACTCACTCAGTTCCCGGTTGATCTGCCTGATCTTTTCCTTCATCATTTCGCCATGAACCTGATCCGTTCCCGGCATAATGACACAGAACTCATCCCCGCCGATCCGGCTGATATGGTCCTTGAAGAAGAAATTGCGTTTCAGCGCTTCCACTGCAGTACACAGTACCTTATCGCCCACATCATGGCCGAACTCGTCATTGTACTGCTTGAAGTGGTCCACATCCACAACAATCAGTCCGATATGCTCATCTGCCTCAATGTTCTTGTACATCCGGTCAAAATCCGCCCGGTTATATACTCCGGTCAGTGCGTCATGTGAAGCGGTATAGGTCAGCGCTTCCGTTTTCTCTTCGTTTTCCTTCAGCACTTCGTTATATACCCTGGCAAGATGGCGCATTTCATAGCAGCCACGTTCCTCGATCGGTTCCCGCTGGTCCAGGTTATCCGCGCTCCTGAGGATCGGGGAAATAATCAGCATTCGGTTGAGCAGCAGCGCCAGCACACCCATGGCAAGCAGCAGGAGCACCATAATTGTCTGGTTTCCGACAAGTTTTTTCACCCGGGCAAGAGTAGCCTCCGCCTGAGCCTTTCCCTGCACAGAGGAAAGCCTCTGGCTTCTTTCTATCGCGGCAATGATCTTTTCTTCTTTCGCGGTATATTCTTCCGCCGTCAGGATTGAAACAGCTGCAGCCTTTTTTTCTTCCGGAGAAAGTGCCTGTTCCTCCGCATTCAGTTCTGTTTTTTGCAGTAACAGCACAATCTTTCCGTACGCTGGTTTGCTCATACTGTCTGCCGCCAGGCGGATCGCCCGCAGTTCATCAGCCTGCCGTTCCCGAAAAAGCGTCACTGCTTTCTGAAGTTCCCTGGTTGCGGTTTCGCTGTTGGATGATTCCGGTGAAAACTGCTCCAGCTGTTCTTCAATGGCTTTCATTTTCGCTTCATACACTTTGGCATATCCGGGATCCGTACTCTGTACAAAAGCCATTGCCTGATCTGCCAGTGCCCTGGTAAAATCCCGCAGCATACCGCCTGTCTGCTGGTTGGCCAGATAGTCGTTCGTGACTGTGACAACCTCTTCTACGCTGTTCGTAGTCTGATACATGGAAACAGCCATCAGAACAGCCAGCAGCAGACCGATACAGATCAGCAGCACATTCAGATGGTTCAGCCGGATTCCGGCGTTTTTCCCGCCGGAACGCCCTTCATGTCCCATGTCAGCAGTCTCCCTTCCGAACTGTCTTCCCCTCTTCTGTTTCCTTCCTCTTGTGATCAGTCACCCGCACCGAAATGCTCCAGTTTGCTTCCGGCAGGCAGCGGTTTGCTGTCCCCGTGCCGGACAAACAGCATAGTTACGGAAGCCAACAGCACAAATACCGTGGCATAGGGGAACAGGGATGTCATACCTGTCCGGTCCATCAGCGTTCCGGAAAGGTAAGGCGTAATTGTCTGTGCTGCCATGCTTGCAGTGTAATAGAAGCCGGTATAGCGGCCTACATCACCGCCCCGGGACAGCTCCACCACCATGGGGAAGCTGTTCACATTGATCGTTGCCCAGCCGATACCGGCCAGGGCAAACATTGCGTTCATCAGCATAGCCGGGCTTCCTTCCCGCAGGAAACCTGCCACAAGGAAAGAACATGCCAGCATGCCGATACCGATCAGAATCGTCTTTTTACGTCCGATTTTACTGGCCAGCATACCCACCGGCAGGTAGGAGATAATAGCCGCCACATTGGCGATCATCAGGGTGGAATTGTAATCCTGGGCCAGCACCTTCCCGGCATAAACGGAATACTTGGATGTCACTGCGTTATAGCCCATAAACCAGAACACCACCGAAGCCAGGATCAGCAGCAGCGACCGTCGTTCCGCAGCAGAAAGCTTCCTGGAACCGTTTTCTCCGTCCGTTTCTTCTGTCTCCAGCCCGTATTTCCGGCTCTCTTCTTCCATTTCCCGGACAAATCGCGGCTCATCCACTTTCAGCCGGAAGACCAGCAGGGAAATCAGCATGATTCCAGCCACAATGGAGAAGAACACGGTATAGTTCATCAGGGAGTTCCGGACTGCACCGGTGGCAAAGACAATGCCCAGACCCAGGATCAAAATGCCGCCGGCTGTTCCCATCAGGTTAATAACCGCGTTTCCCTTGCTGCGCAGCGGTTTGATTGTCACATCCGGCATCAGGGCTACTGCCGGAGACCGGAATGTTGACATGGCAATCAGGAGCAGCAGCAGAATCCCGATAAACAGGATCAGCGCTCGTGGGTTCTTTGCCGTCTGCTGCTGGGCATAATGCTGCCGGGCAGGCACAACGTAATTCTGGTAGCTTTCGTTTGTTACTTTTTTCCCGGTCACCTCGTCGGTTCTCTGGGATTCAATCGCGGAGAATTCTTCCCGCGTAAAAGCCTCTGAAAGGACAAAGGCTTCGTTCGCCGGTGTGTACAGCGTCTCATTCTTTTCCGCGTCATACAGGGTTTCCAGCGCAGCAGGATCATCAATTGCGGATACAGCGGAAATGTTCTTCAGTTGCAGCCCGTCGGCAAAGGAAAGCGCAATAAGCAGAACCGCCGCTGCAATCGTTCCGATCATCACAAACGGCGTACGGCGCCCCTGCCGGCTTCTGCATTTGTCTGAAATCGCACCGAAAAGCGGCAGCATAAACAGCGCCAGCACATTGTCCAGCGCCATGATGATCCCGGAGTTCGCCTGGTTCATGCCGAACTTGTCCGTCAGGATCTTCGGGATAATCGTGTCGTAGGCTTGCCAGAATGTACAGATCAGAAAAAATGCAAATCCGACAAAGATAGTTCTTTTATAATTCAGTTTCATTTTGATCCTCCTGCGGAATGGTTTTATATTCTGCTGGATATCTTTTTTGCTATTTTACTCTAATCTGCGTATAATCACAATATCCGTTTTCGGGAGGAATAATGTGATGATCTGGTTTATTCTGTCTTTGGTTCTGCTTACAGCAGTTTTTCTGTTTCTGATCTTTCCTGCCCGTGCTTCCCGGGAAGCGCGCGCGCCTTTTGTGCATCGTGCCTTTGCTCACCGGGGCCTGTATTCACCGGATCAGTCGGTTCCGGAAAACTCCCTGGCTGCTTTTCAGCGTGCCGTGGATGCTGGTTACGGAGCGGAACTGGATGTCCAGCTGACAAAAGACGGTCAGATCGTCGTTCTGCATGACGATGATCTGAAAAGGGCCTGCGGCCGGGATGGCCGCGTCTGCGATTTTACACTGGAAGAACTGAAGGCTTTCCCGCTTTTCGGAACAGATGAACGCATCCCGCTTTTCTCAGATGTGCTGAAGATTTTTGACGGCCAACAGCCGCTGATCGTGGAGCTTAAATCGGCCGCGCCGAACACCATGGAACTGTGCGGCGCTGTCCGCAGGATGCTTGCCGAATACACCGGCCCTGCCTGTGTGGAAAGCTTCCATCCGGAAGTCGTACGTTATTTCAGGCTGAATGATCCCGACCGGCTCCGCGGCCAGCTTTCCCAGGCAGCCTGTTTCTGGAAAGGCAGCCTTCCCGTCTGGCAGGGCTTTGTCTTCAGCCGCCTCATGCTCAATTTCCGGGCCAGGCCGCACTTTATTGCCTATGGCATCGGCCCCAAGCCTGCGCCTGTCCGGCTGTGCGAATCCCTGGGGGCCATGAAGGTCTGCTGGACCGCAAAGGACAGTTCCGCGCATGAACGCCTCATGGCGGAAAACGACGCCGTGATCTTTGAAAGCTACAGGCCGGTCATCAGATGACCGGCCTGTTTTCTTTCTCTGTTATCCCTGATAGAGTGCAAAGTGGTTTTTCCCGTCTTCGCTCAGCCCGACCCTGCAGGTAATTGCGCCGTTCAGCGCGTCAAACCTTGCGGCCATCACAGCCAGCGCCAGTGTCGGAAAGCCCAAATCGACAACCGGGCTGTTCTCCGTCACCCGGAACAGGAAATGCTTCTGCTTTCCGTTGCCCAGGTTCGGCAGTTCATTGATCCACTCAGATACGTGTTCCCAGTCGTCACGCTCAAAAACCTTTTCGGCGCCGCCGGGGATCTCCTTCAGCATCTTTTTGCCTTCCCTGGCCAGGAACAGCCGCCGGGCATCATCCATCACGCCTTTTGTCGTCTGGTTCATGATGGCCTGTAAATCCATCTGCTGTCCGTCCGCTTCCGGTGCAGCATCCTTGCCTGCGCTGCTGCATTCCGCCAGCCAGCCCGCAAGCATTTCATGCACCTTGGCTGTAATCCCGGTTTCCTTTTCCGGATCCATGCCAAACTCCTGCCAGAGTACAGGATTGTCCGTTTTTTCTTTCACAAAATCGGTGAATGTCCTGACCACCTTCTGCATATTCATTGCGTCTGCAAGATATGATCTTTGTATTTCCCTGATCCGCTCCAGTTTCTGCTGCTGTTCGCTGATCTTCCGGTCGAAGGCCTTCAGCAGGGTTTCATCATCCCGGTCAAGCAGTTCCTTAATCTCTTCGATGGAGAAATCCGCCTGCTGCAGGTTCTTGATCTTCACAAACCGCACCGCCTGTGATTCCTCATAGTACCGGTATCCCGTCCACTGGTCCACCCGGGCCGGCGTCAGCAGGCCGATCCGGTCATAGTAGCGAAGCGTCTGGGCGTTGCATCCACAGAGTTTTGCGAATCCCTGGATCGTGATCATATCCTTTCCTCCTCAGCCGCAGGGTATCATTGCAGTTAAGTGCAAAGTCAACCACCTTTTTAAAACTTTTTTATTTTCTTTTTCACTTCCGGAATCCGCGGTCCTCCAGCCACTGTACGGACCGCCGCAGGGCATCGATTGTCTTGGTTTCCAGCACGCACCTGGCGTTTCTGCTTTCTGCCAGCTTCAGGCGTTCCGGCAGGTCAATCTCTCCGTCGCCCAGTGCCAGATGGTTCTTCGGCGGCGTTTCCCTTCCGTCGTGAATGTGGAAATGAATCAGGTGTTCCCGGTGTGCCATGATAAACGGTACATCCTTTTCGCCCACCGCCTTTGAATGGCCGATATCCCAGGTCATGCCGAACTTCGGGCTTTCCAGCAGGTACTCTATGGCCTTCTGCTCATAATTGCGGAACCCGTCCGTGTTCTCAACGGTAATCATCACATCGCTGTCCCCGATCCACTCCTCACACCGGGCCCGGAACACCTCAAAGGAACGGATGTAGGGTTCAAAGTCACGCTCATACATCTGCACTTTCCGGTCCGGCAGGGTGATATAGATCCCGTGGTGCATATGCATGTTCACCGTCAGCGGCTGGCTTCCGTCCCCAAACCGGTCGCGCAGGGGCAGCAGTTTCCGGGCTGTGGCAATCGTCCGCCGCACGGTTTCCAGGTACGCGTCTGATACCAGCCGGTTGAAATCCGCGATGTTCAGGTTTTCATCCAGATGAATGGTATAGTAGATTCCGGCCTGTTCGGCAGCGCGCAGCAGCACGTCTGTCTGCTCCAGCTGTTCCGTCTGGTATTCCGGAAAATTCATGTTCAGTTCAATAAAACGCAGCTTCAGCTCCCTGCACAGGTCAATATTGTCCTGCAGCGTCCGGTTCTCAATAAGCGTGGGCATGCCGAACTGGATCCTGTCTTTCATCGTTTCAACCTCCTGCTTCCTGCTGTTCTCCCAGGCCGGCTTATCCCAGCGTTTTCGCCAGGCACACGGCATCTGCTTCGTTTCCGTAGGGCGGATACTTCTCGCAGTCCGCATAGCCGTTCTTCCGGTAAAACTCAATCGCGTGCGGATTCCCTTCACGGCATTCCAGCACCAGGCGGCTGTAGCCGGTTTCCCTGGCCTGCTCCTCCAGAGCTGCCATCAGGGCAGCACCGATCCCTTTGCGGTTTTTCCGGGCAAAAACCCGCTTTACCTCTCCGGTCGTCTCATCCAGTTTGCGGACCCCGGCGCAGCAGGCCGGCATCCCGTCATCGTAGCCAACCAGGAAGAATGCTTTTTCCTGGCTGAAATCGTCAAAACAGACATGTTTTGTTCCGTTATGGCCGAGGATCCCCGTCAGGGTCTCGTTCAGTTCCTTCAGGAGCATTTGTGCGTCAGGGTTTTCAACCCCGGTCTGTTTAAAAGAAAGTGCCATTCGTTATCTCTTTTCTCATTCATCTTTTACCGGCAGGCTCTTCGTCAGGGTTCCTTCCAGAAGCCGCCTTTGTGGAAATTCTCATTTCCCAGTGGCTTTGCCGTCAGCCTGAATATCACACAGCCGTCCGGGCATACAATGGTTTTGCTGTATTTCCCGTCGCCGCCCAGGTTCTGCAGGTCGCCGCCGCTGCGAACCGCTTCCATCAGCGGATACAGCATCATCATCGTCTTGGAGCAGATTCCTTCTCCGTCCTGGTTCACCGGGCAGCCGTAAGTACAGGTGTACCTGTCACCGGGTTCTTCCCCGTTCCGGCAGTATCTCTCCGTATGGTCTCCCCGCAGGAATCCGGTTACTTCCACCGTAAACTCATACTCCTCATCGTACCACTTCTTCATGTCGGATTTTCTCCTTTCCTGATCTTTCAGTTACTCGCCCCGGATCAGCTGCTGTACCTCTTCGGGCTTTGGCGGCTTCAGCGGCAGCGGAAACCGTGAAATCGCAACAGCAGAACACGCGCTGGCAAACCGCACCAGTTCATCATCCTTCATACCGCGCAGCAGGCCGTATACACAGCCGGCTTTGAAGGTGTCTCCTGCGCCCAGGGTGCTCCTGACTGTCACATTAAACGGTTTCATCCTGTGAACAGCCTCACCTTTCCGGGCATACAGCATATCGCCGCCGCCCTGGGTGATAATCGTCAGTCCATCCGTTTCTTCCCGCATCAGCTTCAGCACATCTTCCGGATCCATCCCGGCATAATGTGCCGCCGTGCACTCTTTTGAAACCACGTTTACGGCTGCCTGTTTATGCAGTATGGAATCATGGCGGCTGTCGATCGTTACAAAGGGAATATCGTGCATCCGGCACAGTTCCGCTGCCCGCAGGGATTCTTCCCGGAAATAGGGATCCACCGCTGCCGCCCTGCAGCCGGCGATATCCGCTTCCTTCGGAATGCTCCACCATCGTTCTCCGGACGAAAACAGTGTCTGAAATCTCCCCATCGGCGAGCGGACCAGCCCGGCAATCACCACATAGTCCATCACACCCGGATCTTCCGTAAAATGCAATGGCGAAAGGTCCACCTGCTTATCCGCATAGAAAGCCTTCAGCATCGGTGCGACTTCCGTCCCGATCCAGGTCCCGTCCATTCTCACGGAAACGCCCAGGGAGTCCAGCACGGTTGCCGCTGTACCCGTTTCGCCGCCGGGCAGGAAATACTGCTGCGAAATCTCGGCATACTCGTCCGGTTGCAGGAATCCGTCCTTCAGCAGGAAGGAATGGGTTCCCAGGATCTGCCCGAACAGATAAACCTCCGGCTTCCGTTTCATGTGTCGGCACTCCCCTCTTTGCGTTCAGGGTTCAGGCTGTTTGCAGACGTCCACCCATGCTGCAAATCTGCTGCAGCTCTCCAGTTCCGGAATTGTCAGCTTCACACCGCTGTGGTCCGTTCCGACAGCAGGATATACAATCTCATGCTTCCTCAGGCTTTCGTCCAGGTATACCGTAACCCCTTCGTTCACACCGAAAGGGCATACGCCGCCGATTTCATGGCCCACCAGCGGTCCCACCTGTTCAGCCGGAATCATCTTTGCCTTGCAGCCAAAGCGATCCTTATACTTCCGGTTGTCGATCCGGGCCAGGCCGTCCGCCAGGATCAGCACCGGACGGTCTTCCTGCAGGAACGACAGTGTTTTGGCAATCATCGCTGCCTCGCAGCCGATTGCTTCCGCCGCTTCCGCGACAGTGGCACTGCTCTGTTCCGTCACAATGATTCTGTCCGCCAGCCCGTATGTCTCCAGGTACTGCTTTGCTCTCTCAAACGCCATCCTTCTGTCCTTCCGGCTCATCAGATTTATCGTCCATCATCATAGCACATCAGGGCTGAAAAAAGAAGCAACAGCGGACCGGAAGGAACCACCTTCCGCCCCGCTGTTGTTCTGGTTTTCTGTTATATCATGCTTACACCTTCTGCATGAACAGGCCGTGCTGATTGCAGTATACGTACACTCTCCCGCTGCCGCGCCGGAAGAACCGTGCTTCCGCCCCGCCTTCCGGATAAAGGGCCGCAATCTCACAGCGGTCCGCCGTCATATAGGCAATGAAGGAAAGATAGTGTTCCTTGCTCATGGGATGATCCGCGGAAACAAAGATCTCATCCTCCACCCGTTCAACCTTCACGCTGTGGGCTGGGTCCGCCGCTTCAGCCTCCAGCGCCGGAAGCCGGATCCCGCAGCAGGAGATCATTGTTTCTCCTCTTGCAAAGATCACATTTCCGCACACAGGGCAGACATAGAATAAGCTTTTCAGCATATTGGCGGCACGGTTGCCATTGACAACCGTCTGTCCGCACAACAGCTCCGGAACCGAAATCTGAAGGGCTTTGCTTAACGGCTCCAGCAGGGAAACATCCGGAAATCCCCTCCCGTTCTCCCATTTCGAAACGGCCTTGTCGCTCACACAGAGCTTCCCGGCCAGTTCAGCCTGCGTCATTCCGTGTTTTTCACGCAGGGACCTGATCACCGCGCCGGTCACATAGTGGTCCATCTGTTACCACTCCTTTCCCGGTCAGCATAGCAGATGCCCCGGCATCCCACAACCTACGCTCCGTAGACTGTCAGCCGTTCTTCCGGTGGGCCCGGATCGTCCTGCGGCGGATGGCTTTTTCAATTTCCACCACCGGGATTACGATCAGTGCCAGTGCCAGTGCTGTCAGGTACTCAGTCACGGTAATGGGCTGGAAGGAGAAGGCTGAATTCAGGAAAGGAACAAAAATCACAGCCGCAGTAATCAGCAGCGAGAATGCCAGTGTGCCCCACAGCCATTTGTTCTGTTTCCGGATACTGAACAGGGAGCGGATCCGTGAGCGCATATTGAAGGAATGGAAGATCTCGATCATGCTCAGGGTCAGGAACGCCATTGTCATGCCGGCCGGTGATTCCGTAATATCCCAGATGCCGCTTTCCAGCCGGACTCCGGCGAAATAGCTGAATACCGTCACCGCGGCAATAATCAGTCCCTGGAACGCAATGTCAAAACCCAGTCCGTCCGCAAAGATGCTTTCCCGCCTGTTCCTGGGCGGCCGCTGCATCACGTCTTTCTCTGCCTGTTCCATGCCGAGGGCCACCGCCGGCAGGGTATCTGTAATCAGGTTGATCCACAGGATATGGACGGGTTTCAGGATCGTGAAGCCCATCAGCGTTGCGGAGAACACGGCCAGTACCTCCGCCAGGTTTGCGGAAAGCAGGAACTGGACGGCCTTCCGGATATTGTCATAGATCCGGCGTCCCTCTCCCACGGCAGATACGATGGTGGCAAAATTATCATCGGTCAAAATCATGTCTGCCACGGATTTGGTCACGTCGGTACCGGTAATGCCCATTCCCACACCGATGTCAGCGCTCTTGATGGAAGGAGCGTCATTCACGCCGTCTCCCGTCATGGCCGTAACCTTACCCAGCGCTTTCCAGGCGTTCACAATGCGAACCTTATTCTCCGGCTGCACGCGGGCATATACGGAGTACCGCCGCACATCATGCGCAAACACTTCATCCGGGATTGCGTCCAGTTCCGCGCCGGTAATGGCAATCTGGCCGGGTTTCAGAATGCCCAGTTCCCGGGCAATTGCGGTAGCAGTATCTTTATGGTCCCCCGTAATCATGATGGGACGGATACCGGCACTTCCGCACTGCGCTATGGCGTCCTTCACTTCAGGCCGGATCGGATCAATCATGCCGCACATACCGATCCAGGTCAGGTCCTGTTCCATCTCATCAGGTTCATTGGATGCAGGCCGCTCGTCATACACCCGCTTCGCAGCACCCAGCACCCGCAGCGCCTGGTCGGCCATGCCCTTGTTTTCTTCCAGTATAAGCTTCCGCTGTTCTTCTGTAATGGGCACCGCCTGTCCGCCCTGCCAGATCCGGGTGCAGCGGCGCAGTACTTCGTCCGGTGCGCCTTTGGTAAACTGGATAAACCCCTGTCCCGCGCCGGCCCGGTGCAGCGTGGACATCATCTTGCGCAGGGAATCGAAAGGTGCCTCATCCACCCGCGGGAGATCCTCCGCCAGTTCATCCTTGGGCAGTCCGTTCCGGTTGGCGTCATTCACCAGGGCGCACTCCGTAGCCTCGCCCACAGCTTCTCCCTGCTCCAGTTCCGCATCGGAGCACAGGGCCATGGCAGTCATCAGCAGTTTTTCGTCTGCGGTGACTTTTTTCACCACGGTCATTCTGTTCTGGGTCAGGGTGCCGGTTTTGTCAGAGCAGATAATCTGGGTGCAGCCCAGCGTTTCCACAGCCGTCAGTTTCCGGATAATGGCATGGTTTTTGCTCATCTTGGTCACGCCGATGGAAAGCAGCACCGTCACCACCGCGCTCAGTCCTTCGGGAATCGCCGCCACGGCCAGGGAAACCGCAATCATGAAGGTGTCCAGAATCGCTTTCCCGCCGTTCCGTACCAGGTTAATGATGAACACAAACGCGCAGATGATCAGGATCATGGCGGACAGCTTCCGGGAGAGTTCATTCAGTTTGATCTGCAAAGGGGTCTCCTCATCCTTTGCGTTTGACAGGGCATCGGCAATAGCGCCCATTTCCGTATCCATGCCGGTCCCGGTAACAACCGCATGGCCCCGTCCGTAGGTCACAATGGAGCCCATATAGACCATGTTTTTCCGGTCTCCCAGGCTCACATCCCCGTTACCGGCAGCCGTCAGGATCCCGTCCTGCTTTTCCACATCCGTGGATTCGCCTGTCAGGGCCGCCTCCTGGGTCTTCATGGAAGCACATTCAACAATCCGTGCGTCTGCGGGAACCGCATCCCCTGCTTCCAGCACCAGCAGGTCACCCCGGACTACTTCATCCGCCCGGATGGTTCTCTGGTGCCCGCCGCGGATTACCTTGGCCGTAGCGGCAGCAACCTGCTGCAGCGCTTCAATAGCCGCTTCCGCCTTGCTTTCCTGGTATACACCCAGGCAGGCATTGACCAGCACCACCGCCAGAATGATGGCGGTATCAGTCAGGCTCTCACCGGCATAAATGGCCGTGACGGCGCTGACCAGTGCAGCAATAATCAGCACAATGGTCATGGGATCCTTGAGTTCTCCCAGGAATTTCATGACCAGGCTTTCCTTTTTTGCTTCCTGCAGTTTGTTCAGGCCGTCCCGTTCCAGCCTTGCGGCTGCTTCACCGTCGGCCAGGCCTTCCATCGAGGAACCGAGTTCCGCCAGTACGGCTTCCTTCTCTTCAAGATATGCTTTCAATTGCTTTCCCTCCGCCGGATCTCTCCGGAATATTCATTACACATTTTGCGCGGTTTCTCTCAACTGTGAATTCTATACCTGTCTCCCCGTGAATTCAAGCCCGGGCCGGATATATGGAAAAAGTCCCTTGTTTCTCAGGGACTTTTGATTTTATGGTGATTGCCCTACCTCGAATAGATGCCGGTCAGCACTTCCCTCCGGAACGCTTCTTTCATCGGCAGTTCCGGATACAGGTCCACAATCTCTGCTGCCTTCCGGTTATCGTACGGGACAGAAAGGATCGTAATTCCCAGCGGTCCGCCCTCCTTTTCCCCTTCCAGCAGCAGCGCATGGGCTCTCGGTATACTGAGATTGTCTCCCACACTGCCGGTATTGAGCGCGTACCCGCCTTCCAGCGGCCGGATAAAAGGCCGGTGGCTGTCCGCACAGATCAGGCCGTTCGCTTCCGGCCTGCCGTCATGGAACCTGAATCCTTCCCGCAGCTTCTCGTCCGGGTCAAAGCTCAGGTACAGCGGATCCAGGAAGCGCCCATGCACCAGGCGGAACCGCATTCCGCTGATTGTCAGTTCATCCTCCAGCGGAAGGGAATCCAGCCAGGCAAACCGTTCCGGTCCGATCTGCCGGGAATAGAATGTATCTTTATCTTTCTCGCTGCTCAGGCCGCGGTCCCAGTTGCCTGCGATCCAGTGGTTGCAGTGCGTCCGGACCCAGTCGCAGGTCTTGTCGCTTTCAGGTCCTTTCCCGACCGCGTCACCCAGAAACCAGATGTCGTCCGGCCGGATCTTCTCCAGCTCCTGCTCTATGGCCTTCGTCGCCGTCATATTCCCGTGAAGGTCGGACAAAAGAACAATCTTCATTTCGTCACCTCATTGTCCAGGGATTTCATTACGGGTATTTTATCGGGAAAGGCCGGAATTGACAAGATTCCGTTTCCTGTCAACCGGTTCTTTTAATCTTTCTTTTGGGGCGGTCTCGCCATAGCCCTGCCGGCAACCGTTTCAAAACCGTATTTCTCATACAGACCGTGCGCGTCCCTGGTAAACAGGAATCCGCGCTGTCCGGCATACAGGGGCAGGGATGCGATATGTGAGACCAGTGCCTTTCCCAGGCCCTGGTGCTGAAAGTCCGGATCGATAATCACATCGCACAGGTACCAGGTCGTTGCGTAATCGCTGATCACCCTGGCAAAGCCGATCAGTTTCTGTTCGTCATCATCGTATATGCCATAGCAGTCCGAATGGCGCATGGACTTTTCAATCTGTTCCCTCGAACGCTGGTTTGCCCAGTAGGTTGTTTTCAGCAGCCGGACAACCTCGTCCGTGCTGATCCTGTCTGCGCCTTCAATAATCCGCCAGTTCACGCTTCTTCCCCTTTCTCCGCCCGCTGTCAGGTCCTGAACTTCTCCAGCCTGTACAGCTGTTCTTCATCAATTTCATTCCTGCCGTCCTTGAACGAATATCCCAGCTTCTGATAAAACGGAAGTCCGGTAATGGACGCCGGAATCTCAATCCTCTTTGCCCGCAGCGCAAACTCATCCTGCTCCAGTGTTTCCACAATGGCGCGTCCGATCCCTTTTCCCTGCAGGCCCGGATCAACAAAAATGCTGAACAGGCTGCTCTCGTCTTCTTTTCCCCAGTAGGGGCCGATCGCGCCGCAGCCGATAATTTGACCCGCTTCCTCGGCAACATAGAAATGTGTCCAGGATGCCCGCTGCAATACATGCCCGGGTGTCTGTGTCTTCACAAGCTCTTCCATCAGTTCCGCCGGATAATCCCTTACATTGGAAATCCTGATTGTTCTGATAATCAGTTCGGATACCGCCTGTGCGTCTTCTTCCCTCAGCCTTCTGATAACCATATGCGCTCCCTCCCGTTATATAATCAAAAAACCGCTTATCTGCCAGAGATAAGCGGCTGATTGATCCGGATAAATATCAGGCTGCTCTTCTCTGCTCATCTGAATAATCGTACGCGAAAAACTTACGGTCATGCATCATCATGCCCGCGGACATCATCATGGAAGAAACACGTACGGTCAGATTCATGAAAAGAGCTCCTTTCCTGTAAATTGGGATGACTATACTACGTGATTGGTTCTGTGTCAAGCTTTTGTACTTTACCCGGCAGGCATCAGATACGCAGGAGGATATGTTCCTCCGTCAGGTCATGATACAGCTCACAGCAGCATTTGCTGACATCCGCCAGGCAGACCGTATCCTCATACCCGGCGCCGCCGGGAATAGCCGATATCATATTCGGCACCTGTTTCAGCAGTTCCGGCCGGAAATGCTGCGTCTTGTTCCCGGGGAACACAGCCATATACAGGATCTGCGCCTCCACAAGGTCCTGGAAAATATGGCTGCCGTAGGACAGTTCAGGATTGTAGCCGGCCCTGCTTTCAGCCATTTCACAGACCGCGTCAAACCCGCTGATATCAGAGAAGGCCGTCGGAACGCCCAGTTCCGGAGAAGAAGTCCCGATCCGTCCAGGAACCATCAGCAGCAGATGCTTTCCCTGCTCCCTGTATTTCCAGTTGATCTGCCCGATCAGGGCTGCGATCTGCGTCTTTTCGTTGTAGGGCAGATGATAATACTTCACCGGATCCACATACACGATCACATCTAGCCGAATCTTCCGGGAAAGGCCCATGGATGCGCCTCTGGTCTCCAGCAGGATATCCTCTTCGGGAATGTCCTTCGGAACCGTAACATCCCCGGTATCCTGAAACACCTGCAGCGGCCTGCACTGCAGCAGGTTGATCATATACTCCCTGCTCTCGGAAACATTGATCGTGAACTCGATATCCACCGGTTCACCGTACTCCTGCTGAATCAGGTGCATCATGCGCTGCATGTGTTCCATCATCTCCCGGTTCCGGACCAGGCCCAGGCAGGAAATGAAACAGATATTCCGGTAGATTCCGCGTTCCCGGAGGGAAGCCTCCGCGTCCGCGTCATGCTCCAGCACCTGGTTTTTCAGGTAGTTCGGCAGCACCGGTTCCAGTTCTTCCAGCGGAACCCGGTTCAGGCTTCTGGCTTTCAGGTCCACCGCCTCTGCTTTCCGCTGCGAAAACTGGTGCTTTTCCGCAATCGAGGTAAAGTTGGTGGCCTCGGGTTTGTCCAGGCTGACCAGCCGCGGATAGGAACCTTCCGTCCGGTCTACCGCGGAAGTGCCCAGTCCCATCACCAGCCGCAGCATTCCCGCGGATGAATCGATGTCATTCAGGAACTTATAGGGGCTGAAAGAGTATCCGACGCCGGCCGCGCAGGGCATGTAGTATGAACCGTACGCAGAGCCGGAAACGCGCATGACAAGCAGTGCCATCTGTTCATCCCGGCGGTCAAGGCCGCGCCGTTTCCGGTAATCCAGTGCCGAAAGCCCGGCGGAGCTGGCATAAACCGTCCGGACAGCGTTTTCAAATTCCTCCAGCCGTTCCTCCGGCGTGCCCCGGTTGGCGCAGAATACGGATTCATATTTCCCGGCAAAGGCATTGTCAAATCCATCCTCCAGGATACTGCTGGAGCGGACGATATAGGGATCCTGTCCGTAGTACTCCAGGATATGCATAAACTGCTCCCGGGTATCCGGGGAAAATGTGCCGGTCTTCAGCCGTTCCGCCAGTTCACTGGCCAGCGTGAAATACCCTTCCTCGGTACGCTGCCGGATCCGCAGGTCCCAGAAATCATTGTCAACAATGTAGGTATAGAAAACGTCCGAACCGACATAGAAGGAATCATGCGGTTCCAGCACCCTGTTGATGTCCGGTGCCAGGTTCCGGATAATCGCCCGGGCCAGCAGCATTCCGCAGGTCTTTCCGCCCACCATGCCGGTGCCCACCATATGGTCCCGGACCCGGAAATAATCCTCCGGCCGGAAGTGCTTCTTAACCAGCACCCGCAGCCTTTCATCCCGGGTCATCATGATGTTGCACATCCTGCCGCACTGCTCATCCACCGGAATCCTGCTCTCGTGCAGCACCTTCGCCTGGTTGAAGAAACGGTCCCAGGAATCCACATACTGCTCTTCCAGCGTCCGCTGGTAGCCGTCCATCACCTGGTAGAACCGGCTGGTCTGTACACCGTCCTGGATCGGCTGGATCGTTCCCTGCGCCGGATGATACAGGTGCGGAAGGAACATGGTGTCGGAACTGCGGTTCCACACCTTCTGGGGACGGATATAAACCGCGTCCCGTTCTGTATCGGAATAAACATCCAGGAACAGCTGGGTGGTATTCATGATCTTGGTGATTGCGTTGAAGGAATGCCTTCCCCGGATCACCGGGAAGAAAGCGACCGTATCCAGGATAAACAGGAACGGGCAGGTCACCCGGAAAAAGTTGCCCATCATCAGGTCGGTTGCCCAGGCTGTCTGCAGTTCTGACAGGCAGTCAAACACATAGAAGGCATCCCGGCCTTCCTGCTCGATGACCCGGTGAATCTCCACCGTAAAGGTTTCAAACCGGTGGGACAGCGGCACGACAACCCGCTTGACCTCCGGGCATTCCGGCACCAGCTCCGGATGGCTGGCAAACCGGAAATAAATGATATTCCGTCCGTCTTTCTTTGCCTGCTCCACAAACGGATCCGCAAAGCGGCGGAACTCATCCAGGTCTGATACGCGCCAGACCACGTTATCGCCCATCCGGATATAATCCAGCGCCTGGTCCAGCGCAGGAATACCCGAAAACACCTTATCGAACGCAGCCATGCAGCTCCCTCCTGTTCAGCGGTTCAAAGAACCTTGGCAAAGCAGATCGCGCCGTCCAGTTTGTCATACGGAGGATAATTGCTGATCAGATGATAACCGAGCCCTGTATACAGTCCGACAGCATCCTTCATGATCTCCCTGGTCTGCAGGATTGTCCTTCTGTATCCCTTTGCCCTTGCTTTTTCCTCAACCCGCGCCATCATCATGGAAGCAATATGCTGTCCCCGGAATGCCGGTTCCACCCACACCCGTTTGATCTCCGCATCCGTATCGGAATACCTTTTCAGGCCGGCACAGGCAACCGCCCGGTCATCCCGGTATACCAGCAGCACATCCTCCACCGCGGAAGACAGGTTGTAAGGAATAAACTGTTTCCTGTTTGCCTCTCCGCCGACAATTTCACTGTAATACTGTTCCGTAACAAGCCAGAAATGCCCGAAGGCTTCGTTGTCACCGTTCGTCCAGATAAACCTCAAAGGCATAATGAAACCTCCGGATATGAAAAGAAGCAAAGGAATCTCTTCAGACCCCTTTGCCTTTCTGCATACAGTATATCATGTTCCGGCACGGATGTATAGCACGGATATTAAAACATTTCCTCCGCAGCCTTTGCGGTCTGCCTTCTCTTCTCCAGGGTTTTCTCAAACAGGCTGTCGGCGGTTGCGGGAAACTGTTCATAAATCACTTTGGCGCCCACTTCGGTAATGCCTCCCTTTGTAGCCACCCTCGACACCACTTCATCAAAGGACAGGTTGTTTTTCAGCATCAGTTCCCCGGTCGCGGTCATCGTGTTCAGGACCATCCGGACGACCTGGCTGTACGGAATTTCTGTATGTCCTTTTGCGGAACGGCATACCACATCAAAGATCGATGCGATGAACCCCGGCATGCAGCTGACAAGCTCCGAGCCCATGCCCATCTCCTTCTCCGGCAGTTCAATCACTTCCCCGATGCATTCAAGCAGCCCGTTCAGCATCTGCCTGTCCTTCTCTTCCGCCAGCCTGTTATAGCACACCAGCGTCTGGGACCGGTTGATTTCCGCGGTAACGCTCGGGATCATCTTGGCAATCCTGCCTTCAACGATCTTTTCCATCGACGCGAAAGAAATGCTGCCGTTCAGGGAAACAAGCAGTGATTCCTGTTTCAGTGCCGGCCTGATCTCTTCGATGATTTCCTTCATATCCACAGGCCTCAGGCAGAGAAACACGATGTCAGAAAGCGCTGCGAGTTCACTGTTGCTTTCGCAGGCAGCCACACCGTCCGGCAGCGTTTTCAGTTTCTCCTTTGTCCTGGTGGAAACCAGAATGGCGCCATCCTCTGTCCGGCCTGCTTCAGCAAACTTCTCCGCCAGCATCCGGCCCATGCTTCCGTATCCGATAATTCCGATTGTCATCTGTCAGATCCTCCGTCCGGTTATTTCGCTTATTATATCGGTCGGGAGGATGCGGATCAAGCCCTTTTTCGTCTACTCCGTCCGGCTGCCGGAGAGCGTTTCCAGCAATCTGCCCACATGCCGCGTTTCAAAAAACATATCCTTTTCCTTCAGCACGATGATTGCCGCCGCGATTGTCACAACGATCGTTTCAACGCATTTGGTTTCCGGAGTCATAGCGATCTTCTCCTGCATGAAATTCACAAACAGATGGAAGATCATACAGGCCAGGATCGACCGGTCGCTGGCCAGGTAAACCCAGGTGATGATAAATCCCATCGGTATCCCGCTGACAAAGAAGTTGACCACGTACAGCGGATTGACTGTCAGCCCGGCCTGATAGGTTCCCCGGATAAAAATCAGCGGCAGATGCCACAGCGACCAGAGGACGCCGAAGATCATGGATTCCCAGAACCAGTTCATATAGTTGCCGATGGAATCCTCACAATAGCCCTTCCAGCCCACCTCTTCAATGATGGATGCCACGATGATTGTAAACAGCGCGCTGCCGATCCCGACGCCTGTGAACGAGAAATCCTCCGTGAAGGAAAACTGGTCCAGGGACTGCCCGAAAGCCAGGGACAAAAGGATGGTCGCGGCAATCATTCCCGCAAAAAGTGCCACCGCCAGGATCACGTTACGCCACCGGACCTTATAGAAACCGATGAGCTTGTTCTTCAGGTCCTTTTTCAGCGCATCCGATCCTGAAAACACGACAAACAGGGTCGAGACAACTGCCGGGGCAAGCAGCCCGATGACCATCAGGCCCGCTCCGGTATCCTCCGGTACAAAGGCTGCCGGAATCCAGAAAATCCAGGTAAACAGGTACGCCAGGGCAAAAAAAAGAACAGGCCGGTACCGGTATGCTTTCGTAAATGTTGTTTCCATACTGCTTTTTCCTCCGTTTTATATTTCAAGTTCCCTGATTCGTCTTCTGAACAGTGTTGCGGCTGCGGTCAGCGCAAGGCACAGGCCCGCCGCAATGATTATCATCGCCGCGCCTTTTCCGACACCGCGTCCGGTAATATGCCCGAGGACATCTGCCGCCGTTCCGGACACCGCGTACGCGATCACATAACCCAGCTGGGAAATGAATCCGATCAGGCCCCATACCCTGCCCTGAACCTCATCCGGGATATTGGTCCTCACCAGGTAGTCAAGGCAGTTGTTGGCAAACGGCAGGGCCGCAAAGAACAGGAAACCGAATCCGCATACCGGAACCAGGTTCTCAGACATGCCGAATCCCGCCATAAACAGGCCTGCAGCCGTCAGGGTTATTCCCAGTGTCCTGGCATAGTGTTTCTTCAGTCCCCTGATCCCCAGCACAATTCCGGATACCAGCATACCGCAGGCACAGACCGTTTCCGCGATGCCCAGGGTTTTCTCATCCGTAAAGGACAGGATAAACGGTTTCTCCAGGATCTGGAGGATTCCGATAAACATCGTGATTCCCGAGGACACCGCCACAAGGAAAAGCATGCCCCGCTTTGAGCGGAGAATCTGCCAGCTTTCCCGGATGCTTTGCAGGAAGGGATCCCTTTTCACCGCCGTTTTGCTTCCGATGCCTTTCCGGACAACCGCCGTGCTGATCACCGTCACGAAGAAAGTACAGATGTCGATAACCAGCAGGAGCTTCACATCGCTCACGGTCAGAAGAAATCCCGCGATAATCGGCGATAAAAGATACCGGGCACTGCCCGCAAGGGAAACCAGGCCGCTCGCCTTTGAATATTCTTCCTTCGTCAGCAGGTCCGTAATTGTCGCGCGGAAGGATGGTTCCAGCAGCGCTGAAAAGAACGCGCTTACAAACACCCCGGTACAGATCTGCGGCAGGGTTGCGCCGCCCCGCAGCATGCAGAACAGGATATAAATAATCCCCAGTGCGGAACAGCCGTCACCGATCATCATCAGCAGCCGTCTGTCATGCCGGTCCGCCAGGGCGCCTGCCGGCACACTCAGCAGAAGCGTCGGCAGAAAACCAAGCAGTGTCACCAGGGCCATGCTCGCAGCGCTTCCTGTTTGCTGAAAGATATATACGCCCAGTCCGAAACTGGTCAGACCACCGCCGATGGAAGAAATCAGTTCTCCCGTCCACAGCAGCAGGAATTTGCTGAAATTGCCTTCCTTTTTCATCTGATCAGTTCCCGTATAAACGCCATTGTGCCGGGAGCCGCGCCGAGCATCTTCTCCATCAGGTCAATGAAAACAATGACATCCCCTTCTGTATAGTGTCCGTCATTGAACAGGTTGTTGCTGATAACCAGGAGCATCCTGACCCGCTCCGGGATATGGTCGCAGGAAAAGATGCCGTTCCGGATACCTTCTTCCGCTGCTTCCGCCAGCAGCGGAACAACGGTATCAATCAGCCGGTTCAGGATCTTTTCATGCATCAGGAGGTTTTCAGGCTGATGCAGCGCGTCCTTGATCGGCATTTCCTCACTGGAGGGACGGAGGGATGCGATGATCCCGACGATTTTCTGCGGTACAGCCATATCCGATGCCAGAATCTGCCGGGCCTTTTCCGTCTCCTGCTCAATCATCTGTCCGATGACTTCCTCCAGCATCTGTTCCTTGCTTTCGAAGTAATAGTAGTAAGTTCCCTTGGCGATACCGGCCTCCTCAATGATTTCATCCACGCTGGTATTCTCATATCCCCGCGTAAGGAACATCCTGTAAGCGATCTGCAGCAGTTCCTGCTTCCTTTTCTCACCTTTTTTCATCCGGATTTCTCCCTTCTCGACCATCGGTCGGTTTTTATCATAATCACTTCTGTGTTCGCTGTCAAGCATTTTTCGACTGCTAGTCGAAAAAAGAGCGCCGAAGCGCTCTTTTCTGCCACTGATATAGTTTTTCGATATGCTTTTTTACCTGTTTTCCAGCCCGGCCGCCGTATCAATATGGGCATCCGGAGCCTGCATCATGTTCCAGCATAAAGCCGCTCCTTCAAACCCGTGATCCCGGATGGCAGCAAGGGATTCCGTAATGTACTCCGCGTCTGTTTTCACAAGGTCCCTGTCGTAATTGATTTCAATCCCCGGATACTTTTCACATGAAACTTCTCCGACCGCTTCAAGCTGTGTTTCCAGGAAAGCCCTGTCCATGGATGGTTTGCTGAACCTCCGGGCTTTCGGAGCGGCCTTCTCAAACAGCTCACATTCATATCCGATACCGGCCGGGGCATCCGTCCGCCGGTACAGCATGGGCTTGATGAAATCCGCTTCTTTCGTGATCAGCGCATAGTTCTGCCCCACAAACCGGCTGACCGCCGGAGCAAACAGATCCAGTCCGACCGTCAGGCCTTTCCCCCTGAAATACCGGCAAAGTTCCGAAACAGCATCCGCAATGATTTCCTCTTTCGCGTCAAAAAACCGCTGTGCCAGGTCATCCTTCAGCCTGAACCGCCCGTTCATCGGATAATCATCCATATCAAAGAAAGCGTCTTTTTTCAGCTCATACTGTTGTCCGACAGTTTCAGGGTCCACGCCCTTCTCCAGGAAAGCCTTCCTGCACCTCCCGCATCCGCAGCTCAGCACACCCGGCACGCCGGCAACAAAGGACTGGCTCCGGACCCTGTCCAGGAACACCCCGTCAAAGCCGCAGCCGGAAAAATACGTTTCATAGGTTTCTTCCGCAATCCGGAGATTCCGTCGGGAGGAAGGACAGGCAAACGTGAAACTCTCTCCCACCTGCTCGACGGGAGTAACAATCCTGTTCCCGAAGATATCCTGCGCTTCATCCGTTTCTGACAGCTTGTTGGTTTCCGAAAAAACAGGAAGCCACAGCACCATGCTGATGCCGTTCCTGTGAAGGTAATCGCCCACTTTCCTGTACACCGAAGCATCCGTATTCCATCCGATAATCACCTTATCAACCGGAATCCGGGAAGCAATCCCCTCAATTTTACGGATAATATCCTCCGGCTCATCACAACTGTCATGCCATGAGCCTGTATGAATCTGCAGAATATACTTCATGAAGCGCCTCTCTTTACTGTCAGATGCCGCGTTTTCTGAAAATACCGGCAATAATCACAAATGCAAGGATACCTGTCAGCAGATCGGCGGCAGGCTGTGCCAGGAGAATACCGGTAAAACCGAAGCACGAAGATAATATAGTGATTGTTGCAAAGAAAAGAATCCCCTGGCGGGAAATGGAAAGGATCAGCGCACCGGAAGCATGTCCCACAGCCTGGCATACGCAGGTCGCGACCAGCGTAAACCCAACCAGCAGCGAACTGATCTGCATAAATCTCAGCATGTCCGTCCCTGTGCGGATTACCTCCGGATCATCCAGAAAGCGGCTCATCAGAAACGGTGCCAGGGAAAACAGGAGCACAGCAAAGCATGCCCCCAGGCCTGTTTCCAGCAGATAAGCAAAACGCAGGGTTTTTCTGAAGCGTTGGCTGTCCCTGTTTCCGTAGCAGTATCCGAAAAGAGGCTGGCCTCCAAACGCGAAGCCGATCAGGGTCATCAGGCAGATCATATTGATCTTCATTGCGATGCCCATCGCAGCAATCCGTTCATTGCCATACGGCTCAAGTGCCCGGTTGGTAACCATCATACACAGGCTGGACATAATATTGGTTACAGAAGCAGGAATACCGATTCGAAGGATTTCCCCCAGGTAACGTCCGGCTTCCCTTGCCTTTTTTACATCCATGGTGATCACCCGGCATCTCCTGCGGATAATCAAAACATAAATGGAACAGGATAAAACGTTGCTCAGGGATGTAGCCAGCGCAGCGCCTGCCGCCCCCATATTCAGCGCAAAAATGAACAGCGGGTCCAGCAGCATATTGGCCACGGAACCGGCAACCGCTCCCCACATTCCCAGCGATGCCAGCCCCTCTGTTCTCAGTTGATTGTTCGGAATCATAGACAGGATGATAAAAGGCGTGCCTGCTGCGATCCAGGTGAAATAAGCAGATGCATGGGGCATGGAAGCATCATTGGCGCCAAGCAGGCGCAGAACAGGGTCACGGAACAGCAGCATTACGGCCATGAACACCAGTCCCATTCCAAAGGAAATATACATACAGAAAGCGGATACACACCCTGCTTCCTCATCCTGTTTCCTTCCGAGCAGCCGTGATATCAGTGAACTGCCGCCCAGCCCCCAGATATCTCCCATAGCGATGGACAGGACAAACACAGGAGCGCAGATGGATACACCGGCAACAAGATTGGTATCCCCTGTCATGGCAATAAACCATGTGTCCACCATGTTGTAAACCACACCCAGCACCATGGCCAGCACAACAGGCACCGCAAGCTTCAGATAAGCGCGCGGCACAGGGGTCTTTTCAAACAAATCCCGTTGCATCACCTTGTTCCTCCTTGTGTGGCGGATTTCCCGGGCATCTGTGGCTTTCCGGTCCTTTTGCCGGTCAGGTTTCAGTCGCGCAGTTTCTTCGAAAAATACAGGATCAGGTCGTCGTCAACCGTGCAGTTTGTCTCGTACTGGACACACTGCTTTCCCTGATACCACACGCCGGATCCGTCCGGAATAAATCCGCGTTTCACATAAATCCGCTGCGCGCTGCCATAGCTGTCGCACACGCCGACACCGAGGCACACGGTATCCGCGTACTGCCCCGCGACCTGTTCCGCCGCATCCATCAGCTTATTGCCGATACCTTTTCTCTGGTATTTCTCCAGCACACTGAAATCATGGATTTCCGGCAGGCCTGTCCCCTTGAACGGTCCGTCATGCGGGTCCAGGTAAACATATACGTTCCCGGCAGGATGTCCCTGGTATTCAGCGATCAGCGTAATGCATCTGCCCTCCGCCTCATCCTTCATCCGCATCCGGTACGTGGCAATATCCGGATGCCATCCCTGCGCGGTATACTCATCCACAAAAATCTGTCCGTCCGCTTCTTCCATGCTGCGGATAACCAGATCATCATCCTTGTAATAGATCATCTTCATTCTCCTTTTCCCGTGTCTGCCCCGCCGGCAGTTCTCCCGGTATACTTCAGTTAAAAGTAATGCTCCATCAGCCGGTCCACCCATTCAGGAACCGTAGCTTCCCTTTTGTCATAAGCAGGATAGTAGGGTTTGATATCCAGCACCGGCGTACCGTCTACAGCATCCAGTCCTTTTACGACAAGCGTATCCTCTGTGACCGACAGGATTTCAACAGTTGTCATGCCGATCCGGTTCGGCCTGTCTTTCGCCCTCTGGGCAAAAATCCCTGTCAGCGGCATATCGTCCCGGTTCTGCGGCCTTCTCTGAAGGTGCTTTTCCCGGTCATACCGTGCCTGGTCAAGGTAAAACAGGATAATTGCATGGGAAAAATCCTCCAGGCCTTTCAGGCCGGACACATAGGGCTCATCAAGAACGATGGATGAGATATCCGCTCCCCATGCATGGTCTTTCCGGTCTGCAACCTGGTTCTGCACCCTGCCCACCGGTTTCATTGTCAGTTCCATATTGACCTCCGCAATTGCAGCAGCTGCCCTTACAGGCAGTGATCAGCCAGCCATCCGGCAACGCCGTCTTCGTCGTTCGAGGCAGTGATTTCATCCGCGGCCTCCCGTGTTTCCGGCACCGCGTTGGCTACGGCAATTCCCCGGCCGCACAGTTTCAGCATTTCAATGTCATTCAGGTCATCGCCAAAGGCTACTGTATCCGCCGGACTGATTCCGCTGGCTTCAGCCAGTGCTTTGATCGCTGCAGTCTTGCCGGATCCCGCCGGCATAAATGCATACAGTTTCTCACCCCGGTAGCACTGCAGTCTGCAGTTGAACTGTGCCGCCATTTCCCTGGCAATGGATTCCTCCGGCAGTTCCGCCGCAATCTTGTTTGCCCGGATGTCCAGGGCAGAGGAATAGTCGCAGTAAACCGCTTTATGCAGTCTTTCCGATTCAGCTATATGCCTGCTGTTCCAGTAAACCGTCTTGCCGCAGGCCGCTGTGATTTCCGTCCCCGGGGCTGCTTCCAGGATGCGTTGTATGATCCTGTTCGTATCCGGCACGGTAAAAGCGCAGGAATAAATGCATTCCCCGCCGGAATGGACCACCGCGCCGTCCGTTGTAATTTCGTAATCTGGCTTCAGCAGCCGGATATACCGTTCAGCACCGATCCAGTACCTGGCTGTTGCAATTGCAAACCGGATTCCTTTCGCCCGGCATTCAGCCAGCACCCGGAGTGTTTTTTCCGAAACAGTTCCGTCCTGTCTCAGCAGCGTATGATCCAGATCAGTCAGTATCATCTTCACCATATGGATTCTCCCCGCATCAGTGCTGTCGCTTAAGTATCTTTATTTCACATTCCGGATTGAATGCATTATATCATCAAAACCTGCTGAGTATGTCAGGGAGTTCCTTCAGGCTCCGGATCGTATAGTCCTGCCCGAAATCCTTCTCTTCATCATCCCGGTTGATCAGCACAGCGACAGCGCCGGCATTCACGGCGCATTCAACATCCTTCCGTTCATCCCCCACAAAGATCATTTCCGGCGGAACAGTCTTTATTTTGTCCGCCAGGATCTCCAGCCCCCTGGGATGTGGCTTGCGGTAACCGGCATCGTTCGATGTGAACGGAATATCGATGTATCCGATCACTTCCGCGATATCCGCAAAAGCGAACTCATTGTCCATGCCGTACGGAACATCCGAAAATGTCCCGGTCACAATCCCCATCGATTTCAGGAATTTCAGCGTTTCCGGCACTTCTTCATACACCCTGGCTTCATTGCGGAAATAGGAATAAAAGTCCCGTTTGATAGCATCCAGAAACGCCATGGGAATACCGGTTCCTTCAAGGATCTCCGTAAAGATAACGTCAGACGGCACTTCCGTCTCCCTCGGTGTAATCCTTGTATTGTATTTCATGAGGGTCTTCCCGATATGGGCATATTCTTCCTCGGTAATATTCAGGCCGTGTTTTTTCGCAATGCTTTCAAATGCCGGCCTGTATAACGCGGACCAGTTCAGCGGGATCGGATAATATACCAGCGTCTGTCCGATATCAAAAACAATTCCCTTGATCTTCATCTGCTTTCCCCGTTCATCCGACGTTCCGTTTTTTACGCAAAACAATCCAGCAGCTTTTCATCAATCTCAGCAATCGCTTCTTTCCCTTTCACCTGGCTGTACAGCGCAAGCCCGGTGATTTCCGCTTTATCCTTTATCATGCTGTACAGATCATCAATGTGCTGATCAGGCAGCGATATTCCGTATAATCCGCCCAGCTCCGTCCGTTCGGTTTTCGAGAAATAATCCGGTTTCAGCAAAAAACGCATAGCACCGAGATAGGTAATCTCAGCGGATTCAAATCCCAGTTCCTCATTGCATTCCCTGGATATGCACTCCCGGGCTGTCTCGCCCTTCTCAGCGCAGCCGCCGAATACTTCATACCTGTTCCGCCATTTGTTCCGGCCCAGAAGATATTCATTCCCGACTTTAACCACCGCAAGGCAGTGTGTAAACAGCGGATCCCCGGAAAGCTGCGCTTCATCCATATTCTCTACGGCAACCAGCACATTACCGTCCCGGTCTTTGCAGATATAGTTTTCGTACTCCATCTGACATCCCCTCCCGCATGAAACATTTGCCTTATTGACGGCATTATATCATCAGAGCAGACAAATAACAGCATAAAAATCCGACTCAGCAGCAAAACCCCGCACATAACAAAAAGCCGGGCTCCTGTTTTTTCAGGAACCCGGTCGTTTTTTCTCCCGGTTATGCTTTCTTTACGGGACGCAGCACCTGGTAACCCAGTCCTTCCGGATAATGCCGCTGATAATCCGGACAGGCGTCTTCGTTCCACTCATATCCCTTCGTGCGGGGATCAAAGTTCCACGCCAGCTTCTCCACCGCGCCCATCACTTCCGCGTTTTCCGTCATAAAATCAAACATCGGATAGGAAAACACCAGATAGTCGCTTGCGGGAATCTCCCGGATTTCAAAGCCTTCCGGAACAGGTCCTTCATAGTCCAGCGGTATGCCGGTACCGTAGAAGTAAATGCGCTTCCCGTTGACCTTCTTCCATCCTGCGGTATGGGGTGTCACGATCGGATGTGCCATCTTATCCATGCTGGTCACGAATCCGCATACTGTATCGCAGTCATGATACTTCCAGAAGTCGCAGTAGTTCCCTGCCTTCTCTTCCCAGATTCCCAGATACCTGTGCGCCGGAATATGCTCCACCCGTACCGCCAGCCTCGATTCTTCCATGGTCCGTATCCTCTTTTCATCATAGTCAGGAAGCAGAATAACCTTGTGGATCTGAAGCGGAACCGGAACCGGTTTCTTCCGGTACGCAGCCGGTGTACATCCGAACTGTTCCCGGAACTGCCTGGTCAGTGCCTCCTGGGAGGAATACCCGTACTTCACGGCAATGTCCAGGATCCGTTCATCCGTATCCCTGATTTCTTCCGCTGCCCGGGCCAGGCGCCTGCCGGACGCGTATGACTTCAGCGTCATGCCGGTTACATCATGAAACAGCACCGAGCAGTACCAGGGGGAATAGCCGATCTCGTCAGACAGGCTTTCCAGGATCCGGTTCTGTTCCGGGTGGGTTTCCACCCATTCGATCATCCGCTGAACTGCTTCATTCCACTCTTTCATGCACTTGCCTCCTGCGTGAAAAGAGTATCGTATTCCGGCCCCTGTTGTTTTGATATTTCTTGGGGAATCGCTGATTCTCTTCTCCGGAACCGGATGTCCTTATTATACCAGCGGTTTCTGTCTGTGAACAGGGCACCGTCCGTTTATTTCAGCATGGATACCGCATCCTCAATGGTCTTTTCCAGCGCTTCATGGCCGTATTTATCCACCGCAGCCTTGTTTTTCTCCCCGTGCGTCAGGTTGCCCGCCCCGCCGATGCAGCCGCTGATGCAGGCCATTCCTTCAATAAAGTTGGCATCCAGGGCATTCCGGCTCTTGCGCATCAGTGTCGCCTTGCACTCTTCAATACCGTCGCAGGCGCAGGCTTTCAGCGTGAACTCATCCAGGTGCTGTTCCTTCAGCGCTTCCGCAACCGCGTCGGAAAGGCCGCCGCTGCGGGCAAAGATGCGTCCGAAATAGGAAGCGTTATCCAGCACTTCCTCCTCCAGCGCTGTCAGGTCAATATCCCGGCTGTCAAACAGCGCCTGCAGTTCCTCAAAGGTAATCGCCGCGTCCACATAAGGCTTCACGCTTTCCAGCTGTGCCTCCGCCTTCTTCGCGGTGCATGGCCCGATGAAGACGATTTTTACATTTTCCTCATGTTCCTTGATATACCTTGCAAGCACCGCCATGGGCGACATGTTATGGGAGATATAAGGTGCCAGTGCGGGGAACGCGGTTTTCACATAGCGTACAAAAGCAGGGCAGCACGAGCTGGTCAGGAATCCTTTTTCCGCCAGTTCCCGGGCTTCCGTCTGCGCCACCATATCCGCGCCCAGCGCCACCTCCACAACCGCATGGAAACCCAGCTTCTTAATGCCGGTGATCACCTGGCCGAGCTTCGCGTAGTTCATCTGGCTGCCGATGGCCGGTGCGACCAGCGCGTAGACCTTATATTTTTTGTTGTCCTGGCTCCGCTTCAGCATATCAATCACGTTGATGATAAAGGACTTGTCCGTAATTGCGCCGAAGGGGCACTGATATACGCACGCGCCGCACTGGATGCATTTCTCGTCGTCAATCTTGGCGGCATTATCCTCATTGATCGAAATCGCCTTGATCTTGCAGGCATTCTGGCAGGGACGCTTCCGGTTCACGATCGCGCTGTAGGGGCACACCTTGGCGCACATGCCGCATTCCACGCACTTGGTTTTATCAATATGCGCCTCATGCTTGTGGTCAAATGAAATAGCCCCGCGTTTGCAGACATCCTCGCAGCGGTGCGCCAGGCATCCGCGGCATGATTCCGTCACCTGGTATCCCACCGCGGGGCAGTCATCGCAGGCGATGTCTATCACCTGGATAATATTGTCTGAATTGCCGCCGCCCATGGCCAGCTTCACGCGCTCGCCCAGGATTGCCCGTTCCTTGTACACGCAGCAGCGCATGGTCGGCACCTTTCCGGGGACAATCGCCTTGGGAATATCCATCACGTTCTCCATCAGGGTATCGTTCCAGGCATGGCGCGCCACTTCCCGCAGCACTTTGTATTTCAGATATTGAACCTTCGTATCAAACTTATGCATGCTCTCACCTCAAAAATAACTGACCTTGATCCGTTTGCCCATCTTCTGCAGTGCCGCACTCAGCTCCTGAACCAGGTTCATCTTGATGCTGAAGTTGATCGGCAGGTCCGGGTTCTGGTGTGCCGGATTGATTGCCCGGCCAACATAAAAGTTGATGTCTGTTGCTTCTTCAAACAGCAGCTGGCTGATCAGGGATGCGCCGTCCTTATGGTTGCTCCATTCGTCATAGCAGATGTTGTCCCCGATAAAATCCTGGGCGTATTCCACCACCCGGTTCACCGTAATGACGCCCTCTGTCACCAGGTCAACGCCTTCCAGCTTCGCGATGGGCGGAATATCCCCTTCATAATCCAGCGAGGGATACAGCGGCTTGTTCAGCCACTTTGCTGCAAGGGAGGATGTGGTTCCGCCGCAGATGATGTGCTTTCCTTCCTTGGCAAAGAACAGGCTCATCATCCGGTTCACATCGTCCCGGTTCCCGGGCGGGCCGAACAGCATATTCATCGGCACCCGCCTGCGCATCCGCACCACGCAGGAGGTGGCGTCATCACCGGGTTTCCCGCCGTACAGCCGGTCGCACTCATCCACCAGCATGGTGGACAGCAGTTTGGCGGAATATCCGCACAGGTTCATCGCCTCCATGTAGGAGATGATGTCCTCCCGCTTCCAGCCAAAGTTGTATCCGACGCCGATCCCCGCGTGGGGGCAGCCGTCGCTCATGGCGATGAACACATCGTTTTCCTGCAGGCGGATCACCGAGCGGTAGATCTGCTTTCCGCCGATGGACATTTCCTGCCGCGGATAGTCCCAGTTCTCCCCGTCCCGCAGCAGGATCACATGGGGATTGTCATACTGGATCACTTCCGCGGTACGGTTCTGGATAATGCGCAGGATGGTAAAGGTGGAATAGGCCACCCCCCGCACCGAGCACACCGGCAGCGTGGCCGCTATGGTTTCCACGCATTCCTCCAGCGAAAGCCCCGCCGCCAGCATGGTGGAAATAATCTTGCTGGTCAGCGTGGACAGGATGCTGGCTTTCACACCGCTGCCAAGTCCGTCTGCCAGGACGATTACCGTTGAGCCGTCCTCCTGCTCAGCGACATCCACATGGTCGCCGCACAGCTGTTCCCCGGCATGGTTAATGCTTTTAAAGCCGATATCACAGCAAAGGTCATTCATTGGTAATAGACTCCTTCAGTTTGGACAGCGCGATTTTGGTCTCAGCCGTGGTTTCTCCCAGCAGGGAAGCAATTTCCTGGACGATGCGCATCTGCTTTTCCACCACTTTGTCCGCCACTTCCACCGTGTGCCGGCTGATCTCTTCCTTTTCCCGGCGTGTCCGCTCCTCCATGGTCACATCGCGCATGATGCACAGGATCATCCGGCCTTCCTCCGCGGGCACGACGGTCTGCTCCACATAGCAGCCGTACTCAGCCAGGTACACCCGTTCATTGAAAATCCCCCTGTGGGTCTTCCGGACCTTCAGGAAGGGTTCCGGATCAAGGATGCGTACCACCTGGTCCCCCAGTACAGCGCCTGCGTCATGAAGGTTCAGCAGCTTCATCATCATCGGATTGATCTGCTGGACCTCCAGCCGGTCATTGAGCATCAGGATTCCGTTGGGTGAATTGCGGGAAATGGCATCGGTCATATTCTCCGCCTTGTTCATCAGGAAAGGCAGGCACATGGAGATTTCCGCCTTCCCCTGGTAAATCGCAATCGCCTTTTCCCGGCAGGTATCATATCCGCAGGAACCGCAGTTCAGTTCCTGGCTGGGCTTGAACTTGCCCATTTCCCGCAGGATTTCCGTGATTTCCGCTTCTGTGGGCATGGCTGCCTTCAGGTCAATGGGCTCAAAGAATTTGCGCATCTGCCGGTCTTCCGGCTGCGGAACATCAAAATCACGTTCTCCCGCAAAGGAAGCCACCGAGATATAATCCTGCACCGGGCTGCAGCGGTTCTTTTCCATCACCGGGCCGCCCAGGCAGCTTCCCTTGCACGCGCTCATTTCGATAAAGCAGTGATGGATCCGTCCGCTCTCGATGTCCTTCAGGGCAGCGATGCAGTTCTCCACGCCATCCACCGCAAGATAGGTATATCCGGGCGCGTCACAGTCCATGGTCTTCAGGATGCCGCCTGTTGTGGGGAAAAACCGAGCCCGGCTCTTGGATTCACGCGTAATCTCCTGCCGCAGGCCGATCTTCTCTGCCCGCAGCCACCTGGTCAGTTCTTCAAAGGTCAGCACGGCATCCACGATGCCTTCGTAGTATTCCGCCTCATCCTTCTTGGCCAGGCAGGGTCCGATAAAAACAGTCTTCGCGTTGGGGATGCGTCGCTTGATATCCAGGCAGTGGGCCTGCATGGGCGAGACGACATCCGCCAGGTATTTCAGTTCACGGGGAAAGAATTTCTGGATCAGCAGGTTAACGCTGTGGCAGCAGGAAGAAATCACAATATCGCGGTCCTCCCGGCTCAGCATCCGTTCATATTCCCGCTTCACCTGGGTCGCCCCCATTGCGGTTTCTTCCGCGTCATGAAAGCCCAGCCTCCGGAGGGCTTCCCGCATGCTTTCAATGCCCACGCCGGGATAGTTCGCGATAAATGAAGGCGCCAGCGAGGCCACCACGGGCTCGCCGCTCTGGATCATCACCTTCACCTTTTCCGTTTCATCCACGATCTCCTTTGCGTTCTGCGGGCAAACCACAAAACACGTACCGCACAGGATGCACTCATTGCCGATGATATGGGCCTGGTTCCCCGAAAAGCGGATGGATTTAACCGGACAGTGCCGGATACATTTATAGCAGTTTTTACAGTTGGTTTTTTTCAGTGTCAGGCCGTGCGGCATGCCTCTTCCTCCTTGCAAAAAGGCGCCGGGCGGTGTTTCGCCGCCCGGTGCGTATTGGTTTACGCCAGCTTCGCCTTCACTTGATTCTCAAAAAATGCCTGTACATTCTCAGGCGAAACGGAGAACAGCTCTCCGTCCACTGTCACACACACGCCCTGCTGGCACTTGCCCATGCAGAATGTGCCGCCCAGTTCAATTCTGTCTCCCAGCTCGTTCTCGGCAATCAGCTTCTGCAGCTGCTCAACAACCGGCCGGGAACCCTTGATATGGCAGGATGATCCGATACAGACTGTGATTTTCATATGCTTCACTCTCCGCTTCTTTCTTATTCGTATTCCACAACATTGACCCATCTGAGCAGGAACTCCCGTTCCTGTTCATTGCCCTTCACCGACTGGCTGGCTGCCACAATCGGCATCCATTTCTGCACATACCGCCTGTCCGTATTGCTCTTGCTGCAGAACAGGTCCAGGTATTTCTCCGCGCCTTCGGTATCGCCCTTCAGGCAGAACAGCAGGTAGGTCCGGGCCGCGTCAGCTGACGCATTTCCCTGGGTCACATGGCTCCAGTCCAGGATGTAGGGGGTTCCGTCGTTTGCGATAATGATGTTGGACGGACGGAAGTCGCCGTGGCATACCTTGTTGTGCTTCGGCATACCCTCCAGCCGCGTATGAAGGTCATACCGGATGGTGGCATCCAGGTTTGCCTGGCTGATCTTGCGGTTCATCTTGTCCTTCAGCTTGTTCAGCAGCGGACAGGTTTTGCTCTGCACTTCCAGCTGCAGGTCCACCATCTGTTCGATGTACTGGTCCTTGTCGTCCGGATTCTCCTGCATCAGCTGGCTCAGGGTTTTCCCGGCAATAAACTCAGATACGATGGTCCATTTTCCGTCCAGCACGGTTACTTCCAGCACTTTCGGAATATGCAGCCCGGTTTCCTCAATGCGGGCCTGGTTCAGCGCTTCATTCAGCACGTCCGCCTTTGAATATTCCGCGTTGAAGACCTTCAGGCACCGGTCTCCGTCCCGGTAAATCGTCTTGGCATTACGTACAGCAATTACCCGATCCTGATTCATCGTCCTTCCCCCTTTCACAGTTTCCGTCCGGGACGGTAGGCTTTCTTGGCCGCGTCGTCCTCATAGGTGGCAATGTCATACTCGGTGGGCTTGGGCGTTTCAGCAAAGTGTTTCCCGCCGTAATAGGCATTCAGATACATCTGCCGGATTTCGTCCATCAGCGGATACCGGGGATTGGCGCCGGTGCACTGGTCATCAAAGGCCTGCTCCGTCATGGCATCCAGCCGGTCCAGGAAATCCTGCTCGTCCGGCACATAGTCCCGGATGGTGGGCTTGATGCCCACATAGGCCTTCAGTTCATTGATCTTCCGGATCAGCGCCTCCAGCTTGTCCTCATCGGTGCCTTCCGTAATGCCCAGCGCTTCCGCCACTTCTGCGTACCGCCGCATGGTGCGGGGATAGTCATACTGCGGGAAGGTGCCCATCTTGACCGGCGTTTCCGCGGCGTTGAACCGCAGCACTTCTTCAATCATCAGGGCGTTGGCCACCCCGTGGGGAATGTGATGGAACGCCCCCAACTTATGCGCCATGGAGTGGCATACACCCAGGAACGCGTTTGCGAAAGCCATACCGGCCATGGTCGCGGCGTTGGCCATCTTCTCGCGGGCTTCCACATCCGTCAGGCCGTCATCGTAGGCCCGGGGCAGGTAGGTGAAGATGTTCTTCAGGGCCCGGATAGCCAGTCCGTCCGTATAGTCGGTTGCCAGCATGGAGGCATAGGCTTCCAGTGCGTGTGTCACCGCGTCAATACCGCTGGCAGCAGTCAGGCCCTTGGGAGCAGTCATATGGAAATCCGTATCAATGATCGCCATGTCCGGCAGCAGTTCATAATCCGCCAGCGGATACTTGACGCCGGTCTGCTCATTGGTAATCACGGCGAAGGGCGTCACTTCGCTTCCGGTTCCGGCGGAGGTGGGAACAGCGACGAAATATGCCTTTTCGCCCATCTTCGGGAAGGTGTAGACGCGCTTGCGGATATCCATGAACCGCATGGCCATATCCATAAAGTCAACCTCGGGATGCTCATACAGCACCCACATGATCTTGCCCGCGTCCATGGCACTGCCGCCGCCCAGGGCTATGATCACGTCGGGCTGGAACAGCCGCATCTGCTCCGCGCCGGCTTTGGCGCAGGCCAGCGTGGGATCCGGCGCCACATCGAAGAAGGTGGTATGGGCGATGCCCATTTCATCCAGCTTGTCGGTAATGGCTTTGGTGTTGCCGTTGTGATAAAGGAAGCTGTCTGTTACCACAAAGGCCTTTTTCTTCCCCATCACGTCCTTCAGTTCGCTCAGTGCTGTCGGCAGGCAGCCCTTCTTGATATAGATCTTCTCAGGAGTGCGGAACCAGAGCATGTTTTCCCTTCTTTCCGTCACGGTTTTGATATTCAGCAGGTGTTTGACACCGACGTTCTCCGATACGGAGTTGCCGCCCCAGCTGCCGCAGCCCAGCGTCAGCGAAGGAAGCATCCTGAAGTTGTACAGGTCGCCGATACCGCCCTGGGAGGACGGGGTGTTCACTACAATCCGGCAGGTCTTCATACGGGCTGCGAAGGCATCCAGCACGTCGCGCTTTTTCTGCGTGTTGATATACAGGGAAGCGGTGTGGCCGTAGCCGCCGTCCGCGATCAGCTTCTCAGCCTTCGCGAACGCGTCCTCCAGGTCCCGTGCCCGGTACATCGCCAGCACCGGAGAAAGCTTTTCATGGGCAAATTCTTCTGAAATGTCCACGGATTCCACTTCACCGATCAGCACCTTCGTGCCTTCCGGAACCGTCACGCTCGCCAGTGCGGCGATCGTGTGCGCGCTCTGTCCCACAATCTTCGCGTTCAGGGCGCCGTTGATCAGGATCGTTTTCCGGACCTTGTTCAGGTCCTCTCCCTTCAGGAACCAGCAGCCGCGGGCAGCAAATTCTGCCTTCACGCTGTCATAGATGCTTTCCGGAACAATCACGCTCTGTTCGGAAGCACAGATCATGCCGTTGTCAAACGTCTTGGAGTGAATGATGCTGTTGACGGCCAGCAGGATATCCGCGCTCTCATCAATCACCGCCGGCACATTGCCTGCGCCTACCCCCAGTGCGGGTTTTCCGCTGGAGTAGGCAGCCTTCACCATGCCGGGACCGCCGGTTGCCAGGATAATGTCGGCTTCCTTCATGACGGTGTTGGTCATTTCAAGACTGGGTACATCGATCCAGGAGATAATGCCTTCCGGCGCGCCGGCTTTGACCGCCGCCTCCAGCACCACCTTCGCGGCGGCTATCGTGGAGCGCTTTGCCCGCGGATGGGGGCTGATAATAATACCGTTGCGGGTCTTCAGGCAGATCAGGGACTTGAAGATAGCAGTGGATGTGGGGTTCGTGGTCGGAATCACGGCCGCCACCACACCGATGGGCTCCGCGATCTTCTTCATGCCGCCGGCTTTGTCTTCTTCAATCACACCGCAGGTCTTGGTGTCCCGGTAGGCGTTGTAGATATACTCGCTGGCATAGTGGTTTTTGATCACTTTGTCTTCCACCACGCCCATGCCGGTTTCCTCAACAGCCAGCCTGGCCAGCGGTATGCGTGCCTGGTTGGCTG
>JAEEGL017165789.1_pt1 | contig 38009 bp, 47 predicted proteins | sample 9134231 | NCBI WGS metagenome assembly JAEEGL01 (sample SAMN16246548, study PRJNA631951) | gut metagenome | biome: gut microbiome; feature: rumen; material: fiber-attached | host: Bos | place: Iran: Karaj | collected 2018-10
ATAATATTGGGTTTGAGGGTAAATTCCTGCTTCCACCACGGCGAAACGGGACTTCAGTGAGATTACTGGAGCCATAGTGAATTCGGAAGTAGTCTCGACCTTATCAGCCATTAAGTACGGCATGAATACGATACCAGGCTCATTGTCTTTACCTTTACGACCAACGCAAACGCGGGTGTCGTTGAAAGGCATGTTAGGATCAACGTAGATGCTGATTCCTGCAAGAGCTCCGATAGGATACAAGCTGTTGCCATTAGCTGAGATGGTGTTTGAGAGAGGATAAGGCATGAAACCAGCGCAATCTTGAAGAGCAGTTCCAATGGTTCCACTCACAACTGCGAAGGTACCAGCACCTCTACGACCACGAACTGCGATGATGTTAGAAGCAGCGATGATTTTGGTCATGATACGTCTTTGGATGGTACCCATGACTTCACCACCACCAGTAACGTTGGTAGCAGGGACGTTAGTCTTGTAGAAGTTCACGAATTCACCGTCTTTGTCATATTGAGCACCAAGAAGGATTTCAGAAGTACCTGTTTTGCTGCCATCGGTGAACCATGCACTCACTTTGTTGAAACCTTCAACTTCTTCAAGTTGAGTTGCATTCAAAGCACCAAGGTTGAACATCTTTTCAAGGATGATTTTGTTGATGCCTTGAGTCAATTCATTGACTAATGCAGCTTCTGCTTGAGCAACTGCATCGATACCGAATTGTTTGAGGTCTTGGACTTGCTCACGAGTGATTGCAGAGTCAACTTGCAATGTTTGAGCTTTGACGTCGATAGTGTAGCTCTTGAGACCAATCTTACGGCCAGGAGTAGCTTCACCCATTTCACGAGTGTAAGGGTTGTTGCTAGTGACAGTGTCTTTCAAGAAACCTTCACCAGAGAAAGCGGTGACATGGTCTTCGAAAGCGCGGACTTCTTCAAGACCACGGCAATCTGCAGTAACAACATCGCCATTTTCGCCAGTCAAAGTCACAGTCTCACCTGCTTTGAACACTTCGTAGATAGGAGTGCTAGCATTTTCACCACCAAGCATCATTTGACCATTGTAGTGGGATTTCTCAACAACTCTGAAGAGAGGCTTTCCATCAATACGGTTAGGATAGATGTAAGTGAGTTCGAAATCTTCCTCATGTCCATCAATTGTGTATTTCATGTTAGGGATGAAACGATAAGGAGTTTCAGAACCGCTGCCAGTCTCAGAACCAGTGCTAGAGGTTGCGTTGTCCAAAAGGGCTTTAATCATGTAAGGAGAAGCGAAGTTGCCAAATTGTTGAGCTGTGCCAGTTCCAAAGAATGGGCTGGTGTACTTGCTTCCACCCATGTCATGAAGACGTCCACCTTCATACACATAGTCGAGATATTGCAAAAGACCGTGAGGGCCTTGCAAAGGAACAACAGGAACGAGGTCCAAAGCAATTGTCTGAGCTGCAACTTGCAGTGCCAAAGGAAGAACACTGTAAACATTGTCACCAGAACCTGCTAATGAACGGTCATATGTGTTGTTTGTAGCTGCATCGGGGAATTTGATAGCGCCCATACCGCCAATGGTCATGTTGGGATTCAAATGAGCGTGTCCATCAACACTCTCGTTCAACATCTTTTTGTCGTGGAGGTCATGAAGATAAGCATACTTGGACATCCAAGAGAGTTTGCTTTCATCAGTGATTCCGAGGCTGTTTTTGAGGTGTTCGCCCCACGTTGCGAGTACCTGTGCCTCATTGATAGCCATGTTATACATGATAATATTTAATTTATTTTCATTTGTTTGAATGCTCTCTTTTACGTGGGCTCTTTTCTTCTATAGCCTCAAAGATTCTGCATTCTAGTAATATATTTATATCAATTGTTTTTAGATATAATTTATTTATATTTGTTTATTTATATATATGTTTTTCTTAAAATTTCTATGTGTTTTATTATTTATATTTAATATGTAGTTATACAATGACAAAGAGTGAAATATTAAAATACTTAATTGATTCATATAATAATGGAAATGTTGCAATAACACAAGAAAAAGTCATTTCTAAATTATTTGAAAAAGAGTACAAAGATTTGATTAGTATAGTTTTTCCAAAAAATTTTACTTTTAGACAAAAATTATATCATTATTTGAATGATGATTTGACATTTAAGTTGGGTCTTTGCCAAAAATGTGGAAAACGATGTAAATTTAAAAGTTTTGCTAAAGGATACAGAAAATATTGTTCACCAAAATGTTCTAACAGTTCAAAAGAAAAAATAGAAAAATTTAAAAATACTTGTTTAGAGCACTTTGGTGTAGAAAATCCTGCACAGAATAAAAAAATTCAAGAAAAACAAAAGCAAACATGTTTTAACAATAATGGTGCATATTGGCCAATGCAATCTGAAAAATGTAAGGAAAACTTTAAAACAAGTGTTTACGAAAAATATGATGTAGAATGGCCATTACAATCAAAAACAATTAGAGAAAAAAGAAGAAAAACCCATTTGAAAAATCATGGAGTAGAATATCCATTACAATCAAAAGATATACAAGAAAAAACAAAAAAGACTCATGTTTTAAGATATGGAAAAGAAAATCCTGCACAAATTGAGGAAGTTAAAGAAAAAATAAAAAATACTAATAAAGAAAGACGTGGAGTAGAATATCCATTACAAGCAAAAGATGTCCAAGAAAAAACAAAAAATACGAATTTGTCTATCTATGGTGTTGAATATCCTACACAGTCCAAACTAATAAAAGAAAAAACAAAATCTACAAATTTAAAAAAATATGATGTTGAGTGGACCTGTATGCGTCCTGAAGCTAGAAAATATTCAAATGATTCAAAACCAAATAAAAATTTTTCTAAATTATTAGATGAAAAACACATATCATATGAAAGAGAATTTCCATTATCTAAATATTCATATGATTTTAAAATAAATGATTTTTTGATAGAAATAAACCCTACAATAACACACAATTCTATTTTAGATATATTTGGCAACCATCCAAAAAAAGCAAATTATCATTTAAACAAATCAAATTATGCAATAGAAAAGGGTTATTTTTGTATTCATGTTTGGGATTGGGACAATCCATATGATGTCATAGAATTGTTTGTGCCTAAACAAAAACTTGAACAAAAGAAAACTGTAAAGAACTTTACAATAAAAGAATTGAATTTAAATGAAAAAGAATTATTGTTAGAATTGCATGACAATAAAAAAAATGTTCAAACATTGTCATTTGTACAACTTGCAAGCAATTCATGGAAAATTGTAAGATTTGTTTTAAATGATGAAAGCTATTTAAAAATTTTGTTTCAACATTTTATTGAAAAGTACAAAGCAAACCATATTACATATAAATGTGACTATTCAAAAACTAATGGTATAGAATTTCAACGATTGGGTTTTGTAGTCAACAAAAAAACAAAACCAGAAAAGCACTGGTATAACATAAAAACTGATGAACATATTGTTGATAATGGTGATGAAAATGAACAATCACTGTTAGACAAAGGGTTTCTCCTTGTTTATGATTGTGGACAACTGATTCTAGAGTGGACTTCACCCATTATATGAATTTATTATAATTTACAGTTTTTGTTATATTAAACTATAAAAAATATATTATGATAGAGTTTGTAATGATGATAGGTTTGCCTGGTTGTGGCAAAAGCACAATTGCTTCTAAGATGAAAGGGTATGTTGTTGTTTCATCTGACAAGATTAGAGAAGAGTTCTATGGAGATGAGAATGTCCAGACAGACCCAGGGAAAGTCTTTGGCGAAGCAAAGAAAAGAATCGTGAGATGCATCAATGCTGAGAAGAATGTGATTCTTGATGCGACAAATGTGAAACGGAAAGAACGGATGAATTTCATCAAAGACATAAAGAATCAAATCAAAAAAGATGTTGATGTGAAGTTTGTCGCAATTTGGGTTGCTGTCCCATTTGAGACATGTGTCATGCGCAACAATTCTAGAGAACGAGTTGTTCCAGAAGAAGTGATAATGAAGATGATGAAGAACTTCACACCACCTGGACCAGATGAAGGTTTTGATGAAATCAAACTTGAGTTTGCAAATTCAGATTTCAAAGGGTATGATGTCAATGATTTTCTTGAGTTTGCAGACTCATATGACCAGAAAAACATACATCACACATTGACTCTCGGTCATCATTGTAGAAAAGCTGCTGAGATTGTTGCAGAACATCCAGACTACAGTAAGCTTTCACTTTTGTATGATGTTGCCTTGATTCATGACTGTGGAAAACCATGTTGCGCTGCACCAAAAATTGACAAAGAAGGAAATGAAACTGGTGAATATTCTTATCACCAGCACCATTGCACTGGAAGCTATGATGCGGTGTTCTATCTAAAGAATCTTGGATATAGAGATGAACAATGCATTTATGGTGCAAGATTGGTTGGATGGCACATGCGTCCATTGCTTGAATGGAAAAATGAAAAGGCAAAACAAAAAGATGTTTCTGTTCTAGAACCTTGGTTCTGTAAAGATTTGATGGTCTTGCATGAAGGAGATTTGTTAGCTCATTAATTATATACAATTATGAAATTCATACAAATACAAAGTAGAACAGTAGGCAAAATAGATGGGATGACCATCAAACTACCATCATCATCTGCATTCAAGATATATGGGGATGTTTTGGACTGTTATTTTGATAAAGATGACAAAGTGATGTTTCTTGACAAACGTTTATATACTAAAAAAGAATTAAATAACATGACTTTCCGTGACATGTGCGATAGATGTTTCATTAATGGAAATTACAGGATTGCTACTGTGATTGAACGTAAAGAACCATACATCTTGCTTAGCGGTGATCCTGGATGTAAAAAAATGAACAACGCACAAGGATATTCAAAGAAATTATTATTGAAGTTTGATGACAATGGTGAAATCGTCACAATTCATCCCCAGTATTGGCTACTTATAGGAAAAATATTCTGAATTATCATATTTTAGTGTTGTAAGTAATCTGCAAGACTAAATGAATAATTCTTCTAAATTGAATCATAAAAATAAAAAAGCCAGTCGTTTGACTGGCTTTTTTATTTATTTATTTATTTTGAAACTTTTATTTTTGAATAGCTTGTCATATCTATTGAACAAATCAAACTATAATTTTTCTAATCTTCCAATTACTGTCATCGTGTCTTCTTTACCCTTATTATAGTTATACGAATCCCCGTTGTTGTTGCTTTCTATCTAATTAGCAACAACATAAGGTGTTAGAAATTGCTTGCGTTAGGATCAAAGACATCGGTTATGTCCTTCGGTCTTGCCGTGTACCCTTCATTGTTTTGCTTAAGCCACTCATTCGCAGCGTCCAGCAATTCTTTGAAAAATTCTGGATCTTCTCTTTTCAAAGGAGTTCCCCACCCGTCAATTGAATCCAGATTATCCTGATATCTTTTACGGAAATCGCTGACATTTGAAACAATGTAATCGATGCATTCAGACGGAATGTTGTCGGTCTCTTCTATGGCGAATTCATAATGTGGAATGTACCATTTCGGCGGATTGTCCGAAAGAGGAGAATTTTTGAACATGTCCTTTGTTTTTAATGTTTTGAACTCGTTGAACATGTCTTTGTATCGTTCATCTTCTTTTTCATATTGTATATTCCAGCTTGAAATGTCGCCGTCGAATTTTGAATTTTCAAACATCCATCTCATCCATGCTTCGTTTTTGTCTGGTCTCCATTTAGACAAATCGCCATTGAAAAGGCTTGCATAAAACATCCCGGTGAATGTATTACATTTCCTGACATCCCATCCGCTTATGTCATTATTGAATTTGGAACCGAGAAATGTGTTCAAAAATGTTTCCACGTTGGAGACATCCCATTTTGAGATATCCCCATTGAATTCGGAATTCTCAAATGTGCTTTCCATGTCGACAACATTAGACACATTCCAATTGGATATGTCACCATTGAATTTTGACTTCATAAATGTTTTCTTCATGCTTGTCACGTTGGAGACGTCCCATTTTGATATGTCGCCATTGAATTCCGTCCCGGCGAACACGGCATACATGTCCGTCACGTTTGAAGTGTCTATGAAATTCAAATCGGCATCATTTCCAAGTTTTCTTATAGCATCTTCTACAATTTTATGGATATTGTTATTTTTTGCTATAACCGTTTCGCTACCAAGTTTCTTTGTTTGCATTTGGTCAGTTCCATTATCAGATACTGAAGCATTATTGTTTGGCAGAGACGTTGTTGTATAGTATTTTGGAGCATCAACTTGCACCCATTCGTTGAGTTTTAATATTTTCATAACCAAATTATATTTTTATTTTATTTATAAAAAAACAATCAAGAAAATTTCCAGATTGTTTGCATATTGTTTACTGAAGGGTTTCTTGTATTAAATGGTTCAAGATAAGATTCAATATCATTTATGTCATATTTATCTGCTAATTTACAATATTCTCATGTGAATAAGTCAATTGGCTTTGGTTTGGGATGATATGGATTAGACATTTTATTTATGAACTCATTAAATTTCTATATTTTCATAATTTGTATTTTTGCTTTTATTATGTTTTCAAAAACCTTGGATTAAAGTACAGGGTTCCTTTAGATGAAAGTCTAAAGTTTTACAGGTTTTTCTCATTTAATAGTAAAATAAGAAGAACATTTTATTATTTTTAAATATGGAAAAATTACTTTATTTATAATTAATGGACAAAGAAACTATTGAACATATAAAAGAAAATGTTAAAGAGATTCTAATTGATTCATTCAAGAACAAAGACAAACATGTTGTTCTTGAATATGAAGATAGGTTGAATTTTGCTTGTCCATATTGTGGAGATTCTACAAATGCTAGGAAACGACGCGGAAACATCTATTTGACGAACCTCACTTATCATTGCTTCAACTGTGGTCATCATTGTGACTATATAAAAATGATGAATGACTTCGAGATTCCAGTGGGTGACATGAATTTAGATGCTATTGCAGAGACGGTGAAGACTGGACATAAAAAAAGAAAAACAACATTTGATATAGAAGTGTTTGCTAAACTAGAAGATCTCGCAGTGTCACGACAGCAATTGAAAAAGCACTTCCACTTGACAGAGATTGTTTTAGAAAGTGAGATATTCTCATATTTGAAATCTAGATGCTTGCACAACAAGACAAAGAATTTTCTATACAACAAATACAAAAATGAACTTTGGATTCTAAACCTCACGAAAAAAGGCAAGATTGCTGGAGTCCAGATAAGGTCTTTTGACCCAGACAAGGTAAAGTACCGCACGTACAATATATCCAAAATATATCAATACATGAATATGACTTTAGAAGATGAAGACCTTGCAATATTGAATCAGACAAGCATGACATTCAATATCATAAATGTAGATTTGTTTGACAAGCTATATGTGTTTGAAGGCGGGATTGATGCAATGTTCTTGAAAAACAGTGTTGGCATCTCTGGTGTTGGAAGAAACTTTGATTTGGTTGAGAACCTTCCAGAAACTAGATATTTCTTTGACAATGACATTGCTGGGTTCAAAAAGACAAAAGAAAAACTTCAAGAAGGGAAAAAAGTGTTCATGTGGAAAAAATTCTTAGATGATATTGGGATAGACAAAAAAATAAAAGACTTCAATGACTTGATTATCTACATGGTGAAGAACAAGATAAAATATGATTTCAATGAAATTGAAAACTATTTCACAGACAATGAACTTGATTTGCTAGAGATATAAAAGACTCATTCAACTGTTATTTTTCAATTTTTTTATCAATTATTTGTTTCTTACTATATTGTATTTTTATAATTTATCTTTTTGTTTTTATTATTTTATATTATGTAAATCTAAAAATATGAAAGAACTTCTTACTGAAAAATATCGTCCAAAGACATTAGATGAAATTGCTTTGCCAAAGAGGGTGAAAGACATTCTTCAAAATGGAATCCAGTCAAACATATTGTTGTATGGGACTCAGGGAACTGGAAAGACATCAACAGCAAAGTTGATGGTCAAACAATTCGGGCATAGTTACACTTACATCAACTGTTCAAAAGAGACGGGAATTGACACTATCAGAGACAAAATCTCAAATTTCTGTGCATCTTCTTCTTTGATGAGCAATAGAAACAATTTGAAGGTAGTCATTATGGATGAGATGGACGGGATGTCAGCTCAAGCATATCAAGCATTGCGTGGTTGTATTGAAGAGTTTGCATGCAATACAAGGTTTGTTGCCACTTGCAATTTCCTTTCAAAAGTACCTGAACCAATTCAAAGCAGGTTTGAATGCATAAGTTTTGACTTTGACAATGAAGAGATGCTTGAAGTCAAAAAACAATATGTGTTGAGAATAAAACACATTTGCGACAATGAAAATGTTGAGATTGACAAAGATGCAGTTTCTGCATTGTTGAAGAACAATTTTCCAGACATGAGAAGCATTGTCAATAAATTGCAATCAATGATTATCCAAAATGTTTCTCACATCACTCTGGAACACGTTTCAAAAACAAATTCAGAATGCACAGACATATTTGATTTAGTGATAAATTCAAATGATTCAGTTGAGAACTATAAAATACTTGTATCAAACTATAGCAATAAAGTTGACGAAGTCTTGAATTCACTTGGAAAAGAGTTCATTGAATACATCATAAATTCACATCAAGAATTGAATAGATTCATTCCACACATAACTATATGCGTTGCTAAATATCAAAGTCAAAAGAACAATTGCATAGACCCAGTTGTTTGTATGCTTGCATGTGTCTATGAATTACAGCAGACGATACATCAAAAATTATAATGACAATATGTTTGGGGGTGTAGCCGAATTGGTTTAGGCAACAGAAGCTTGTATTTCTTGAAAAAGAAATCTACAGCAAAATTGCATGTAAATCTGTGACATGGTAGTTCGAGTCTATCCCACTCCCACAAAAACCCAGAATTGAGAAAATTCTGGGTTTTTATAAATAATATGACTTAATATATAGATAGCAATGAAGATATTCAATATTGAAGAATATTTTGAAAAGATAAAGATAGACCCTATAAGCCTTTCTGATTTAGACAAGATAAGAAAATCAAGTGATAAATCCATTGAAAGTGAAATTGTTGATTTTCTACAGACACATTTGAAAACAGACTATAACTATAAGTTCATAAATGATAAGTTCATTGTGAATTATTATGTGAAAAAATTTAATTTCAGTGATGAATCTAGTCATATAGACTTTGACCATGCAAATAATGTTGTCACATTATCAAGCACAGCCAACCATTTTTGGGCTATCACACCACATGCTTTAGACAAATTCTACAAGAAATTCAGCTATAAACTATTGTTCAATCAAAATGATTTCTTGCAAATACATTCAGGTGGGCAATCACATTCTCAAATATTGTCTTCAAATGTAGATTTCATAAATGCTTTGTCTGAAAATAACCATTTTTCTGAAGTGTCTTTCTGGAAAATAATCATTGACATCCCATTGAAAGATTTGACTTCTAGATGTTGGATAGGAAACATTGATTTTTTGAATTGCCAGTTCAATGAATCATGCATTGCAAAAAATGATGTCATTGGCAATTCATTGAACAAAGACATCTTTTTGACAAGTCCAAACAGAAACACACAAGCAAAATTGAAAAGGCTTGGTTACAATTGGTAATAAACATATGAAAAACATGGATAAAAGATTAGAAAAAATAAGACATTTCAAAGCAAATGTGCTTGACTTTGAAAGCTATATAAATGACAGAATAGAACAAACTAAAAAAGAATCGTTGAATGAGTCTCTTTGTGATGACTTGGGTTTCACGCCAACAGAAAGCATCCCTCAAGAATGCATTGACTATGTCATTTCAAATATAGAAGACTTTGAAATGAGATATGACCTTGCTTTGAAAAGAATCAATCAAATAAGATGCAGTCTTTCTTTTGCTGACTCTTCATTGTATGATGAAATTGTTGACAAAGTCATGGAATGGAGAAATGACAATGACATCCAAGATGAAAATCTTGAAGACATAGAAGAAATATTTGGATAATGAAAATCTTGAAGTTAAATGCTTTTGAAAAACTAAAGATAAACCCAATATCTTTAAATGAGCTTGATGAACTAGATGAAATCAATCCAACCAATAAATTCAAATTGTCAAATAAAGATTTGATTGGTGATTTAACCCAAGTCCCACTTGGAATTGTTGTGAGAATGCTAGAAGAACAAGAAAACCAAGGGAACAAACCAGATGTTAAAATATTTCAAAAAAATATTGGTGCAGCTTCTAGCACAGGTGAATTAGGTTTTGACTGGAAAAAAACTGAAGCAGGTCATGATTTTTGGAATGATGTCATATGCAACCGAAGGTATGACATGTTCTTCAAAAAATATCCAGAATATGAAAAATATAATTTAAACAAATCATTTACTGATAACAAATATAAAATTTCAGAAAAAGACCTTGTCAAAGAACTAGCACTTGTCCCACTTGGGATTGTTGTAAAAATGCTTGAAGAACAAGAAAACCAAGGCAATGAACCCAATGTGGAAGTGTTTCAAAAAGACATTGATGCGCCAAAAAGTGGTGGTGGTTTTGATTGGGATGACACTGTAGCTGGCTGGATTTTTTGGGATGCCATCATCCATAAACATAAGTATGAAAGGTTTTTTGAAAGATACCCAAAATATGAAAAATACAACGCATAAAATAAACAACTAAATATATGAAAGCCCAGTCAAAAAGACTGGGCTTTTTACTTCAAACAAATTAAATTTTCTATTTCAAAAACATTTTGTTCAAAAAATTGTCATCCCATCCACTTTCTAAAAATGCTTTATGATACATAGAAACTAATACAGGATTTCCAAAATCAATCGGTTTTTTTATCAATTGCATCTTGCCATCAACTTTAGCATTCACAGAAACTGGCCCATATTGCCTCAAAATAAAATAGTACAATATGAACTTCACAATATTTGGCTCATCTTCATCCATCACTTTCTGTGCAGAAAGGATATGGTCTTTTGCAAACTTGTTTTTGTCATCATTCATTTCTAACTCTCTCAACTTCTGATAAGTCTCTTCCATCAAAGCATCAAACAAATACTTGTCTAAATCTTTTATGTCACTATTGCGCTTCAACCTACGATAAAACTCATCATGACTCACCAACTCACAGTTGCACAAATTCTTATACCATGAAGAACGCAACACACTCTCAACCGAAATCCCAAACTCATAAGGCTCAACTGAGTCTAAATCAGAAATGCTTATTGGGTCTATCTTTATTTTTTCAACAAATTCACTTAAACCAAAAACTTTCATAGATTTTTTAGATATTTATAGAAATTCCATCATCATACACGGGCAAAAACCCTTCAATAAACATATCATCATCTGACTGTCCATTGTCAACAAAGTGTTCATTTGTCTTTATGTTATGCCAGTGCTTCACTGGTTCATGTTCTAAAATGTCTACTTTTCCAGATTTCAGCACATCTATTATTTTGTTTTTGTTAGTCCAATCCCATACACAAATACAGACAAATCCATTGCATTTTGCCACGTTTGTCTTGTCATAATGGTAGTTCTTGTCTAATGCGTCTCCACCATATATGTTCAATCTGCTGTTGTGCGTTATTGTGGGGTTTATCTCAATCAAAAAGTCATTGACTTTGAAATCATAGAAATAATGCCCAATCCTATATTCCCTTTCATAACTTATGTTGTTCTTGTCTAATAATTCTGCAAATTCTAAATTTGGTTTAGAGTCTTTTATTTGTGGATTTAAATTTTTATTAGCCAAACACCAAGTGTTTTCTGCACCATATTTTTCTAAATTTGTCTTTTTTGCTTGCTCATAATTATGATAGTTTTCATTTCCGTAAAGTTTCAAACATGTCTCTTTTTGTCTTTTTGTTTTTAATGCAAGTTCTTCTGGTGTTTTATTTTTCCAAGTTTCATTCACGCTTTCTTTGTGGTGTTTGCTTTGACTATGGTATTCTACACCATATCTGTCTATGCAAGTGGCTTTTTTCTTATCTTGAAACTCTTTGCACTGACTAGGATTATCAACACCATACTTTGTTTTAAAAGTGTTTCTTTTCTTTTTTTGGATAGACTTGACTTTACTAGGGTTGTCAACTCCATATTTCTTTAAACAGGTTTTCTTATGGTTCTCTAAATGCTCTTTAGAACCATTTGCACATTTACTTGTACAATATGTGAAATATCCTGTATTGAATCTTTTGAATCCACATGGTTTTCCACATCTTTTGCATTTCCCTAATTCAAGATTTCTATCATCTTGAAGGTAATGCCATAATTTTTGACAAAAACTATAATTTTTTGGAAATTCCCAACTGCACAAGTCTTTATACTCTTCTGGAAATTTTTTTCTAAATGACAACTCTGAACGCAACATTCTATTTTGCTGCTCTAAACATAAATCAAATATTTCTTTCTTAGTCATATGATGCAATTTGTTTTTCAAACTCTGATATGCAGTTTTCTAAATCAGAACAAGGCATTATTTTTAGAATACTGTAATTCACTTAAAATAAATGATTTATCATTATCCATATTATATAAAATAATAAAATTCAATATCAATATTATCGGCAATATTACACAAAAAATGCCGAAAATTTAAATTTTCGGCATTAAATTTAAATTAGCATTTTAATAGATAAATTGTTAAATTCCAATAAGCTGTTCATCCCAATAATCACATCTGAATGTCAATTGAGCTTCAGTTGCTTCGTTGTTGCCATAATCTAAATCGTTTCCGACTTGAAGTTGACCTGTTGGGAACATGTCTTTGCAAATGATTTTTCTGTAGATACTTCCATCTCTGTTGTATTGCACTATGATTGCAGAGCCAACATATTGTGATTTCATCCCAGACATACCAGTGAGTGGGTCCCAAATTTTGTTGCACCAGCGTCTCAGTGTAGTGTAGATGTAGTTCTCATTTGAATTGTTGAGGTTCATTGTCCAAGTCACTTGAAGATCAAGAGTAGTCTTGTCAGGGAATCCTGCATAAGAACGAGTTGCTTGTTTGAACTTTTGTTCAGTAGTTGACACTGAAGGGTTTAGGCCATCAAGACCAGAGATAGACTTCACGTGTTCAAGCATAAGTGCTTGGTCAGCTTGGACTGGTGGGAAAATAGTCATCTCAAACAGAGCTTTATATACGGGTTCCCAATGTTGTGTACTCGGAACTGAATTGCTATAATGCGGTAATGCCATGTCTATTTAATATATTTTTCATTGAATTAGCAAAAAAACATCGTATAATATTGCTGATTCAATATATTTATAAGAGTCCATTTTGACAAAAATAATTATGGTTTTATTATTTTTATATATGACAAAACATGATTTGTATAAGATAGTCTTGAGAGAGCACCGCATGCAAGAAAAGGGTTTCTCTAAGAGGTATCCTGATTTCTACAAAGAAGTTTGTTCAATAGATTGGCCAAAGGGTTTTACATTCAGACAAAAACTATATCATTGGTTTAACAATGATTTTGATTTAAAGTTAGGGATATGTTGTTGTGGCAATAGATGCAAGTTCATATCATTTAATGATGGTTATTTCAAGCATTGTTGCAAGCATTGTTCAACATTAGATGAAGAAGTCAGACAAACAAGGGCAAACACGTGTTTAGAAAAATATGGTTGTGAGCATGAATCTAAAAGTGATTTAGTGAAAGACAAAAAAAGAAAAACTTGTCAGAAAAACTATGGAGTTGACTGGCCAATGCAGTCAAAAATTAATTTAGAAAGGGCAAAGCAGACTAATTTAGAAAAGTTCAATGTTGAGTGGTATTTTCAATCTGATGAATTCGCTGATAGATATAAACAAACATGTCTTGGCAAATATGGAGTAGATCATCCATCAAAATCAGAAGAAGTCAAGGCTAAAAAATGTAAGACTTGTATGAAAAACTTTGGTGTTGCATATCCATCTCAGTCTAAAACTGTAAGACAAAAATACAAAGACACTTGCATTGAAAGGCATGGGGTTGACAATCCTATGAAAAATGACATAATAAGAGAAAAAAATACTCAAACTAACATAAAAAGATATGGAGTTGTAAGAGCTTCTATGTTGTCTGAAACTACAGAGAAGACAAAATCAACTAATTTAAAAAAGTATAGCAAAGAGTGGCCAGTGCAGACATCACAGGTAAAAGAGAAGATAAAAAAGACTAATTTGAAAAAACGTGGAGTCGATGTCCCAATAAAAGACAAAAATGTAAAATCTAAAATGATAAGGACCAATTATGAAAGATATGATGTCCCATATACATGTATGCTTCCAAAAATCAAAAAATATTCTAACAAATCAAAGCCAAATTTAGAATTTGCCCATATGTTAGATTTGAATAAAATAGTATACGAAAGAGAATATGTCTTAGAAAAGTATGTCTATGACTTCAAAGTTGGCAGATATTTGATAGAGATAGACCCAACAATAACACACAATTCATACATATGCATTTTCAAAAGAAACCCTTTGCCAAAAGACTATCATATCAAAAAGACATTTATTGCAGAAACAAATGGGTATATCTGTGTCCATATCTGGGACTGGATAGACAAGAACAAAGTTATAGAACTTTTGAAAAATGAAAAATACATTTAAAAAGGAATGCTTGCATATGTCTTCATTGGTATAATATCAAAACAAAAAGTCATAAAATTGGAGAATTTGACTTTGAATATATGACAAGTCGAGGGTATTTGCCAGTCTATGATGATGGGAATGAATTAGTCATATAATGAAGCAAAACAATCAAGCAAAAATGCCATAATTTTTGTTTGAATGTGAAGTCTTTTGGAAAACTTATATTTATTATCTCAATATAGAGTTCTTTGAATTTGTTTGAGAACTCTTTCTCTTTGAAAAATTTGAGGCCTCCCTTGTCTCTTTCAGTAGTAAGAAATGTATAGAAATCAAGCTTGTTTTCCAATTTGTGTGAAAAATAAAAATATAAATAAATTAATTGAATTATTTATATTGTGTGTTGTGTTCTGCAACAATCATTGGACATCACATATATAAATATATATGATATATATTGAATCTTTAAGATGGAAAAGAAAAAAACATTATTAATCGTAGAGCAAGCCAGTTCAGATTTGAAACAGTCTGTCAATGAAAGCTCTGATGTGATATATCTTGAAGGTGTCTTTACAGAATTTAAAGTGAGAAACCGTAATGGTAGAATATATGAAGCAAATGATTTCATCCCTAAGATGAATGAGTTGATGCCAAAGATAGAGAAAAAGACCCTTTTAGGAGAGTTGGACCATCCGGTCAATTTTGACATATCACTTAAAAGTGTTTCACATGTTGTAGAAAGTCTCACATATGATGAGGCAAATGACAGAGTCATTGGAAAGATTAGACTTTTGAACACTGATGCTGGGAAGCAAGCTCAAGCTTTAGTCCGTGACGGTATTCCGTTGCATATCTCATCAAGAGCAGCTGGACAGATAAACCCACAGACTGGAAAGGTGACACTTGAAAAATTGTTCACATATGATTTGGTCGCAGACCCTGGATTTGAGAATGCAGAGTTGAAAAGAGTGAACGAAGCATATGGGTATGACAATTTTGACAATGTGTACATCTATGAATGTGAGATGCCAGAAGAAACAGAAAACAATCAAGAAAATATAACAAAAAACATGGATAAAGTCAATGAACAACAGAGTGTCAATGTGAATGACTTCCAAAAGTACACTGAATATATTGCAAGTGTGATTGAAGGAGTCAAGAATAGTGTTGATGAACTCAAAAAACAAATCAAAGTCAATGAGTCATTTGTGCCGCAAGCAAGCACTGATGACAAGATGACTGCATATGTCAATTATCTTGCTGAGCAGATTCAAAACCTCAGCAATCACAATGACTATTTGGCAGAGCAATTGCAAAAGAATTGTGACCACAATGACTATATAGCAGACCAGTTAGAAAAGACAATCAATTTCTCAGACTATCTTGCAGAGAACTTGAACAACAGTATCGAGTACAGCAAATATTTGAGTGAGAAGCTTGATGAGAACTATGCTCACAATGATTATCTTGCAGAGCAACTACAGAAGAATTGCGACCATAATGATTATCTTGCTGAAAAGCTTGAGACTACTGGAAACTATGCAAATTACATTGCAGAGCAATTGCAAAAGAATTGCGACCACAATGACTATCTTGCAGAGCAACTAGAGATGACTGGCAATTATGCTGACTATCTTGCAGAGAATCTTGAAAAGAATTTCGCTCACAATGACTATCTTGCAGAGCAATTGAACAACGGGTTCAAATACAATGACTATCTTGCAGAGCAATTGCAAAAAGTTGCAGACAGTTCTTTGATAAATGAAAGCAAAGAAGTTGAAGAAAATGTTATTGAGAATCCTGTTGCAACTGGAATCATCAATGAGAATCATGCAGCAGCTGCAGAAATCCGTAGTCGAATCAAATCAAATGATGAATATATGTCATCTATCACAGAAAAGCTTGATGCTATTCTGAACGCGCAGACAGTGACTGTGAAAGAAGACAACTTCTTGAATTTCTTGTCAGAAGGTCGTAAAAATGAATTCAACTCATTAGATGAAAGTTCTAAACAAATGATTACTGAAGCTATGAATGCAGCAGCAGTCAAGAATGAAGCTCAAGCAAACATTGTTTGGAAATCAGTGTATGAGTCAAAGAAAGGCCTTGACTTAGTCGAGAACATGCCAAAAGTTTATCGTGAACGTTGGGACAATCTCACTGACAAGCGCAAGAATGAGATTTTGAATGAAGCTAAATTCTACAAACTGAAAACAACAAATGACATTGAATATTTCTGGTCAACAAGAGATTTCAGAAATGAGACAATGGTTGTTGAGAAAGTAGAGAATGACAATGCAAAGACTTGGTCTTATGACAAAACTGCTCAAGATGAAAGAATCTCATCTATTCTTGGCCGCGCTAAAAAGAACATGAGAGGCTGGTAATCCAGCTCTCTCATGCTTTTATTTTGAAAAATATTCACAGTAAAAGCAATGATAGAAATTATAGCGATTATTAGCAGTATATTCACGTTGATAATTGGGACAGGCGGGATATTGTTCTATAAACAAAGCAAACGATTGAAAGCCGCTGAAGCTGCTGCCGCTGAAAAAGATGTTCTAAGACGCGATTTAGAAAACCAGAAAAGCACAAATGATGAATGGATTCGTCTATATGATGAAGCCAAGACTGAACTAAGGAATGCTCAATCTAAGTTGACTGAGTTGAACAACAAACTCCAAAAAGCAACTGAATTAGAAGGTCATCAAAGATTGGTCATAAATGATTTGACCTGGTCAAGATGCATTGTAAATGGATGCCCTAAGAGACAACCTCCTAGAAATTTCGAAAAGAAATTAGAACAAATAGAGAATTTGCATGAGGATGTCACTCGCAACATAGAAGACTACAAAGCAGGAATTGATTTTGATGACGAAGAGAACTTAGATGAATAACAATAACACAAACATGATTCAAAGCCATCATTTTTGATGGCTTTTTTTATTTTATAAATAATAAAAATGATTTATAATATATTATGAATACAGACAAAATAACAAGTGGGTTTGGCAACACTGAAGAAATGAACATGGTTGCCGACGAACAGTCTAAGCAAACAGAAAAAGACTACAAAAAAGTAGAGACAAAGGGTTTCAGACCACCAGAATATGAAAACAAGAAAGAGCATAAAAAAGATGGTTCTTCTGAAGGTGCTCCTCAAACAATAAAAATCACACATAGTAAAGGATATGTGAAAGATTTTGAAAATTGGGTGAAGTCAAAAGAACAACAAACAAAAAATGAAAACAAATAAAAAAGAGTGGAGAATTCCACTCTTTTTTATAATTTCAATTTTGCCTTTACTGGTTTGTCTGTGTATTTCAAGTCTTTTAGTTTTTCTGCAATTGGAGTGCTATCTAGATTCACCATATGTTTATAAGGGAAACTTTGCCAATGAATTCCACTTGTATAGTCAATTATGGGTTCATTGAAATACATGAACAGTTGTCCATTTTCATCTCTAGCAATCCAGACATCCATATCTACCATTTTTCTTCTACACACTTTTCAGTTGACCATTTTGCTTTCTTTGAAAGATAGCAACCACAATTTTTGCATGTCCAGTTGTTTTCATTCAAATTATCACAATTTGAACATATGTATAATCTATTTGCATATGTTTTGAAATCTACTTTTTTGAAATGCCCATATATTGCATATCTGAACAATGATCTTATGAATCTGAAAACTCTTCTCATTTTTCTATTTTGTCTATGATTTCTAATATTTCTAAAGGAAGGACAAATCTGAACCCTAATTCTACTATTTCTTTTGGTCTTATTTTATACAATCTTTCATCTAATTCTATATCTGACAATAACTCTAAGATTTCTTGTTTGTCATAGTCTTTGATTGCCACATAGAAATCTGATGTGTTGAATATTTCACGTGTCATGCCAGTTATCAATGTTTCAACATGCATCAAGTCATGTATCATGTTTTTAAGTTCAGAAGTTTCAAGCACAATTGCCCTACGCCCATCTTGTAGCAATGCTGTTGAGTTCATATCATATTTGAGTCTTCTTCCATAAGGTAAGATGCAAACCCAATAAATTGGTTTTCTACAATTATCTAAATCAGACAAAGTGATTGCATCTATTTTTAGTTTTTCATTGTATTTTTTGAAATTTAAGATATTCATATGTTGTTTTCTATTACATCTACAAAGTTTTCGGCGACAGATGACAATGCTTGTTGAAGAGACTTACGGATTGTTTTTTCTGTAGTTGCACTTGCTGTATATAAATCTTTTACATTTGTTTTTGTCAATAGTCTTTCTGTGACAGTCAACTTCAAACTAGCAAATTTTCCTATTCCACTTTCTCTTTGTTCAATTTCTACTTGTGTATTACATTGACTAGTTATCCAAGTATGGTTGAATTTTGTTCTAAAGTACGTTACAAATCTTTCTGGCAAATAAACTGGGAAATACAGATAATCTGAATTACCATGACTTGCACTGTCATCTGGTTTGTCATATGCATAACTAGTGATTCCCATTTTTGACAAAATGCTTGCTTGTTGTGTAGTCAATGAATATGCATCAAAATTAAGTCTTTTGACATATTTTTTTGCATACATCCCAAAAATGTCTGTGTGGAATATCATTTCATGTTTTTTGAAGTCATAGTCATCATAGAATATCCACCCACATTCACTCCAAAAATAAAAATACAATCCAAAATCTTCATTTCCAAACATGCCCGATTTATCAGAAAGAACCCCTTCACCGGTGTCATCATTCCAGCAAATGTTCTCCATAAAATCATCTATGTTGTGCTCATAGTCTATTTTTGTATTGTCTAAATCTAAAACATTGATAGGGTTTATTTTGAGTTTCTCATTGAATGTTTTTAAATCTAGTATTTTCATAATTAATGTTTATTCAAATATTTATAAAAAAGAGATAGATTGAATACTGTCATATTGACAATACTTTTTCTATTGCTTTCTCTATCGAATCTACAGCTTGTTTTGTTGACATTTCTAAAAGTTCAAACAACTGTGACGACAAAGGTTTTGAATATATGTTTTTCTGAAAATTGAATCTACCATATTTGTGTCTCAATATGAATTTCAATATCAATTGTTTGTTGTTCTCTTCTAGTTTTATGTCAACTTCAAACATAGTGTATTTTGAAGTTTGTTCTACAAGATGTTTGAAATAGTCTAAGAATTTCTTTTTGTCTGATATTATAAAATACAATGTGTCATTATAATTGTCTTCATCAATATATGCTATTGGAGATATCCCCATATGGTCAAACATATTTTCTTGATGAGTTGACAAAGAGAAACCATCCCAGTCAAGTTTTTCAATTTTGTCTTTTGCAACTATTCCCCAAAGGTAAAAATAGCATGAAATCTCATTGGGTTTCTCTTTGTCAAAATGTTCAAAATTTAAATATGAATTGTTTGTATTCATCACATTCAAGCCAAAACTAAAATCATCACTAAAAAAATTTCCAAACACATCTGAACACCAATTGTCAATTTTGTCTTTTAGTTGTTTAGCAGCTTCATTTAAATTTTCTATATATTCTTGACTTATGACACTTGTCTTGTCCAAGTCAGAAACAGTTATTGGGTCTATTTTTAGTTTTTCAAGAAAGTCAAAAGTTTTCAGTATTCTCATCTTTTGATATATATGTTATTTATAAAAAGCAAAGGACAGATAAAAATCTGTCCTTCAACATAAATAATAAACAATAAACAAAAATCCTTATTTTGTCTTCAATGATTCTGGAATTTCGTTCACATAGATTTTTCCATCATACTCTAAGATAGCACCACCATTGTCATATCTGATGTAATGGGTATGCTCTTCATATGCAATGTTTTTTTCGTTTTCCATAAGGTTTCATTTATTTAAGTTTTCCCATGATTTCTTCGGTAAGTTTGTCAAGAACAACATTCAACAATGCACTTTTTTGACCATCAGTCATCTCGATTAAATTCACATTCTGTGGTTCACCTGTTGCAAGGGCAATATCAATATTGCCAAGTTCTTTATAGAATCCCCAACCACCATCTCCATCTAGCATCACATAGTCTACATCTTTCACATTAGGGAAATTTCCAATGTACAGACATCCGCCATCACATTCATCTAAGACATCCATGATTGCAAGTTCCATGTCTCTAAGCTTCATTGTTGTGTCAAATATTTGTTCAAACATGAATTCATTTGATTTCATGACATAGAAACTTTCTTTTATTCCAACATTGTTGTCAGCAAACATTCTAGTGTAGATGAAAACTAGACGAGTGATAAAATCTTTGTCGGTGATAATCTCATTCAATGCTTGTTTTGCTTTTGACTTATCTAATCCATCAATAGTGAATGCATTCAAATCAATGTCTATCTGCTTTTTGTATTTACTCTTGTTGAGTTCTTCTACGGCTTTTGGTGTATTAGCCATTGCAATGCATACATCTACTGGAGATGCAGTGAATGAGCCATCATCTTTCATTTTGTCAACATTACTGCAAGCAAACAAATACTGCCATTCATTGTCAGAAACATCTTGAACATTGTCTTTCAACTCTTTAGCATTTTGTTTTGCTGTCTCTGCATATCCATTGTCATCATAGAAAGTCTTTCTAAGCTCATTTGCAGAACCATCATCATTTAAATTTTCATCATCATTGACAATAGGTTTGTTCAAGTCATGATTGTCTATAGACTTTACATTATTAATCAAGTCTTTCACATCAATGTCTTTCTTGAACCATGTAGAACGCTCACCATATTTATTAATGTAGTCATCTAATTTCTTCTCTGCAGCTTTTAGTCTTGTTTCCAAGTCTTTGTATTTTGTTTTGACTTCTTCTATTTCAGATTTCTCTTTCTCTTTTTTGAGATTTTCATCTTTTATCATCTCATTTGTTTTGTCAAACACGATGTCTGCTGCTTGTATTTTTGACTGCAACAACATGAGTTTCGCCCATTCAACAAGACTTTCAGATTTTTGTGCTCTCAGTTCAATTTTCTTCACTAGTGTGTCAAGTTTGTCTTTCAAAGCTTTGTCACCAGTCAAGAACAGCACACCTGTTTTTGTGTCAGCTTTCTTGCTTTCATCTTGTGTGCTTATCCCCTTAAGTTCAAAATCTAAATCTTTTGCAAGTGAATCTCTTGCTTCAACTAGTTTGACATCATCCATCTTGTTTGCCAAATTCAAACAACCATCAATATACGTATTGATATATTCAATGCACATCTTTTTGATGTCATTCACACGTTTCATATATCTCAATGAAATGAATTTGAAGTATCCATTCACTTTAGGAGCTTTATCAACATATTTCTCACTCTCTAACAATAGTTGCATGCAAGAAGGAACATATTGCGAAAGTGATTCTTCAATTGTTTTTTGATAATTTTCCATATTATTTTTATTTGTCTATTTCTGCAACCCATAGGGTTTTTTCACCAGTAGTCAATACATTGAATGTAATGATAACATAATTTGAATTTTCAAAACAAGTTATTGTATCAATTGTTGCTTCCATTTCATTAGTGTCAACAACTAATTCAGATTCCATTTCACCTGCTTCATCACAATCTCTTCCAAACATTGTGATGTCAGTGATTGTGTCTTTATCATTTGTGAAATATAGTCCAGATGTTTGAAGTTCTTTCATCCAAGAGTATGTTCTGAAATTGATAGTTCCAATATTGTAGGTTTTAAGATATTCTATAAAATCTTTCAATGTTTTTTGTTCACATTCTGACAAAATAGAACCTAATATATTTTCATCTGGAAGTTCTTCCATATAAGAATCATCTTCATCATAATATGACTCTTTTACAAATTGGTTTAAATTTTTTATTTTCATATCATTTTTTATTTTATTTAGTACATAAGTGAAACAATGACCATATTAGTGTCACCATATTCTTTTTTAACATCATCATATAAAGCCTTGCACATTTCACAAGCAGCAGGGTCTTTCACTACTTCAAACTTGTCAATTGTTGTGTCTTTTCTATATGAACCTGTTTCTAGACTAATCAAAGCATTTGGTTTGAAATTAGAGGGGAGGACCATCGCAGTCACATCTTGAGTGCATTCACTCAACACTGTGTCTTCTTTTGCAGATACACGAATATACACGGTTTTTTCCTCTTGACGCACGTCACTGAATTCTGGTATGAATCCATGTGAATCTATGTTGTGCATCATCCCAGTAAGAAGCTCTTTTATCTTGAGCTTGTCATTTGAAGTCAATTCTTCATTGATAAACTCTGAATATGTTTTTATCATAATCCATTTATATTTTAATATTTATAAAAATAAAAAGCCGCCTAGTTGGGCGGCTTTTTAATTTTTCTATTTTGTATTTATTTCTGCAATAGTGTTTCTAAATTTTCAGAAAGGAATTTTCCAAGTTCATAAATATCACAAGTTTTAATATCATATTCATCATATCCAGTATCTAAATGATATTCCTCCAATTCTTTTGCAAACTCTGGACTTTTTAAATAATTTTTTATGCTTTGAATAATCTTGTTATAATTATCATTAAACCGATATTCTAATTCAGAATACATACACCATAAAGCATTCATCATAAGATGGGTGCTACATCCATCTATATTATCACTAAGTAAACTGGCTTCATCATATTCAAGACATATTTTATCACGAAGAGAATTTAAAAATTCATTTAATGTATCATTTGGTTTTTGAAGAGTTTCATTTATTAAAATACTATCATTGTTCGAATGTATTTCATTAATTCTTAAAATGTGTGTCATAATCTAAATCTATATTTTAATATGTTTTGTCACTTAACTCAGCAAGAAGTGAAACAATAATGTATCTCAATAGACTATTGCCAAAATTTTTGTTTGGTTATATACATTGATTGCCATGATTTATTTTATAAATGTTACATTTTTGTCTATCCATTGCTTGAATGAATCTATCATTTCTTGTATGGTATCGAACAAGCCCATTCTCATAGGGTGATTATCCCAACCACTGTGACATGGATTCCATCTTCTCCAACAAAATGGTTTGCTTTCTAAATATAATACACATTTTATGCCTATGTGGTTTCTATATTCGGCATCATTTGATATTAACTCTATGTTTCCAGTTCTCAATGTTCTTATTGAATCAAATTGATTAATGAAATTTTCATCTAAAAATCTCATAAGATATTTTTTAACATCTTTATTTTTTAAATCATTTAAATCAATTGAATCAAATTCTTCAATATTATCAAGCTCAGCAATACTAATGGGCATGATTTTCATTTTCTCTTCTATGAACTGTTTTGAATTTAATATTTTCATAATTAAAAATATATTCTATATATTTATAAATATTAAAAGATATTTTTTGTATGAAAATTTTGTCATTTGACCAATTTAATGAAAAATTAGAGATAAACCCAATAAATCTTTCTGACATTGACAGTATACCAAATACATTAGATGTGAGTGTTGCTGTCTCAAAAATAAAAAATACAATACGCAAATATTGCATATATAATGGAATAGGCAAGGATGGAGTCCCCATGCATATGGGTGATCTTTTAGCTTGGTTTGGTTATGACTGTGAATGGGACATAAGAGACAAAGAGTATGATGTTGACTATGTTCCTTTTGAAGGAAAAGACATCGTAAGAGTGCGTTGGGTGTCGCAGGGCCCATTAGATGAAAATTCATTAGAATGTCTTAGACAAATGTTTGAAGAGATGGTGAAAATTTCTAATGTAAGAAATGTTGTGATAGTGTTTATGTGTGGTGTGAGAGACAATTATTATATTGGTGGAAACCCTGAACACACTATGGTCTACAACCCTAAAACAAACAAAGTAGAACTATGAAAATATTAGACACAAAATCTTTTGTTGAGAAACTCAAAATAGATGAGATAAGTTTGTCTGATTTGGACAAAGTCAATGACAAGAAAATAAACAATGTCAAGGAAGTGTCAATGAATTTTCCAGAAAACATACGGTTTGAAAACATTGATGAATTCATTGACTATGTAGATAGTTGTGACTATTTGTCTTACAGGAAAGAAGAGTCTGACTGGGGAAAAAACTCTAAATACTTTAAAATGATATTTGACTATGACAATGGCTATTCAATTTATATAGACCCATTGAATTCACAAGAATATATTTGCGAAGTCATAAATAAAAGTGGAAACACTGCAGTTGAACAAAAAGAAGGAAAAAGAGTCATAAGTGAAGACTCTACGAGTGAAGCATTGAGAACAAAAGACTGGAAAATGCGCGTGTTGCCACATCTTAGGATAAAAGCAAGACTTGATTTTGTCAAGAAAAGACTTAACAAAGAGAAAAAGAAACCTTATAATGACTATGAGGTGAATAAACTAAGTGCTCGGCTAGAGTTCTTAACAAAAGCTTACAATGAAGCAAAAAAATAGCTCTGGAAATCCAGAGCTTTTTCTTTATATATTCAATATATATCAAATGCATTTGTCACAAAAAACATTGTTGTCATAGTGTTTCAAAATAGCATTTTTATAAAATCTCACTGTGTCAACATCTACTGGGCAAAAGTTGTTTGCATCAATCCCAACATTGAATCCATTTCGCTTCACTTTTGACTTTTCATGAATATGGCCAAACAAGAAAAAGTCATCGTCTTCTAAATTGTTTTTACTGCACAGTGGCTCATGAACACAATATATTGTTTCTCCATCTATTTTTGCTGACAATTTGTCCATGACAAAAACTCTATTGTCTTCAACATCAAAATCTTTGTCTTTTCTCTCATAGTTGCCCTTTAACAAGAACATGTTCCCAAAATTAAGTTTGTCTAATGTTTCAATGTCTCCAAAATCTCCAAGATGGAACATCACATCATCTGCAGTCAATCTTTTGTTCCAGTTTGAAATGAACTCTAAATCCATCTCTTCAATGCTTTTGAATGGACGATGACTCATCTCTATGTGTCTTGATGAACCAAAATGCGTGTCAGACGTGAAATACAACCTGTGCTTTCTGTTGAATTTTTCAAAGATTTTGTCTATCACCCCATCTATTGTATCTACACATATGATGTTCTTTTTCTTGCAAACCCATTTTATATAGTCACATTTCTCACTGCCTTCTGGTATCCCAACAATTAATGACTCTGGAGCTTTGTTGCTCCATATCCCAAATTCTATGTTTGTAGTAAGTGCTGGATGCTCATCATCCCTGTCAATCCAGAACACTATTGCTGAAGCATAGTGAAATGCAGTAGTCTCCCACATGCATTGCTTGTCATAATAGTTTGGGTCTTCGGTGTCATAGTCTGGGTTTGTTGGGTTTACAACATCTCCATTGAATTTCCTAAAAGACAATTTCTCAATCATCTCTTTTCGCCAGTCTTCCCATTTCTGGCCCGCCCTTGGGCAAGGCCCTGCCAAAAACACTAAGTTTTTGAAATCTCTTATCTCTTCTAAAGGTTTGAATACTTTCATATTATTATTTATTTAAATAAAAACTGCAAACGGTTTTCAATAGGTTTGCTTCATAACATTTTCTTATTTCCCAATCATAGTCAATTTTACAAGATATGCCATATGCTGTATATGGGTTTTTTTCATAGATATTTGAATCTTTAAAAACATAAGGGTATGTTCTTATGAACTCTAACTCAACACAAGATATGTCATTTCTTTTTAGGATGCACCCAATAACTAAATCTTCTGCAACACCATACCACATTTGTGGTGGTGCAGAACTTGAATCTATATTAGCACCATATTCGTCAAATATAACATTGTGCATATCAAAAAACTCATTTGATATAACATGCAAGATTTCTTTTGAAAATATGTAAAGGTTTCCATTAGGGTATGAATTGACCTCTAAAGTGTTTTCTGGTGACTCTGGTACATTTAAGTCTTTTTTGACATATATTCTTGTATATACATTTGAAGCGCAATAAAATATGTCTTTTCTGAACCTTTCTGAATTACAAAACTCACACACTTTGCTCAAATTCAAAACTGTGCTGCAGTTTGTCTTTATGATGACATCATAATCAGAAAAACTAAACTCAAGGTTCCTGAACAACTCAAACATGACCATGGATGTGTCTCTTTCATCTGCTGGCAAGAAAAACCTGTTTTTGTCAAAATAAGCATAACTTGTCAAATCATTGTTCCCTTGAAAGCTGAGCACTCTGACATCCAAATGATTCTTGTCAATGATTTTTTGATAATAGTCTAACAATATTTTAGTGTCAACAGAATACACTTCTTGACTAGAAGTTTGCACAAATAAACAGATTTTCATTAGTCTACGTTTTGGACTTCTTCTAAACCTAAATTATCAACTAAATCTTCTTCTTCTACTTCTTCTACTTCTTCAATTTCAATATCACTTGAAATATTGGGAAGCTCTAACCAATCATACATTTTCATTGCACTTGCATATGAATATGAAAGGATAAACACAAAAACCACACAAAGTCCAAACCCCGCAAATGGGTTGTTTGATGAAACACTGCCACACATGAACCCTATCACTGCAGCAAGCAAACAAAAAATAAAATTCTTAAAAAAATCTTTCATATGATATAAATTAAAAGGTTAAACTTCAAAATATTTATATTTGACATAGATTTCCATCATCATAGACTGGCAAATACCCATCATCTGACAAATCATCATCTGTGATAATATGAGACTTAGATGATGTCTTGTACCAATGAAGGACAGGCTGTGATTCAATGTACTCAAATTTTTTGTTTTTCAAAACATCTATCACTTTGCCAATGTCTGTCCAGTCCCAAACATGAATGCACATATATCCATTAGACAAAGCCAACTTTGTTTTTCTATAATGGTAGTCTTTACCTATAGGCTTTCTACCAAAAACATTCAATAAAGTATTGTGTGTTATCGTAGGGTTTATCTCAACTAAAAAGTTTTCAATTTTGAAATCATAGACAAATGTTTCCAAAGCAAATTCTCTTTCATATAAAATTCCATTGTCATCTAATAGTTTTGCAAAGTCTCTGTTTGGCTCAGAATCATTAGAATATTTTTTCACATTTGGGTGCATGCAATACCAAGCAACACCATGTTTTTCTAAGTTTGTCTCCATCATGTGTTGCTTTGTTGATTCTGCTTGCGATGCATGTTCGACCCCATATTTGTCCATACAACAATTTCTTGACTTTTCTTTCACTTCTTCTGACTGCATTGGGTATGGGACTCCTCTTTTCTCAATGTTTGTCTTTCTTGACTTTGCTTTCACCTCTTCTGACTGAAACACACATTCTACACCATATTTTTTAAGATTAGTAGTTTTTGACTTTTGCTGAATTTCTTTTGATGAAAACACTTGTTTCACTCCATATTTTTCTAAATTGGTCTTTTCTAGTTTGGACATAGACTTTTTAGACTGAAGTGGGTGTTCTGCACCAAGATGTTCTAAGCAAGTCTTTCTATATTTTTCTTGAATTTCTTTAGAACCTAATGGTGTATACGCCCCATATCTCTCATACATTGTAGCTCTTGTCTTTTTTTCTGTTTCTTTTCCATGTAGAGAACATGGATTACCATATATTAAAATATTAGTGTTTTTTCTTTTTTCTTTGACTTCATAAGAATTCGAAGAGCATTTTGCTGAACATGCTGCACAATATCCCTTGACAAACCCCTTCCAACTGCATCGCTTTCCACATGAACATTTTCCAATCAATAGATTAGTATCATTGTGTAAATAATGATATATTTTTTGAGAAAATAAAAAATCATTTGGAAATGTTAATTTGAGAATCTCAATATATTCTTTATTAAAATGTTTTTTAAAAAGAGATTCACGTAAATATGCAGGATGTAATTCTAAAAAAACAATAAGTTCTTTTTTTGTCATAGTCTAACTCATATATTTAATTCTAACTCTTTTACTTTTAGTGTTCTGGGTGGAACAGAGTTAGAAAGGTTCCACCCATACATCACTTTTTCAATCAAACTGTTTCGAACCAGTCTGATAAAATATTTATAATTCTAAGTAGTGTAGAAATATGCAACACTATGTCTCATTTGAGTCATCTCTTCTTTGATTTCTTGAAGTTCAGTGTCACCCCACTGGGCAAACATGTCATAATTTATTGAGATATTCCCGGGCAGAGAATATTGGAACATGCCAAGAATGCGAGACATGTGCTTCATGCACATTGCAACAACATATCTAAAAAATAGATCGTCCCCGAATAACGCGCAATCTTCTATTGCGCAAAGGACATGAAAGATACAAGACCTTGTAGGGAGCTCACCGGTGAACCTGAGCTTCTTTGTCAATCTGTTGAAAGAAAATCCGTGCATTTCTTGCAACATTTGTCTTGCTGTGTCAAAATAGTTCAAATTGCAAGTCCAGTAGACCATGTTGTCTGCAGATATCGCAAGGTTTGAGTTGTACATTGTTGAAGAGAACAGTCTTCTTGCAGTGAAGTCTTTGTTGCCTCCATCAATTTTCATTCCTCCCCATCCAGCTTCACCACTGAATTTGCCAATCTGGTACACTCTTATGACAGAGAAAATGTTTTCTGGCATGACAATGACCCCTCTGTCTTTTTTTGTCTCAGACTTCAATATCTTGTTTTTGTCCATGCCATTTCTATTTGTAAGGCCAATTCTGAAACTGTCTTGGTGAAACACTTCCCAAGGGCAAGTTATGTAAAGTTCTTCTACAGCATCTTCATAGTTGTTGTAGAAATATTTCTTTGCTTCGCCCACTATTTGAGCAATTGCTGCTGTTGGCAACGAAAATGGTATTTGACAGTTTAATGTCATTTGTTGGTTGACCCTGTCAGTCAAAGTTGCCAAGCATTCTTGGCTTTCTGTGTCATTACAATCTACGTAGTAGCTCATCTATAAGATTATCTTTTGATATTTATATGTAGATATGATTTGTTTTAGATTTTCATTATTTACTTGTTCAAGTCTTTTTATCAATGACAAGACTTTGCCTCTTATGTTGTCATCACATTTATAGACAACTTTGACATTCCACGTTGCATCTTCTTTTCGTCCGTATTTTAAAAAAGTAAGGTCTTCAGTGTATTCACCCATATACATGAAACCATGGCCACCACTATGGCCACCCCTATTGAAATAAAAGACTCCATTTTTTGCTTTTTCTAAATCATTAAAGAAATCTGTGTATTCAAATATAGTTTTTTCTGGGAACACTGCATACAATTTATTGAGAATCTCTACAATGTCAAATAGTTTCAAATCTGATTTTATCACCTTGTCATCTAAATCTGAAATTGCTATGGGTTTTATTTCAAGTTTCTCATATGTTTTGAAATCTAAAGTTTTCATATGCGAAAATGTTTGTATTCATAGTTTTTTATGATTGATTTCAGACGTTCTTGAGTGAGTTGGTGCAAATCCCATACTTTAGGTGTCCCATTTTGTAGAATATAGACATCAACAATGTCATACATCTCATTACAAGGGCTTTTTATATAAAAACGAAGATCATTGTCATATTTAGTCATGTACATGAACCCTAGACCTTCATCTTTCTCATATCTAACAAATATCCCATTGTCTGCTTTGTCACCAAATGGACAATTTCTAAATTGGTGGACATCATCTTTAGCAAACACCATATACAAATGATAGTTGAATGACACAATGTCAAATGTATGCAAATCATTTTTTGTGAGATTGACTGCATCTAAGTCTGACAGCGAAATCGGCTTTATCTCAAGTTTCTCATATGTTTTGAAATCTAGTGTCTTCATAGTTTTATTTCATGAAAATTATATTTTTTAATATAATATGTCAATATTATTTGATTCAATTCTTCTCTGTCGCGGTTAAGTTTAAAATTTATTGGAGACACATACACTTTTTTAATGTCCCATGGCTCATAGACTGGGTTAAAATCTGTAGAATATTGTAATTTGTTGTTATAAGTCGTTAGGTACAACACGTGATAATCTGTTTTGATTGAGCCATCACACCAAAAGAAAATCCCCTCTTTTTTCACTGCTTCACGATCAAGAAAATCACTTTTATAAAAATATTTATCTATATCTTTGCTTAAAAATGTCATATACAAATTTCCATGTATATACACAATGTCAAAAGTCTTCAATTTCTCTTTTGAATATTCTGTTTCACCAAGTTCATCTAGCTCAGATATAGTGAGGGGCTTTATCTCAAGTTTCTCATTTGTGTCTTGCAGGTTGCCTTCAATCTTCACATGTTCTACACAATTAGTTTCTGCAATGTTTCTCAAATTCCAGCTGTACAGTTTTTCAAATTTTGGTAATTCCCAGTCATCATTCATATGCCATATGTCAGTTATCCAAAAATTCTCGTTTATGCATCTCAAATCAGAGTCATAGAGAAAAAACATGGTGTATTTTGTCCTTTGAAGAAGTATGCCGTTGAACGTGTCACTCAATATATAGTTTTTGTCAGAAGAGAATGGGTGGAATTCTGGGAACAAGTCAAACACATCACGAAAAAGCACAAGGTAGCAGTCATTATTTCTAAGTTGCACAATGTCTTTATGCTTTAGAACTTTGTCTTGGACATTGTCTAAATCAGACAATGTTATTTGTTCTATTTTCAGTTTTTCATCATATGTTTTGAAATCTAAAGTCTTCATTTTATTTGTTTATTATGTGTGAAAACATGCTTGTAGTGTTTTGTGTTGATGAAGTCTTCTAATGTTGTTTGAGTCAGGTCAACTGCATAGTTGATGTGTATGTTGTTTTCTTCATTGCAACGATAAACATCAACAATGTCCCAGTTGTCATGATAATACTTTGATGAATACGAATCTTTGTATTTCAAATCTTCTGAATACAAATCAAAATACATATAGTGTGTAGTTTTGCCAACACAATGCTTTGAAGGTCCGAAAAAGAAGAACAAGCCTTTCTTTACATGTCCAATGTCTATGAACTTATCTGATATAAGTGAAGCCGGAAGGCTGTCTTGCTTGAACACCATCCATAAGTCATTGTTTATCTTTACGATGTCAAGGCTTTTCAAATTTGACAATTTCGGCTCAAACGAGTTTTCTATTGCATCTAAGTCAGAAATGCTTATTGCATTTATCTTTTGTTTCTCATATATCTTGAAATCTAAAGTCTTCATTTTATGATAATGTGTTTGTATTTATATGTTTTTATTGTGTCAATCAACCATTGCTGAGTCAATTGTGTCAATTCATCAAAAACTTTGTCCTGTATCATCTTTTCAGAATCTTCGCATTTGTAGACTTCTTTAACATCCCAAGATTTATGGTCAGACAATTCTCGTCTTGAAAATTTCAATACATTGTCATAGTCTCTCATGGGCATGAAACAATATGGAAATTCATCACTGTTGTCATATGAGAAAAACAATCCATCATTTGCAAAATTTATGTCATCAAATTCATGAGTGTATTCCCTTATCTCATCATAGGTGAACACCATGTAAAGTTTGTTGTTTATCTTAACGATGTCTAAGAACTTCAAGTCAGATTTTCTGTAGAAAGAGACATACTCTTTATAGTCTATGCTGTCTAAATCTTTTGTTGATATGGGATCTATCTTGAGTTTTTCACAATATGCTTTTAAGTCTAAAGTCTTCATCTTTTCACTTTTATATGATCATAGTTATATTTTTCTATAAATGAGTATAGTGATTTTTCAGAAAGTGATTCAGCATCATGTATGTGCAGCTGAACATGATCTGGCCGTATGTACACATCACTAATATCCCATTGTTTGTCAGCTGATGCTGCTCTCAAATCATTTAAATAACTGTCAAAATACATAAAATGACTTTCACTGTGAGCTTTGTCATACCATAAGAATATCCCATTGCTAGCTTCTTTACTATATTTTGCAAAAGGACGTGTTTCAAATAAGTGTGTGTATGCAAATATCGAGTCCTTTAAGAATGACATGAAAAGATACCCATTTATTTTGACAATGTCAAATTGTTTGAGCATGTCTTTGCTAAAAATTTCTTCATGGCACAGCTGGATGCCATCTATGTCAGACAAAGTTATTGAATCTATCTTGAGTTTTTCACAATATGCTTTTAGGTCTAAATTCTTCATCTTTTGATTTTGATATGTTTGTAGTTGTACTTTTCTATGATTGACTCTAATGATTTTTGAGAAAGCATGTCTGCGTCTGTTATCTTCAAGTCTACTGTGTTTGGCTTTATGTACACTTCATTTATGTCCCATCTTCTGTCATCTGTGTCTTCCACTGTCAAATCATCTAGATAACTGTCGAAAAACATGTAGTGACTTTCACCAAAGTTCTTGTAATACCATAGAAACACCCCATTGTTAGCTCGTGAATTGTTGTTAAAAAGTTTTTTTCGAAACAAATCTACATATGAAAATATAGTGTTTTTCAAAAATGACAAGAACAGACAGCCATTTATGTTCACAATGTCAAATTGCCCTAACATGTTTTTGTCAAATTTTTCTTCAGAGTAAAGTTGGTCTAAGTCAGACAATTTCATTGCATCTATCTTAAGCTTCTCGTTGTATTCTATGGTATTTAAAATCTTCATTTCACAATTAATTTTTTATAATTGAGATCCTTTATGCAAGTTTTTAAGAATTCTTGAGAAATCTCTTTCACATCATCAAACTTCACATATTTGTCTTTTGGCCTTATGTAGACTTCTTCAACATCCCAGTCTTTGTCTCTTGAAACGTCATATTTCAAATCAATGTCATAGTCAGACATGCACATAAAATGAGTTGTTTGCACCCCTATTCCACATGACCCATACCACCAAAACATGCCATGCTCAATGTTTTTTAAGTTTCTGAACTCTGAAGAGTATGTTGCTAAGCTGTCTTCTAAGAACACTAGATAAAAGTTACCATTTATTTTTACAATGTCAAATTGCCCTAGTTGGTTTTTGTAATATTTGACTGCAACAGGCAATTCATCTAATTCTTTCAAGCTTATTGCATCTATCTTGAGTTTCTCATTATATTCTTTATAGTCAAATATTCTCATTTTCTATATAATCTTTTTCATATAAGTTTGACTTTAAAAGTTCATGCAATCTGTTCAATGTGAATGCTTGTTCGCTGTCAAACGCTTTTGTTGCATTTAAATTATCTTTAGCGTGCCATATCTTCTTTATAGTGTAGTCTTCTTTGTATGCTGAACATATCAAATCACTGTCATAGTTTGACATTGAGATATGGAACATTCTTTTTCCATCTGAACTAGCATATAGTCTTCCGATATCTGTTATCTCTTTGTCATAGTCTGATGGGAATGAAAATGAATAATTCAATGCAGTTTTCAAAATATGAACAGCTTCTTTGCCTTTCATAAAGACAAAGTAATCTCCATTAGTAAATTCAACAATGTCAAATGGAAGCAACATTGATTTCAAACCAGTTTTGTCTAAGTCAGAAATCATTATTGGATTTATGTTGAGTTTTTCACTATATGATTTGAAATCTAATGTCTTCATTTATATTTCTACTTTTATTTTTTTAAATTCACAGTCTTTCAAAAAAAGAAACAATGTATGGTCATCAAATCTAGTGTTTGGCTTTGGCTTGAACCCACTTGGAGCTCTATAGATATAGATGATGTCATAGTCTGGGTTTCTACGAGTAAGGTTTGTTCGATATTTATCAAAGAACAGAACTTTGCGGTGAGTTATATTGTCACACACAAATGCTCCACTGTCCAAATGTCCATCCAGCATTTTGAAGTCTTTTATGTAATCATATACACTGTCTTTTGGAAAAGCCATATAATACGCACCTGTTCTAGTAATTACTATGTCAAACAATTTGATGAACTCAAGCCAAGTCATGTTGTCTGGTTTCACAAGTTCTTCTTTTTCTACTTCTGTATTGTCTAAATCATCTAGTGTTATCGGATCTATGCTGAGTTTCTCATTCACTTCTTTTTTAGTGAAGATGTTGACCATCTCAAACTCTGATAGCCCATAGCTTGTCAATAGGTCATGATAATACTTCACAATCTCATAGCATGTTATCCCAGATGAGTCATCGCTTTTCACTGGTCCAAACAACTCCAATGCGACTCTGTAGTATGCGCATTTAGAATCTAAAGTTGACAAATGCCTTTTGTTTGCCTTTGTCAGAAAATACTCTCCAAGGTCATCAACATGTTGTACACCAAGCAAATATGCAAAGAACTTGAATGCATTTGCAGTCTCATTGTATACAAAACTGTAAGTGAGCCTTCTTTCAGGATGGATTGTGCAAAACTGTTCAATCATCTCATCTTCACCACGGACCATTCTCCCTTTCAAGTCATTGTACCACTTCTCATATTGATATGTCTTGATATTGTCAACATCTGACAAATTCAAAGGCTTTATGCCAAGTTTCTCACTATATGTTTTCAAATCTAATACTTTCATTGCAAATCAATTTTTTTGTAATTGTAATTGGCTATGAGTTTTTTTAGAAAATCTTGGTTCAAATCATCTATGTTCCTTATCTTGTCACTGACATTTTCTCTTTCTTCTTCAGGACAAACATAGACGCTCGCAACATCATATTTCCTGACTTCTTTTACAGTCATGCCATCTATTTTTTCGCGTTTCAGAAAATCATTGTACACATCTAATGCATCCCATGGATATACCTGCCCGCGTGAATCAACATATGTAGAATATAGAAACACTCCTTGATAATAATTATAATGCGCATATGCAAATGTACCAGGCTTTGCTTTGAATTCATTGAAAAGCTTGTTGTCTTCTGACAAATATATCCACAGACTTTTGTTTATGTCAACAATGTCATAGTCTTTCAATTGAGATTTTTTGAAGTCAATATAGTCTAAGTCTTTCAACGTGATAGGGCTTATTGAAAGTTTCTCATAGTATTCTGAAGTGCTCAATATTTTCATTTTGATAGATATGTCTCTTTGTCAAGTATTCTCATGAAAAAGAATTTATTCTATAGGGTCTGTCACCAGGTAAGAAGTGTTAGGGTCAACTGACACCATACTTCCAATCTGGCTCAAGAATGAATTTGACATAGTCACATTGTGCATGTCACCAGAAGTCTGTTTCACTTTGAATATCACATTCTTGTATGTATGGTCATTGAATTCTATGTTTGCCTGGACAAGATAGCTTCTTGTGGCATTGTCTGACTCAATAAGAGTCCCTATCACTGGTCTTGACACTGTGCTGCTGCCAACAACAAAGCTCACTTGACGAGAGTCTTCATTGTAGTATGCACTGTTTGTCTCAATCACATTGATGTCATCTGAGAAATTGAATGTGATTGGTGTCAAATACTCAACATCTCCAAAAATGATTTTTGCTGACTCTGTTATACCTATCACAGATGCACTGTTGTTGATGTATTTGAATTGTTTCAAGAAATCAAAGATGTAGTCAATTGGTGGGACTTCTGAAACAGAGGTTATCCCTTTCACACCAGGAGAAGCGTTCACCTCAATGATGTAGTTGTCGCCAGTGTTCTTGTCAATAATCATGTCAACGCCACACCATTTGCATTTCACTGCAGCTGCAGTGTCTATAGCAAGTTTTTTCTGGTCATCTGTCAACTCAAATGCTTCGATTGTCCCGCCAAGACTGAAGTTTGTTCTGAAATCACCTTCAATCTTGTTTCTTCTCATGACACCAATTATCTCAAAGTTCTCTTTGTTGTTTGATTGTCTTGCATATGACTTGTTGAACACATGGATACGCAAGTCATAGTCTGACTCGATTTTGTTCTGAAGAAGAATCTCTGCATTAGGGACTAATTTGAATATTGTCTCTAATGTAGATTTCAATGACATGTAAGAGTCTAAGATGAACACTCCTATTCCTTTTTTCCCATCAAGAAGTTTGCACACAACAGGGAAATTCCCACCAATCGCATTCACTTTTCTTTGTATACGCTCCATGTCATCTGCAGTCATGACAGTTGTCTTAGGTGTGGGGATGTTCTCTGAAGAAAGCACTTTGTATGTAGTGTATTTGTTCTCACAGTTCTCATAGCTTTCAAGAGTGTTTATCACAAAAAACCCACGGTTCTCAAATTCTTTCAAAAAGTTCTTTGTGCGCGAGTTTTTCAAGATAGTCAGTCTAGGAAGGATGATTGTGTTGTTGTTGCTGATTTCAAATTCATTCCCACTGTCACTCACAACATAATGGTTGTCATCTTTCTTTGTAAGGATTGCGGTTTCTGGGTCTGCATACAAGAACTTTATGCCCGTCTCTGCACATTTCTTCTTGAGCATTTTGCAAAAAGTTGAATTTGTTATCGAACTAAGATAGAGAAGCTTAGTGTTCTCTGATTTCTTAGATTCAAGTATCATATTGTATCTTTCATTAAATGTTCTCATCGTAATACATTATATATCTCATATATATTTATATAAAAACACATTTTTGTTATATTAAATTATAAAATGAAAAATTATGAAAGAGAAAGACAACATGAAAGTTTATTGTGATGAAATGAACAAAATCATCAAGGAGAACAAAGAAGATAGAGTTGCTAGATTGAATGAAATCATGTGCAAAGTCTTCAAAGAAGGTGGTGACTTGTATTGGGACAGAGAGCTCTACATTGATTGCAATGGAGATGATGACAAAATCAAAGAACTTGTCAGGACATCAGACAAAGTCCACTTTGAACCATCAGATGACCCTCAAGAACACCTTGGTGTCGTAGTCCGCTACAATGAGCCAACATCTGAATCTCGTCATCACAGATTTGAATAATCAACTGATTATTTTGATATAATACAGTTTTTGAAAAATATTCATCTAACTAAATATATATCAAATATATACACAAGAAAAACTTAAAAATATGACAATAATTTGGATAGATTGGGGTGACAGTGACAGTGCTCAGCTTGAACAACTTTGGAAAGGCATTACTGGTGTAACAGTTTTACATATCACACAATGGAATCATGTCACAGAGAGAGCAGTTGAACTTGCTATTAGCAATGAAGAAGACACTTTGCTGTTCTGTGGGCATGGGACTGGCTATGGCTTGCTTGCTCCAGGCTCTTATTCAGAATACGTATTGCATGAGATGAATGCAAGCAGCATAAGAGCAAGGAATATCATTGGCATATCTTGTCATGCAGCAGAATTCGCAAGAAGAGCAGGCTTGCATGGGTTCTTCAGTGGGATGTTCATCTCTAATATGAATGAAGCAATAGACTATTGTGTGCATGCTGAAGATGGAGACATTGAGTCAGCAATAAGAGAAATCCTAAGTCAAATAAATAGAATGTTGAGAGGTGAAACCAGCATGGAAGAATGCTTGTCAATCTTGCAAAGCACAAACACTGACAACTTTGTTGAGAGATTCAACATAGATGGAATAGAAATACTTTAGTATGAAAAGAGAATA
>JAEEGL011339511.1_pt1 | contig 38002 bp, 34 predicted proteins | sample 9134231 | NCBI WGS metagenome assembly JAEEGL01 (sample SAMN16246548, study PRJNA631951) | gut metagenome | biome: gut microbiome; feature: rumen; material: fiber-attached | host: Bos | place: Iran: Karaj | collected 2018-10
CCTCTCTTAAGATAGCATCATCAGGATGTTCACCATTTTCAATATGGCCTCCAACACCTAGCCATTTAGAAGAATTCATATCGCCTAGAACTTCATTTTTTTTAAGCATTAATACCTTATCATCCTTTATGATATAGCATAATACAGTTTCTTTATATTCTTTAGGTGTTTTTTCAAAATCATAATAAAAAAGCATAAAGAAAAATAAAGCTAGAATCATCAATAAAATTAATGAAACAGATGCCATAACACCATCAATTAATAAATATGAAATTATCGCGCTTGCTGTAATTAAAATACCTATTATTAAAAATTTATATTCTTTCATATTATCTATTTTCCTTTATAGGCCATTTTGATTCAAAAATATTATCATATAATTCATATATATCATCAAATTCATGAATCTTTAAAAATGAATGAACCTTTTTAATATTCCATTGTTTAATATTATATACATAAAAATATGGTAAATATTGAATTCCTTTGCAGAAATGCTTAACAACAGTATTTTCGTTTGGCTTTCTTTGTTCATTAAAGCGTCTATCTAAATATAATCTTTTAGTTGTTGAATGATATAAGGCAGATTGATCAGCAAAATAATACTTTTTCTTCATCAATAAATCAATCGCGTTTTCAAATACCTTATTCTTCTTACATAAAGGCATATTTATATATAAGACACCTGAATTAAAATAATCCTTTTTAATCCAGAATTTACCCATATGGTCTAATACAACACCAAATTCATAATCATCTAGATTTATTTTTTCAAATTCCTCTAATGAATTATTAACTAATGTATCACAATCTAAATATATTAATCTTTCACAATCAATATATTTATATAAGAATAATCTAATTAATGATGCAGGTGAATAAATAGGATTTTTATTAGGTGAATTTTTAAATACCTTCTCCATTTCATCTGTTACATCATAATATGAAAATTGTGATTCTGGAGAAATCTTTGTTATTTCATTTTTTAAAAAATTAAAATTATCCTCACTTATTCTTTCTACATGCTTATTCCAATCAATACCGATTGTCATAATATGGAAATGAACAGGAGCCTTTGTTCTTTTAACAATTGAAAGAATACATAATGCCATTCCCTTTAAAACATTATTATCCCCTGTTAATAGCACATTGATCATGTTTTTTCTTCCTCTTCTTTAAAATAATCATAAAAATAACATACATCGCAAAACTTAATATCATTAATAAATAGTATGTTAAGAATCTCCAGCATACCATACCAGTTAAGGCCTTAGCCTCTGTTACACCAGCAAATGTTGCAAAAATAGTTGTGAAGGCAAATTCAATACCACCCATACCACCTGGAGTAGGTACCCAAACCATTGTAGTTATTGCAAAGCTTGAGGCAAGCATAATAAATGGTAATTCGCTAAATGCTATATTTAAATCCATAGCCTTTAAAATATAAAATGGAGTTGCATAATAAAATACTAATGATATACCTCTTAATAAAACTGCTCCAACAAAGCTCCATTTATGAGAAATAATTTGTTTAAATGCTGCTTGAGCATTATCACAATATTTTTCAAATGAAGGAATCCCTTTTTCAATATATTTACCAATATATTTTATTTTACTTAAGCCTTTTAAGCACTTTGTAAAGAAATTAGTTATAGCTTTACAAGTAGCCATTAATATAATGAAAAATAAAGTAAATAAATTCATTACAAAGCCTAATATAATCATCCAACGAGTCGCATCTGTAAAATTAACAGAAAATCTTCCATAATAGAAAAGGGAAGCAACCGCAAATATATTTGTTGATATTAAAAAGGCAATAAAATTAGCCATTATAATTCCTGTTGATTCAGCAGCATTAACACCATCTTGATAATAAAGCACACCTTGAATAGGCTGTCCACCAGATGCAAAAGGTGTTATAGCATTAAAGAAATGCTCTGACCCACCAATTAAATAGCTATCAATAAATTTAGCTTTAGTTTTATTAACCTTGGCAATTAAGCATAAGGATAATGGCCATAAAGCTAAATATAATACAATACATAAGCCTGCCCACCCTAAATATGAGGCATTCAAATTTTTCATTTCATCAATTGTTGCGTTAAAATCATTTAAATTAAAAATAACAACAAAAACAATTATAGAAATAAGTAAAACTAAAAAGACAAGCCCAATTGTCTTTTTTCTATTTACTGGTTTTGTATTTTCTTTTTCAAAATCATTATTATTATTTAATTCTTGAGCTTGCTTTTCTTCTTCCATTTAATCCCCTACTTTTTAAAATAATCTAAAAAAGATGCAACCTTATCATAATAGCTTACAATATAGCCCTGCTTTGTTTTTGGTAAAAAAATAACCAAAGGAAACATATGATGCAAAATTATATCCTTTTCAACCTTAGTTAAAGGCCCATAATCTCTTTCTGCATTCTTATATGAAAATTTAGGATGCCTAAACCCATGAAGCCTGTGACCTTCACCCTTGTTATGCCAATCATATAAATAATAATCATGAAGCAATGCACCTTTAACTATTTCATATGTATCATATTTTCTTTTTTTCTTCATACAGTGCTTATAAACTAAATAAGCGACCTTTAATGAATGATAATATGTTGATTTTTTTCCATGATGATTATATTTTTTCATTGATTTATAACCATCAGTTAATACAATTGGTTTTATTAGATGAACAAAATCTAACAATTCCATAAAACCACCTTAATTCTTAAATGCTTTAATATATTCTATAAATTCTTTACAGATATCTAAAGTTGTTGTAAATGATGTAACTAATCTAATAGCTACTTCATTTTCATTTATTTTATCCCAAACCTCGAAATCATACTCTTTATTAATATAATCCTTTAATTCATTAGTTACAATAACAAATATTTGATTTGTTGTTGAATTTGAATAAAATTTATATCCTAAGGCTTTTAATTCAGAAGTTAAATAATTAGCACATTCATTTTCTTGTGCACCTATTTCTTTATATAAATTGCCTTCCATCAATACCTCATAAGGAATTGATGCAACAAATCCTTTAGCAAGCATTGCGCCACTATGCTTTATTGAATATTGGAATTCCTTGGCTAAATCCTTATTATTAATAACAACAGCCTCACCTAAATAAGAGCCATTTTTAGTTCCACCAATATAAAACACATCAGTATATTTAGCATAATCAGAATAATCAATATCAGATGCTGCTAAGGCTGATGCCAATCTTGCACCATCTAAAAATAAATATAGTTCATTATCCTTAGCACATTTATATAAAGCTTTTAATTCAGCCAAATTATAAACTGAACCAATCTCAGTTGTATTTGATATATAAATCATTTTAGGCTTTACCATATGATAATCAGTATGCTTATTTAATATTTCTAATACCATTTCAGGCTTTAATTTACCGTCTTCTGATTTATGAGTTAATACCTTATGTCCTCTGCCTTCAATAGCGCCAGTTTCATGAACATTAATATGACCTGTTTCACAGGCTATAACAGCTTCATATGGCTTTAATATATGAGATATTACAGTCATATTAGTTTGAGTACCACCAACTAAAAAATAAACATCAGATTTATTTTTAATTTTTTCTTGAATCATTTTTTTGGCATTTAAAGTATGATTGTCTTCACCATATCCTACATTTTGTTCATTTTGACATTCAATTAGCTTTTCTAATACCTTTTTATGACAAATACTAGAATAATCATTTCTAAAACTATATTTCACTTTTTATACCTCCAAAAAAACTCCCTCGATTTAATATAACATTTATTTTATCTAAAATAAATAAGGAAATTTTCTTATTTGTTCATAAATAATAGTTCTTACTCTATCTCTTTCTTCTTTTGAATATATTAATGCTTCATCGCTATCTAAAATTTTATCCACATCTTTTTTGGTGAAATGCGGTTTTAAATTCATTCCGTATAATTGTTCTGATACTTCCATTTGTTCTTTAAAATCTAAAGATATAGTCTTTGCTTTTACAGAATCTATTTGTTTGTAAATATCTTCTCCAATCGGATAATCCATTGTAGTATCTGATAATAAACCTGCTCCATTATCAAAAATAGGACAATAAGCATATTCATTGTTTTTTGTTAATACTGCTATATTATGGGTATGTCTATCTTCGTTCAAAAATAAACAGTCTATTGTTAATAATTTATTCATATATTTACCAAATTCTTTTAATCCAGTTATTTTCTCGACATTCTCAACAATAAATTTTAATCTTTCTTTAGGATCATGAATAGTCCAAATTGCTTCGTGAAGACTTTTTCCATAATAATTCTTAAATAATCTTTCTAGTGTAATTATTTCCCAACCATCATTTAAAAAATTTAAACTACTTACGCCTCTATAAACTATTGACTTGTATTTAATTTTTTCTGGTTTATATATAACATATTCATTTTCTTTTAATGAGGTTAAAGAAAGCAAATGAGAAATAACATATTCGCTCAATCCCTCATATCCAGTATAATCAGCTTTATACCAAATATTATTGTTTTCCCATTTTAATTGATTGCCTTTTGAAGATTGTCTATCATTTGTTTTTATATCTTATTCAAATAATTCAATCATATTTTATTCCTCTATTCTTATCCAAAAATTATCTTCTGCCATTCTACCCTCTGTCCTTTTTATAATCATAAAAGGATCATAGAATGGTAAACCTAAATCTTCTAAAACTAATTTTAATTTATCCCTTGTTTCCGGAAAGCATCTTTCCTTTAAAAAATCTTGATAATCATTATATGTTGGTTTTTCATTTATACCAAAGGCTCTATACATTATATTTTTGGTATAATTTTTTATCATTATCTTTTGATTAATATCATCTACATCAATTAAAGTGCATATTTCCTGATTATGCATGTAATACATACGAAGTGGTAATTTTTTTTCAGGTATTTCTATTTCTTCTATTAAGTCTAAATTATTTTCAATCATCTTCAACAATAAAACAATTGGGCCAGTAATTTCTTTTTTTGAGCTTTCCCAGTTTTCTATTGTTCTTTTAGATGTTCCAACTAAATCAGCGAATTCCTTTTGAGTCATATTTAAAAGATTTCTTACTCTTTTTATATCATCAGAAGACAAAAATGTAGGAACGGCATACGTTTTTTTCATATTATCACCCCTATAATTGTATATTATCACATTTTTTTCGGTAAAACAATTAACTTTTATCACATTTTTTTCGGTAATATTAAAAAGAGGCCGAATTTTGAACGGCCTAATTAATCTTCTTTTATTCTTTAATTCTTGTTTTTTTCACATTATTTATTAAAGCAATTGTAGATGTCATAATAGTTGGAATAAATATTGATAAATACATAGCTAAATAAGTTGTCCAAATAGCATTTATGGCTCCTAAAAATTGAGTGTTTGCTCTTATAGCTGAATAAACTGAAAAAGCTAATGAGATAATAATCATGAATATAGATAATAATGAATTATATTTCTTATCATCAACTTTTAAAATATAGCCAAATACTAAAGCAAATAAAACAACTAATAATGCAACCTGAAATAATTCTCTATTAGGTAATAAAATATTTAAAAATACCGCAACCATAAAAGGCACTATCGATAATTTATAATATATTTCACTTTTCTTATATCCATATATTGAATAAAACATTATAGATAAAATTGCTATTGTAATAAATATGTATGATGAAATCATCCATACACCTAAATTATATTTTATAACAAAAACAAGTAAATAAACTGAAACAATAAGTTGAAAAATTATTAAAAACATTTGAACAAAAAGCAATATAGCTTTATGCTTTTTCAATCCATATTTTTCTTCTGTATTCATGATTTAAATTCAACTCCCTTTTTATAAAATCTATAGTAAACAAAGAATATTATATATATAACAAAAACAACAAATGTTAAAGAACAGCCTATGAAATACGCATTTTTAATATGAATAAATTTACCTAATGCAATATTGGGCTCACCAAATATATATGTTAATGTTACAGCTGTCATAAATATAGCAGGCATTGCCGTAATTAAGGATACAAACCTATGCTTATTTTCTTTAACCAAATATATTGTAGCTATCCAAAGTGCAAATGCAGCAATTACCTGATTTGACCATGCAAACCAATGCCACAAGATATTAAAATTAGCTGAATCAGCAAAATTCCAAATACTTAAAGCAATTATTATTAAAAACAATGGAATTGTAATTATTAATCTATTCCTTATTTTCTTTTGATCATAATTAAATGATTCAGCAATAATTAATCTACAGCTTCTTAAGGATGTATCTCCACTAGTTATAGGACATATTACAACACCTACTATCGCAAGGATAGTACCAATTGGTCCTAAAATAGCTTTACACATATATTTTACAGATAAAGAATTTCCACCACCCATATTCATTAAGCTTAAAAAGCCATCTTTTGTATCTGTTCTAAAAAATGCCATAGCGGCAGCTGCCCATATTAAGGCAATAATACCTTCTGCAACCATTGCACCATAAAATATTTGTCTTCCTTCTTTTTCTGTTTTAATACATTTAGCAATAATAGGAGATTGTGTTGCATGAAATCCACTTACAGCACCACAGGCAACTGTTGTAAACATAAATGGCCACCAAGGTAAATCTCCATGTAAGCTTGAATAGTCCTTAAAATGACCAATTAATTCAAGCATAGGATATTTATCCTGTTGAAACATTACTCCACCTATTACCGCAATTGCCATTGCGATTAAAATTACCCCAAAGATAGGATATGCTTTACCAATTATTTTATCTATCGGTAGAATTGCACTTAATAGATAATAAATTAATATAATACTCATCCATATCCAAGCTTTAATGTTACCATCAGTTAATGCTTCTAATAATGTTGAAGGTGAAACTACAAAAACAGCTGTAACTAATATAAGTAAAATAATAGAAAAAATTCTTAAGAAATGCTTTAAAACACTTCCACCATATTTACCAGAAATTTTAGCTAATGAATCACCATTGTTTCTAGATGAAATCATTCCTGAATAATAATCATGAACTGCTCCACCTAATATGCAGCCTAAAACAATCCAAACAAAAACGATTGGTCCAAATAAAGCACCACTAATGGCTCCAAAAATAGGGCCAGTACCTGCAATATTTAAAAGCTCAATTAAAAAAGCCTTCCATTTTGGCATAGGTGCAATATCTACTCCATCAGGATGATCCATAGCTGGTGTTAATCTATCATCAGCTCCAAATACCTTTTCTGAAAACCTTGAATAAAATATATAACCTACAATTAATAAAATTAAGGCAATAAAAAAAGTTATCATAAGCTTTTCTCCCACTTTAATAATTATTTAATTGCTCAATAGTTTCTTTTTCTTTAATTATTATAGCATAATTTCAAATATAATATAAGTTATATTTTTATACAAACAATAAAGGAGCAAATTTTGCTCCTTTAGTCTTTTATTCAGATACCTTATCCTCAATACCTTTTGATAATTCAGCTTGCTTTTCAGCAAATTTTTTAGCTTGTAATTCTTCATGCTTTGTAACTGTACTATCAATTTCTTCTCTTTTTGAAATAACAAGTTGATTGAAAGGAACAGAGATATTATTCTTATTAAATACTAAATACATTTCTCTATTTAGATCTCTTTGAACTTGATAAATATCTTCTTCTTTACATATCGCAACAAAAAGTAAATTAACGCTAGATTCAGCAAGCTCTGTTACGCCTTTATAATAAGGTCCTTCAATAATTGCAGGAATATGCTCTTTAATTTGAGGTAGAGCTTCCTTCATTACAAGTTCAACTCTTTCTAAGCTTTCATCATAATCAATAGACATATAGCATTTAGCAACAGAAAGCTCATGAGTTTGGTTAACAATTGATGAAATCTTTGAGTTATTAACAATCTTTACGTTACCACCAGCATCAGCAACCTTAGTTGTTCTAATACCTATTTCTTCAACTGTTCCTCTCCAGCCATCAATAACAACGATATCACCAACCTGATAATCTCCTTCAAATACAATAAATATACCAGCGATAATATCAGCAATTAAGCTTTGAGCACCTAAACCTATAACAAGGGCTAAAATACCAGCTGAAGCTAAAAGTGTTGTTGTATCTACACCCCAAGCTGATAGGATTAATAAAATAGTAACAATTACTAATATCCAACGTAGGAAGCTTATTAATAATTTAATAATTGTAATTTGCTTATTAGTTTTACCAAAGCCACTATTCATTATTAGCTTAACTAATTTAAATAAAACAATGAATATAACAACAATTTGGAATGTTCTAATTACTGCTGGTATCTTTTGATACATCATATCAACTATTTGGTTATTTGAAATAGATTGATTGAATACTGAATCAGCTCCAAATATTTTTGAATTAAAAGCGAATGCGACAACAACACCAACTAGTAATACTAAAAGAATGCATAATCTTATTGTCATATTTTTAGTTGATATTTCGTTTTTATTTTTTAATTCAGAATGAATTTCTTTAGGTCTAGCCTTTTTTTCTTTTTTCTTTTTAGTTTCTTTTACTTGTTCTTCTTTTTTCTCTTCTGCCATTTTTATAAATCTCCTTATATTTCAACCACTTCATTATATAACACTAATTTTCCTTCACTTTGTTTAGTATTACATTCTATTTTTAATGTAGCCTCTTCGCCAATTAAATCATTGTCATTACCATCATAATTGACAACCTTTATCTTTTGAACCTCAAACAAATCATTAGTAAATACACATGCTGATACATGGCCTTCACTATCAGTTAATGTTGCTTCAAAATCATACCAATATTTATAATCATCTCTAAAATCCATTGTAAAGTAGAAAAAGCCATCAACACCACATTGGCACAAATAATCCAATTTAAAGGTGCTAGGATCTGTAACATAATCTTTAGCAGATAATGTTGTTATAACACCCTTAAAGGCTGTTGTTTTAGATAAAAAGTCATCATATGTAATAGTTATTGTATAATCCATATTCGACTTTAGATTTTCAGCCTTACCAACATTTTGGCCTTCAGTTAAATCTACTGTATATGCTTCAAAATCATTTTTAATAGTTAATTGTAAAGATGATGTATCACCTGTTGCCCAAATATCATAATCAATAGAATTATATGAAGCAACAATTGATGCAATTTCAACATCAACATTTGTTGTAACAGTTGTAGTCATAACAGTTATACCACCAACTATAGCTACAATAGCTGTTGTCGCAATGGTTGCAGCCGAGCTCACTGAAATAGTTGATGCCCGAGAAGCTGCCCCTGCTTCTTCTCCACCAGATTGTAAATCCTTTAAATCTAGGTTAGAATCATTTGTTTTTTGACTACCCAAATCCTCACCAAATTCATTAACCTTACTATCATAATTACTATTTAAATTATTTTCTGAATTATTAATAATTCTATCGTTATTTGAATTTCCACCATATTCAAAAGAATTGGTATTATTTAATTCACTAGAAGGATTTTTATTATATTCATTATTCTTCATCATTTATCCTCCTATCAATCTTATAATCTTTTATTGCAAGCAATACCGCAACAACTAAAAGTATGAAGGCAACTATTCCTAAAATAATGCAAACCACTAATACATTAATACTAAATACTAATGATAATGGAATAAATGCTAAGCTAGAAATAATACCTAATTGATTAATCTTTTTCTTTTTAATCTTTAATACTAAATAAACAATAAAGATTATTAAAGATACTATTACCGCAAGTAATATTTTAATTATAGGAGCAAAATCAAATAGCTTATCTCCTAATAGATAATATGTTGAGAAGTGAGTTGTAGTAAATACTAAATAATCACCTTCAATATAAGTATCATGTACCTCAACATTACCATCGCTTGTAATATAAATTATTTGTAAATTATTAAATGCTTTTAATTCATCTGTTAATAAAATTTTAATAGTATATGTACCATTAAATTCCTTAACAACATCACCATTTTCAATTAAATCAATATCGAATGCTTCTTTAACTTCTTTATTCTTAATTAATAATATTCCATCTTCCTTACCAGATACATTGTTATTATTAATGGCTCTTCCAATAGCTATTGATACATTTTTAGCACCATAGCTTATTTTAAGCTCTGTATCTGATGCCATTCCAGAAGATGATGAAATATTGACATTTATGCCATCTTCTGAGATAGCTCTTAAATTAGTGATAGGCACACCAGAAAGCTTCTCTATAGCCTTTAAAACTATCTTATCTAGCTCTTCTTGTGAATCTATATTGCCATCATTTAATAATTCTAAAACCTCTTCTTGCATTTCATCAAAGACTTCCTTCAATAAAGCTAGCTGAGCTTCATTATATTTTCCTGATTCAACTAATTCATTATAATAAGCTTCAATATTATTATTGGCAATTGTTTGTTTTTGAGTATGCTTAATAATACTAAGTGATACATTTTTAATTTCATGAACTTGTCCAATTGTATTATTTAATTGATCATTTCTTAATGAATCATCTAAACATTGTTCATATTTAACACTTTCAAACTGTTCATCAATTAAAGAATTAATTTGCTCATTATCATTCTTATTATTTTCATTTTGATTAGATGAGCTATTATGAATAGGATTTAAAGTTCCTGGAGTTATATGCTTATGAACATATGCTAATAATTCTTCCTTTAAAGTTTCCTTTTCCTCTTCAACTGTTAATGCGTTAATAACATCATCAACCTGTGAATTGAAATTAGTATAACCTGCGTTAGTTGCATATTTATCTAAATAATCCTTTAGCTTTGAAGCTAAATCAGCAGCTTCAATTCTTATACTATAGCCTTGTTCTTCTAAACGCTTATTAACAGTTTCATCTAGTTTATTATCTATAATATATTGTTCAAGATTATTGTAATATTCTTTAGCCTTTAATAAATCATCCTTTGATAAACCAGTTAAATCCTCAAAATTAATTGAATCTAAATCTAAGTCAGATGATTTAGTCGCAGAAGAAATAATATCTGTTGCGGCATCTTCAATGATTTCATTTACCTTTTTATCCTGTGATTCAATTCTAAAGGATGAATTATAATTAATATAATAATCCTTAACACCCTTAATATTTAATTTAATAATTGAATTATATGCATATTCACCATCAAAAGAAACTTCATAATCAGTATCTAGAACTAATAAAGTATCATTATACTTAATTTCAACTAACGGATATGTTTCATCATCAGATAAATACATTATATTTTCTTCGGTTACTTCATCATAGGTAATTGTAATATTATCATCAGTTAATAGGTATGATGCCTTATTAATATCAAATTTTAATCTTTCAGCATAATTACCTATACCAGTAACATAGAATTCTACTGCGTTTATACCTTGTTCAAAAGATATTTCATAATCAATATCTTTTACTAATGTATAATCAAATGTTTCATCATAAAGACTTATTTCAAAATAATAATTATTTTCATTATCGATATAGCAATTAGAATCTTTAGTGACTTTAATATCTTCTGATTCTAAAGATTTACCAAGAATATTAAATTCTTCTTCAATTTCTCCACTATAATTACCTATACCTGTAATTAAAACATTACCATGTCCAACATTAGTATTATTTTCTAATGCTACAGTATAATCCTTATCTTCTTCTAGTTCATTGCCATTATAATCAACAATAGTAATTGAAGGTTTTAATTCTTCTTTTGTATATCTTACATCCTCTATAGTAATTTCAAAATCATTAGTTATTTCTAGAGGAATAATATTTATTTTAAAAGTACCAGTTAATGAATATTCATCATCAACCTTAAATACATATCCTTTAGCTAAAGTAGCAGTTACCTCATATTCTCCACAATTAGATACTTCTATATCATCATCTATTGAAGAAAAAGCATTAGATAAATCATTGTTTTCTAATAATTCAGAAACCTTTTTAGTTCCTTCATACGGTAATTCTAAATCTTCAAATAGTGGTGAATAGATTATATACTCATAATCTAATTTACCATAAAAACTATTCAAACCAACTATGTGTAAAACAACCATTGAACCATATGAATATTCACTTTTAGCTTCATATGAAACGCTATAGTCTGTATCCAAAACTAATTCAGTCTCTCCGATTGCCACTTTTACCTCTGGATGTGTTTCACTTCCGGTATAATACATAGCATTTTTTTCTTCATGTTCAGTTTCAAATGTTACAGTTACAATGTCATTTTTTAATTTCGCTGTTGCCTTAGAAATAGTTCTTTCTAAGTTACCTGTATAATTATTTATACCAGAAAAGTAGACAATTACCATATCATCTACTGCTTCATAGCCTACCTCAAAATCTTCATTTGGAACTAAATTATAATCTCTAGTTTCATCATATAAGATAAAATCACATTCATATGTTTGAGCATCTGATGACTCAAGATTAGTTGATACATAACAGTTATTACTTATTGAAACTGATATATCACTAGATTCTATACTCTTTGCTTCAATTGTAAAATAAACATAGCAAGAACCACCGTAATTATTTATACCAGATAATATGAATTCTTTTGAGACAATTAAATCAGGACCAATCTCTAGAGGAATGCTTTCGCCATCACTATTTCTTAACTCAAAATCAATTCCATATACTAATGTAGTATCAGTACCATTTATTTTAATAGACAAACCAATTGAAGGAGTAATAACTGAACCTGTATATGAATAATAAAATGTATCTCCATCAAGTCTTGCATCTTCATCTAAACACACCTTAGTTGCCATTTCTATTGATGGCTTTATTTCATATGTATATGTTAAACTTCCACCATATCTACCCTTAAAATTAATTGTTACATAGCCATGATAAACATTACCATTGGCTTCACTAGATGTAAGGCCATCAGTATATTCATTATTATCATCATCTTTAATTGTTCTAACAATTTCATAATCTTCATCAGCAGTTAGAGTTTTTCCATTATACGTAACTATTGGCTGTGGCTTAATAGTCGCTCTTGAACCAATATAATAATCAGAATCACCAACACCTACAACTTCTAATAATGGATCTTCTTTAGTTATTTTATAAACAACGCTGAAAGGATAATAAGCGTCATAACAATAGTTGCCAATAAAAGCAATGTGTAATACATATCCTTCCTCTAAATTGCCTGTCAATTCTAATTTATAATCCGTATCTTCAATCAATGTGTATGTTTCATTTTCAACTGTATCGGTAATAACAACTTCAGGCATTATTCCACTTTCAGAATAATACATTGAATATACACCATCATTTTCTATATCCCATGAAATGTCAGCGGCTAAACCATCATCGCCCCATTTTCTTGTAGCCAATTCAAATTCAACATCAAAATAATCTGTATAAGCGATTGTTCCTTCAACTCTAGCTGTACCAATTCTATTTTCAGAATCAAGAGAAATAATTGTTATTTCATAATAATCATCACTGATTACTTTGTTATCACCAGGAATATCGTTATCATAAATAATAATGCCTAAAACAGGATTATTTGTTCCATCATAATATGCATTAGAATTTGCTTCATATGTAATGGTATCTGAAGTAATACTTTTAGCACTAAGATAAACCCACACATTCTCACGTTGACCAGCATAATTTCCAATTCCTTGAATATCTAGTGATATTCCTCCCATTCCAACTTGGCCCCATAAAACACTAGAATCATATGTAAAATCAGTACCATAAACTAACTTCTTTTCCTGACCATCTATTACCATTTTTAAACATATTGGAATTGTATCTGACCCATATACCAAAGATATAATATAACCACTTTGCTCATGAGTTACATTTCCACCCTCTAATGCTTCGATATCAGCATTTTCAATTGATGGACATAGTTTTAGCGTTTTAGTAATAGATCCACCATAATTACCTTTAAATACAATTTGAAGTATTACATTATAAACACTGCCATCAGTATATGTTGAATCAATTGAAGTAACCGCAGTTTCATTTCCGTACAATTCAGGTATGTATAAATATGTATCATAGTCAGTTTCTGCTGTTAATAAAGAATTTTCAAAAAGAATATCTCCTTCCCAAGAAACATCTACACTAGAATTTGAATCTAGCTTATATGCAAGATTATTTAAATTATCAATTTCAATTCTTTCATCATTTTCTGTAATTAATGCATCTACAGCAAAGAAATTTATATTTAAGATAGGATCTCCTTGCTTAGAATATTTATAATATGTATTATTATAAGCATCCTTATAATTAATAACTGAATCATATTCTGTATTAAAAGTAAAAGATAAAGTACCATCATTAGATGTTGTAGTCGAATCAGCAATTGTTAAATATTCAGAATATGCTTCTGAAATAGGTGCTGCAAGACTATTAAGTGATGCTTCTCCATTTTCTTTTTCAACAGTCATTCCTTCGCTAATACCATAATCAGATAAATCGATTATCTTATCTACAACATAATATGTGATAGTATCTTCTTTTGTAGCTTCTTGAGTAACATAATCACTATCCTCATCTAATGTTATTTTAAGCATTTTAGTACCAACTTCTGATAAGTTTGTTGATAGATATGTAATTGTATAATCGGTATCTTTGACTAGAGTTGTTCCATTAAATTTTAATACTAAATCATCAAGTAAAATCTCTTCTCCTGTATACTCATGATACAAAGCATAATTATATTCAACATAGCCAGTATCTTCAGCATGGCCATTTAAAGGGAAAAGAAAAAACATAATTAGTAAACTAATTATTGTGATAAGAATATAAAGCATCTTATTACTTCTATTCATCTTTTCATCCCCTAGTCAAACACTGCCATAATTATATCAAAATTATTATAAACTTGTCAAAAAAAGTAATAGATTTTTATATTTCGTATCAAAATAAAAAAGCGAATTAATCGCTTTTTATCTATTTTCTGGTTTATAACCAGGCTTAACATATAATTTTTCCATGTTTGGTTCAATCTCTTTATCCCAAACCTTAGTTGCCCAATCAGCCTTTTCTACTTCGTTAATTTCTAGTGAAACATGTGATACATCGCATCCCATTATTTCAGAAACAACCTTCGCAACCTCTTCAGCACATCTTTTCTTTTGATCTTCTGTTCTACCTGGATAACACTTAATATTAATATGTGGCATATAGATTCCTTCCTTTCTTATTGGTTTAATTATACATTGAAAATATTTAAAATAAAAGACTCCCGAGGGAGTCTTTATATTATTCAAATTCAATTGTTGCAGGTGGTTTAGATGTACAATCTAAAAGTACTCTATTTACACCTCTAACCTCATTAACAATTCTTCTTGAAATTATATCTATTACATCATATGGAATTCTTGCCCAGTCAGCTGTCATGAAATCTGATGTTTGAACAGCACGAAGTGCAATTGCATAATCATATGTTCTAAAATCACCCATTACACCAACAGATTGCATATTTGTTAATGCTGCAAAATATTGACCTAAATTACATGATTTATCAACACCAGCTTTAGCAATTTCTTCTCTATAGATTGCATCAGCCTCTTGAACAATTTTAACCTTTTCAGCAGTTACTTCTCCAATGATTCTAATTCCTAAGCCTGGACCTGGGAATGGTTGACGATATACCAAATAATCAGGAATACCTAATTCTAGACCAACACGTCTAACCTCATCTTTAAATAATAATCTTAAAGGTTCAACGATTTCTTTAAAATTAACAACTGAAGGTAAGCCACCTACATTATGATGTGATTTGATAGTTGCAGATTTACCTAAGCCTGATTCAATTACATCAGGATAGATTGTACCTTGAACTAAGAAGTCAACAGCGCCAATCTTTTTAGCTTCTTCTTCAAATACTCTAATGAATTCAGCACCAATAATCTTTCTTTTTTGTTCAGGCTCTGTAACACCCTTTAATTTTTCATAGAATCTTTCTTGAGCATTTACTCTAATGAAATTAAGCTTATATGGGCCTTTAGGTCCAAATACAGCTTCAACCTCATCGCCTTCATTCTTTCTTAAAAGACCATGGTCTACAAATACACAAGTTAATTGTGTACCTATAGCCTTTGATAATAATACAGCAGCAACACTTGAATCAACACCACCTGATAAAGCACATAATACCTTACCACTACCAATCTTTTGTCTTAGTGCTTCAATTGTTGTTTTAGCAAAATCAGCCATCTTCCAATCGCCTTTACAGCCACATACATCAAGTACGAAAGATGATAACATCTTCATACCTTCTTCTGTATGCATTACCTCTGGGTGGAATTGGAATGCATAAATCTTTTTATCCGCATTTTCCATTGCGGCAACAGGACAATTTGCTGAAGATGCAGTAATCTTAAAGCCTTCTGGTGCCTTTGCTACATAATCAGTATGACTCATCCATACTTGAGTGTTTTCTTTTACATCCTTAAAAACTATTGAATTCTTATCTGTTTTAATAATGATCTTACCATATTCACTAGTTGGAGCTGTTTTAACCTCTCCACCTAAAAGATGAGCAATTGTTTGACAGCCATAACAAATACCTAAAACAGGAATATTAAGCTCAAATAATTTCTTATCAACAAGTGGAGCACCTTCACCAAATACGGAATTAGGTCCACCAGTAAAGATAATTCCTTTAGGATTAAATTCTAATATTTTTTCTATTGGCATATTATAAGGATGAACCTCACAATAAACGTTACATTCTCTTACACGTCTTGCGATAAGCTGATTGTATTGTCCACCAAAATCTAATACCAATACCTTCTCATTTTGCATAATTGCCTCCTATTTTAAACCAAGTCTATTAAAGATATAATCAACATTCTTTAAATAATAATCTAAAGTAAAGCATGAATCTATTTCTTCATTTGTTAAAACTGAAGTAATAGTTTCATCTTGTTTTAATAAATCTCTATAATGAACCTTAGTTTCTAAAGCCTTCATGGCAATAGGTTGAACTGTATCATAAGCTTTTTCTCTTACGAAGCCCTTTTCAATTAATTTATATAACACTCTTTGGGCAAAAATTACACCATGAGTTAAATTAATATCTTCAATCATCTTAAGAGGGAATACAGTTAAGTTTTGTAAAATGCCTTTGAATCTATTTAGCATATAATCTAATAATTCAGTTGCATCAGGTAAAATGATTCTTTCAGTTGCAGAATGAGAAATATCTCTTTCATGCCATAATGCGATATTTTCATAGAATGTGTCCATGTAACCACGCATTACTCTTGCACATCCACAAATATTTTCTGATGAAATAGGATTTCTCTTATGAGGCATAGCTGAAGAACCTTTTTGTCCTTTATTGAAGAATTCTTCTGTTTCCTTAACCTCTTGACGAGATAAATTTCTTACCTCTAAAGCCATCTTTTCAAGCTCAGATGCAATTAAAGCTAAAGCACTCATATAATGAGCATGTCTATCTCTTTGTAATACTTGTGTTGAAATCTTTGCATAATCAATTCCTAAATCCTTACAAACGAATTCTTCAATTTGAGGTGGAATATTTGCAAAATTACCAACAGCACCAGAAAGCTTACCTACTTCAACTTCCTTACATGCATATTCAAATCTTTCTAGACATCTAGTCATATCTGAATACCATAAAGCCCACTTTAAACCAAATGATGTAATATCAGCATGCATACCATGAGTTCTACCAATGCATGGTGTCATTTTGAATTCTAAGGCTCTCTTTTTAATAACATCCATAATTTGATGAATATCATCTCTTAAAATGTTATTAGCTTCCTTTAATAGGTAGCCATTTGCTGTATCAACAACGTCAGTTGATGTTAAACCATAGTGAATCCATTTTTTCTCATCACCTAATGATTCACCTACGCATCTTGTAAAGGCTACAACATCGTGCTTAGTAACCTCTTCTATTTCTTTAATTCTTGAAACAGTAAAAGTTGCCTTATCAAGCTTAGGTAAATCCTCCTTTGGTACAACACCAAGTTCACTCCATGCCTTAGCGTTAGATATTTCTACTTTTAAATATGCGTTAAATTTGCTTTCTTCAGTCCAAATATCACGCATAATTTTTCTGGAATATCTTTCAATCATTATTAATCCTTTCTATGCTTTAAGAAGCATTCAATTGTATTTTCTAATAAGCAAGTAATTGTCATAGGTCCAATTCCACCAGGAACCTTTGTAATATATGATGCCTTTGGTTCTACATTAACAAAATCAACATCTCCACAAAGCTTACCTGTTTCTGGATTTCTATTTACACCTACGTCAATTACAACTGCACCGTCTTTAACCATATCAGCTTTAACAAAAAGTGGTTTTCCGACTGCAGCAATTAAAATATCAGCTTCTTTAGTAACTGATGCTAAATCCTTTGTTTTAGAATGAGCAATTGTAACTGTTGCGTTTCTATCTAAGCATAGCTTAGCAACAGGTTGACCAACAATATTTGATCTTCCAATAACAACTACTCTTTTTCCTGCAATTTCTATATTCTTAGAATCTAATACCTCAATAATCCCCTTTGGAGTACAAGGAATGATTCCTTCTTCTTTTAAATATAGGCTTGCAACATTTTCTGGATGGAAGCCATCTACATCCTTAGAAGCCTTAATCTTATTTATAACTAATGATGAATTAATATGCTTAGGAAGTGGTAATTGAACTAAGATACCATCAACACTATCATCATTATTTAAATCATCAATAAGGTTTAATAATTCCTCTTCAGTAATAGTTGAAGGTTTTCTAATTGTTATATTTCCAATACCAATTTCAACACAAGCCTGCTCCTTACCCTTAACATATGATGCTGATGCTGAATCATCACCAACTAGAATAACCGCAAGGTTTGGTTTTTTATTATACTTTTTCTCAAGTTCAACAACTTGTTCTTTCATATAATTTCTTTTTTCTTCGCTTAATTTTTTACCACTAATAACTATGGCCATACTAATCACCTACTATTTATTATTTTTTATAAGCTTTAGCACCAATGTCTGTTCTATGGAATAAATTATCGCATTTAATTGTTGCTACAAGCTCATTTGCTAATTTGTTAGCTTCTTCAAGTGTAGCACCACTTTGAACTACAAACAAGACTCTTCCGCCATTTGTTACTAAATTTCCTTCATTATCGAACTTAGTGCCCATATGATAGATATGTTCTTGCATTGCATTTTCAATGATAAAGCCCTTTTCATAGCTTCCTGGATATCCTTTAGATGCAAGTACGATACCAATTGTATATTTATCATCCCATGTAAGGATAGGACACTTACAATCAATTACATCATTGAATGCATCAAAAATATCAGAAGTTAAACGAGGAAGTACTACTTCAGTTTCAGGGTCACCGAATCTTGCATTAAATTCAATAACCTTAATACCCTTTTTAGTCTTCATTAATCCACCATATAAAACACCTGTAAATGAATGACCTTCTCTAACCATTGCCTTAGCAGTAGGAATCATAATTTGATTTAAAGCATATTCATAATCTTCCTTTGTAATAAATGGAAGTGGAGAATATGCACCCATACCACCTGTATTAGGGCCAAGATCATTATCATATGCTCGTTTATGGTCTTGTGCCATTTCTAGTGGGAATACATTTTCTCCATTAACAAGGCACATAAATGAAAATTCTAAACCTTCTAGATATTCTTCAACAACGACCTTACCTTCACCAAATTTAGAATCTAATAACATATCCTTTAAGGCATTATCAGCTTCTTCTTTAGTCATGGCTACAACAACACCTTTACCAGCTGCTAAACCATCATATTTAATAACTGTAGGAAGTGGAGCTAAATCAATGTAAGCTTTAGCTTCCTTATAATCTGTAAATACTTCATATCTTGCAGTTGGAATATTGTATTTTTGCATTAAATCCTTAGCAAATTCCTTACTAGATTCAATTTGGGCTGCATCCTTTGTAGGACCAAATACTTTAATTCCAGCCTTCTTTAATTCATCAACGATACCAACCGCTAAAGCAGCTTCAGGTCCAACAACAACTAAATCAATTCCTTCAGTTACTGAAAATTCAACTAATCTTTCTACGTCAGTATCCTTAATATTTACACACATTGCAAGTTCTGAAATACCAGCATTTCCTGGTGCTGCATATATTTCAGTTACTTTTTTTGATTTTGATAGGGCGTGAACAATTGCATGTTCTCTTCCGCCACTACCAATTACTAAAACCTTTGCCATATGCTAAACCTCCATCAATTAGTGCTTGAAATGACGCATTCCTGTAAATGCCATAGGTACTTTCTTTTCATTTGCTAAATCAATAGAATCTTGATCCTTCTTAGAACCACCAGGTTGAACAACTGCAACAACACCATTAGCAATACCATATTCTAATGTATCTGCAAATGGGAAGAATGCATCAGATGCTAAAACTAAACCTTCCTTAACACCTCTTGAATGTGCTTCTTCAATTGCAATCTTTGCAGCACCTACTCTATTCATTTGTCCTGCACCTACACCACAAGTTGTACCATTCTTAACAACTACGATAGCGTTAGATTTAACATGCTTAACAATCTTCCAGCCGAAATCCATATCAGCTAATTGTTCTTTAGTTGGCTTTGTTTCTGTTACTGTCATTTCTTCTGTAACAGTTAAAGTCTTTGTATCTTGATCTTGAACAAGTAAGCCACCGTTTACAGTAACATATTGAACTTGCTCAGGATATTCACCTAATTTAAATTCAATTAATCTTAAATCTGGTCTCTTAGCAAAAGCCTTTAAAGCTTCATCAGTAAATCCTGGAGCTAAAATAACCTCTAAGAAAATAGATTTACCCTTTTCGCCATGATCAAATTTAATTAAGTTAGCAGCTTCACCATCAATTACTTGGTTAGTTGCTACAATGCCACCAAAAATTGATACAGGATCTGATTCATATGCTTTTAACCAAGCTTCCTTTAAATCCTTACCAACGGCAGCTCCACATGGGTTCATATGCTTTAAGCCCATTGCAAAAGGAGTATTACCAAATTCTCTTACAATATTTAATGCAGCATTAGCATCTTGAATATTGTTATAAGATAATTCCTTACCTTGAATTTGCTTTGCATTAGCTAGTGAGTAGCTTAAATTCTTATTAGTTGCGAAGAATTTAGCCTTTTGATGTGGATTTTCACCATATCTTAATGATTGAACTAAATCAGCTTCAATAAATAGTTTTTCAGAAAGGCCTGCCTTTTCTCTCATATATTTAGCAATCATAGTATCATATTCTGCAGTTAGGGTATAAACCTTTGCAGCAAGCTTTAATCTTGTTTCATATGTTGTATCGCCAAATTCTTTTATTTCATTTAATACTAAATCATAATCATTAATATCAGAAACTACAGTTACGAATTTATGATTCTTTGCTGCAGATCTTAGCATTGATGGTCCTCCGATATCAATGTTTTCAACAGCATCCTCAAATGAAGCACCAGATTCAATAGTCTTTTTGAATGCATATAAATTAACACAAACTAAATCAATATACTCAATATTGTGTTCCTTTACTTGTGCAACATGATTTTCCTTATCTCTTACAGCAAGTAATCCACCATGAACCATTGGATGAAGTGTTTTAACACGTCCATCTAAAATTTCAGGAAATCCTGTAACGTCTGAAATATCAATTGCCTTAACGCCTCCAGCTAATAAAACCTTTTTAGTACCACCAGTTGATACAATTTCATAGCCTAGACTTTCTAATCCTTTACAAAATTCAACAACACCAGTTTTATCTGTAACACTAACTAACGCCCTTTTCATTATTAATTCTCCTTACATAATTTTTCTAAAACACTTGGATATAATACATGCTCAATTGCATGAATCTTTTCTTCTACATCATCTACAGTATCACCATCTTTGATATGGAATGCTTCTTGGTCAATAATTTTACCTGAATCCATTCCAGCATCTACATAGTGAACAGTAACACCGAATACCTTAACACCATAGCTATAGGCATCAGCTATTCCGTGTGCTCCCTTAAATGATGGAAGTAAAGCTGGATGAATATTGATAATTTTACCTTCATATGAATCAAGTAATGTTTTTCCACAGATTCTCATATATCCAGCAAGACAAATAATATCAATTTTTAATTCATCTAGTTTTTTTACTATCATAGCTTCATATTCACTCTTTTTAGCATAGTCCTTAGGATTAAATACTAAAGTTTCAACATTGTGATTTAAAGCTCTTTTTATAACATAAGCATTTGGATTATCACAAACCATTAATAATAGCTTTCCATTAATCTTTTTATTTTCGATTTGTTCAGCTAATGCTTCAAAATTTGTTCCTGATCCAGATGCAAAAATTGCAATATTTTTCATTAGTTAATTTCAACCTTACCACTATTTGTAATTTTACCAATTACATAAGCCTTATCATTATATTTAGCTAGAATATCAATAACCTTTTTAGCTGCATTTTCATCCTCTACAGCAATAACCATTCCAATACCCATATTGTAGATGTTAAACATTTCTCTATGGTTAACCTTACCGTATTTTTCTAAGAATTTAAATACAGGTAAAATTGGCCAAGAGCCTTCCTTAATGTCTAAACCCATACCATCTGATAAAATTCTTGGGATGTTTTCATCAAATCCACCACCAGTGATATGAGCAACACCATGAACATCTACATTTTTAATAACATCTAATACTTGCTTACAATAAATTCTTGTTGGAGTTAATAATACTTCACCAACAACTCCACCTAATTCTTCTGAATAAGAGTGAAGATCAATATTATTATCAGCAATAATTTTTCTTACTAATGAGAATCCATTAGAATGAACACCTGTTGATGCAATACCAACTAATGTATCTCCTACTTTTACCTTTGAATCATCAATAAGCTTTGATTTTTCAACAACACCTACTGCAAAACCAGCAATATCATATTCTCCGTCTGAATACATACCAGGCATTTCAGCAGTTTCTCCACCAATTAAGGCACATCCTGCTTGAACACAACCATCAGCAATACCTGAAACAATCTTTTCTAGCTTTTCAGGAATTGCATGTCCTAATGCAACATAATCTAAGAAATATAGTGGTTCTGCACCTTGTGCTAATACATCATTAACACACATTGCAACAGCATCGATACCAATAGTATCATGCTTATCCATTTCAAATGCTAGCTTTAGCTTAGTACCAACACCATCAGTGCCTGATACAAGCATAGGCTCTTTGTAGCCTAAGCTTGCTAAATCAAACATTCCACCGAAAGAACCAATACCAGATACACATCCAGGTCTATTAGTTCTATTAACATGCTTTTTATATCTTCTTACTGCTTCATATCCAGCTTCTAAATCTACGCCAGATTGACCATATGCCTTTGAACCCATTTTTGCCTCCTATTAAGCTAACTTTTGTAGTCTTGCATAAATTTCTTCATATGCGCCCATAACGTCGCCTAAATCTCTTCTAAATCTATCCTTATCTAGGTGATCGTTTGTCTTAGCATCCCAAAGTCTGCAGCAATCTGGAGAGATTTCATCAGCAAGAACAATCTTACCTTCTGCATTTCTACCAAATTCAACCTTGAAGTCTACTAGCTTAACACCGATTTCAGCAAACATTTTCTTTAATTCTTCATTAACCTTTGCAGTTAATGCATAGATTTCCTTTAATTCTTCATATGTTGCAGCACCAACAGCTACAGCATGATGATCATTAATAAGTGGATCTCCTAATTCATCGCACTTATAGCAAATTTCAAAAATAGTATTAGGAGCAATTGTTCCTTCTTTAATTCCAAGTCTCTTTGCCATTGAACCAGCAATAATATTTCTAACAATTACTTCAAGAGGGAAAATCTTTACCTTTTGACATAATTGATCAGTATCATTTAATGTCTTAATGTAATGTGTAGGAATACCTGCTTTAATAAGTCTGTTATAAATAATAGTTGTAATCTTATTATTTAATTCACCCTTCTTAGCGAATTGAGCATGCTTAGCACCGTTTCCAGCAGTAGCATCATCCTTATAATGCATAATAATTACATTTTCATCTTCTGTGGCAAATATTTGCTTTGCCTTGCCTTCATAAAGCATTTCTTTTTGTTCCATAATTCTTTTCCTCTTCTTCCTTATCTTTTAAAATAGCTTACAGCATTTTCAAATATATCTTGTTTCTTATTACCAGAAATATTTTTAAATAAATTATCTTCATATCTTTCTGAATGTCCCATCTTACCTAAGATTAAACCATCCTCAGAAATAATACCTTCAATAGCGTAGCTTGAACCATTTGGATTATATGGTGATTCTTTAGTAGCTTCTCCTTCAGGATCAACATATTGGAATGCTACTTGACCATTTTCATATAGCTTCTTAGCTAATTCCTTAGAAACTACAAATTTACCTTCACCATGAGATACAGCAATTGAATGAATTTCTCCACCTTTATAGCTTCTTAACCAAGGAGATGCGTTTGTCATAACCTTAGTTTCAACAATTTGAGAAATGTGACGGTTAATGTCATTTCTAAATAATGTAGGAGATTCTTCAGTTACCATACCAAGTCTTCCATATGGTAATAATCCAGACTTAACTAAAGCTTGGAATCCATTACAAATACCTAAGATTAATCCCTTTCTATCAATTAATCTATGGATTGCGTTTTTAATCTTTTCTTGATTTAAAACATTTGCAATAAATTTACCAGATCCATCAGGCTCATCACCTGCAGAGAATCCACCAGATAATACAAAGATATCACAAGCATCAATATTAGTTTCCATTTCATCAATAGATTCAAATATATCCTTACTTGTTAAATTCTTAAATACTGTTGATTTAACCTTAGCACCAGCTCTTAAGAATGCCTTTGTTGTATCATAATCGCAGTTTGTTCCAGGGAATACTGGGAAGAATGCGATAACTTCATCTTTATTCTTTAATACTTCAACTTTCTTATTAAATGGCTTCATTTTCATCATAGGTGTATTATTTTCTGATACATCCTTATAAACCTTAGTGAATTTAACTCTATTTGCTTCAAATAATTCATCTAGTTTAAATTTAACACCATTAAATACACCATACTTTGAATCATTAGTTTCACCTAAATAAATTGCATTAGGATAATCTAATTCATTGAATGATTCAACTAAAATTGAACCATAATTGTAAGCATCTAATAACTCTTCATTATAATTAATTTCAAAACCTATTCTATTACCAAAACTCATCTTTGAAATAGCTTCAATGACACCACCAAAGCTTAAAGCATAAGCTGATATGATATTCTTATTTAAAATATTTTCTGTAACAAATTTAAAGTTCTTCTTTAGTTCTTCAATATTTGGAGTATAATTCTTATTCTCATTATGCTTAATTAAATATAATTTAGAACCAACATTCTTTAAATCAGTTGAGATAACATTTCTTGCATCTACTGTTGTAATACCAAATGCCATTAGCATAGGAGGAACAGATATATCTTGGAATGTACCACTCATAGAATCTTTTCCACCGATTGAAGGTAGTCCTAATTCACATTGCATCTTTAAGGCGCCTAAAAGTGCAGCAAGTGGCTTACCCCAAGAATGCTCATTGTGCATTCTTTCAAAATATTCTTGATAAGAAAATCTCATATTTTCATAATCAGCACCTGCAGCAACAACCTTAGCGCAAGCTTCAATTACTGCATATTCTGCACCATGGTATGGACTCCATTTTGCAATGAATGGGTTATAACCATAAGCCATAATTGATGCTGTATTTGTAAATTTATCCTTAACTGGAAGCTTTTGAACAGAAACCTGAGTTTCAGATTGTTGAAGCTTTCCACCAAAAGGCATTAATACTGTTGATGCACCAATTGTTGAGTCAAACATTTCAATTAAGCCCTTTTGGCTAGTTACATTATTATCAGATAATGTATCTAAAACTCTATCCTTAACTGATTTGCTTTCCTTAATAAATGGATTTTTATTTTCAACCTCATTAATTTGAGCAGTTGCATAATGCAAAGCACCTGCAGAATCAATGAATTCTCTTGAAATATCAACAATCTTTCTTCCACGATAGTTCATAACTAATCTTGGAGATTCAGTTACAACTGCAACCTTTGTTACCTCAATATTTTCTTCATGACAATATTTAACAAATTCATTAACATCTTTTTCTTCAACTACAACAGCCATTCTTTCTTGAGATTCAGAAATTGCAAGTTCAGTAGCATTTAATCCTGAATACTTAGTAGGAACAGCATCTAAAGAAATCTCTAAGCCTGGAGCAAGCTCACCAATAGCAACTGATACACCACCAGCACCAAAGTCATTTGATTTCTTAATTAGCTTAGTAACCTCAGGTCTTCTAAATAAGTGAGAGATCTTTCTTTCTTCTGGAGCATTACCCTTTTGAACTTCAGATGAACATACCTCAATAGATTTTGTTGTATGTTCCTTTGATGAACCTGTTGCACCACCGATACCATCACGTCCAGTTCTACCACCTAATAATAGGATAATATCACCTGCAGCAGGAGATTCTCTTCTAATAACATCAGCCTTAACAGCACCAACAACAGCACCAACCTCTAAACGCTTTGCTACATAATCATCATGATATACTTCTCTAACATGTGTTGTAGCAAGACCAATTTGGTTACCATATGATGAATAACCTGCGGCAGCCTTTGTTGAAATAATTCTTTGTGGAAGCTTACCAGCTAATGTATCCTTAACATCTAAGTAGATGTTTCCAGCACCAGTTACACGCATAGCTTGATATACATAAGCTCTTCCAGAAAGAGGGTCTCTGATTGCACCACCTAAGCAAGTTGATGCACCACCAAATGGTTCAATTTCAGTTGGGTGATTATGAGTTTCATTTTTGAATTGTAATAACCACTTTTCATCTTTTCCATCAACATCAACTGTAACAAAGATTGAACAAGCATTGTTTTCTTCTGATTCTTCTAAATCATTTAGCTTACCAATCTTCTTTAAGTATCTAGCACCAATTGTTGCTAAATCCATTAAGCAAAGCTTCTTTTCTTCTCTATTTAAATCTTTTCTAATCTTCTTATATAAGGCTAACGAATCTTCAAGCTCATTTTTCATGAATGAATCATCAATTCTAATATCAGTTAATACTGTACCAAATGTTGTATGTCTACAGTGATCTGACCAATATGTATCTAAAATTCTTAATTCTGTTTCATAAGGATCTCTTCCTTCAGCTTTGAAATAATCAACAACACATTTTAAGTCATCCTTATTCATCGCAAGGCCCATGTTTTTAACATATTGCTCTAGCTCATTGTCATTCATTTTAGTGAAATCTTTTAAAATCTCAACAGGTTTAATAGGAGCTTCTTCTAAATCAGTTAATTGATTTAAATCCTTTTCTCTTGCTTCAACAGCGTTAATTAAATACTTTTTAACTCTTTTTAAATCGGCTAATGATATAGAATCATCTAGAATAATAATTTTACCACTTCTAATATTGATATTAGCATTTGGATCAATTAGCTTAACACAATCGATTGCTGATGATGCTCTTTGGTCAAATTGTCCTGGTAAAAACTCAATCGCAATATATTTTTTATCCTTTAAATCAAGCTCTAAAGATACTGTATCAGTAACAATTTCTCCAAACACTTGATATTTAGCCTTATTTAAAAGCGCCTCTTCAAAACCGAATAAATCATAAACATTGATATATCTTAAATTCTTAAGATTTAATCCTAGGTTTAGATTTAATTCAGCTTCTAGACTTAATGCCTCGACTCTAAAGCTGTCCTTCTTTTCAACATAAATACGATAATTATTCATCTTTCCCTCCTACAAATAATCCTTTATATTTTAAGTTGTATTCGTCTATGGACATATTAGTAAATGTTATATGTGCCATTTTTCTTCTTTCTCTAACATCTTTCTTATGATAATCATGAATATGAATATTTTCATTTAATGGGACATTTTTCATATTTTCATAATCAAATCCTAATATGTTTTTCATAATAGTTTTTGATTTTAGCTTTGGTTCTTCCAATTTTTGATCTAACAAGAACCTTGCTAGTTCTCGATACTGATTTGTAGTACATCCTTCAATAGTATAGTGTCCACTATTATGAGGTCTAGGTGCCATTTCATTGAAATAATACTTATCCCCCTTAACAAAGAATTCTATTGTTAAGATTCCTAAATAACCAGCTCTTTCCATAAAACGATATGAATCATTTTTTATTTTTTCAAATATAGGTTCTTCTTTATCAGCAACTACTAAATCTAAAATTCCATTCTTATGATAATTTTTAGTCATAGGAAATGAAATTATTTGATCTTTAGATCTAACCATTATAATTGATGTTTCATAATCATATTTAATGAATTCCTCTAGAATTCCTTCACCCTCTAAATATGGTTTAACCTTTTCTATATCTTCTTTTGTTTTAATCAACACCTGACCATGACCATCATAACCTAGGGTTGTTGTTTTATATACACAAGGAATTCCAATTTCTTTAATTCCTTCTTCTAAATCATTCAAATTATTAATTGCTTTAAACTTAGGAGTATTTAATCCTAAGGCTTTAGCATTTTCTTTTTCCCTTATTCTATTTTGTGAATCAAATAGTGGTTTAACACCTTGAGGTATGTTATAGTTTGAAACTATATAATTTAATTCTTTCGCAGGAACATTTTCAAATTCATAAGTTAAGCAGTCTGTCATATCACCTAATTTTTTTAATCCCTCAAGATCACCATATTCAGATACAACAGTATCCTCACATACAAAGCTTGCAGGACATTTTGGATTAGGATCTAAGCATACTGCTTTTCCACCTAGAAAATGAATTTCTTCAGCGAGCATCATACCCAATTGCCCGCCACCAATTATTCCAATCCTCTTCACAATTTCACCCCTAAAAAACTAAAAAAGGACAACATTTAATTACAAATGTCGTCCTTTATAGCGTGCTTCAAAACAGCCATTGAAAAATGGCTTTAAAATATTATTAACTTGCATCAATTGTTTTAACATTTAAAACTCCGATCCAAGTGTCTCTAATACTTCCATCATATTAATTTGGTAGTCCTATAATTTACGGTTTAGGGTAGAGACTTGCTTTCCATATTAAAGCATTTATACCAAATTCAAATACCTTCTTATTTTAACATAAGAAAATGTATTCGTAAATACTAAAAACCAATGAAAGCGATTAATTTTTTTATATATTAAAATATATAAATAATTTTAAAACGAATAAAAAAGATGATTAATTAAAACTAATCATCTTATACATTTAAATATTCTTTAATTGTATTTAACACAATATTAAAATCTGTTTGTTTATTACAAAAATCCTTTATTTTTGCAGAACCAGGCATCCCTTTAATATACCATGATATATGACTTCTCATTTCAAGCATAGCAAGATGAGCACCTTTTAATTCTAATAAATAATTATAATGCTTAACTATTGTTTCGTAAATTTCAGCATTTGTTGCCTTAGAAATAATTTCCCCCTTATTAAAATAAGCATCTAATTCTCTAAATAAGAATGGATTGCCTAAAGCACCACGAGCTATAGCTATTGCATCACATCCTGTATATTCAAGCATATGCTTTGCAGATTCAATATCTACAATATCTCCATTTCCTATAACAGGAATAGATACTGCTTCTTTTACTGCTTTAATATAATCAAGGTTTGCTTTACCTTGATACATTTGTGCTCTTGTTCTTCCATGAACTGTAATAGCTGAAGCACCGGCTTTTTCACAAAGCTTTGCAATTTCTACACAATTGATATGCTCACTATCCCAGCCTGCTCTTATTTTAACTGTAACAGGCTTTTTTACTGCCTCTACTACATTTTTAACAATTTCATATACCTTATCAGGATATTGTAATAAAGATGCTCCTGCTAATGCCTTTTTAGCAACCTTATTAACTGGACATCCCATATTAATATCAATAATATCTGCATCACTACATTCATCAATATATTTTGCAGCATTAACCATTGATTCTACATCACTACCAAAGATTTGCATAGAAATTGGATGTTCTATCTTATTAACTTTTGTCATTCCTAATGTTTTTTTGTTTTGAAATCCAATTGCCTTATCAGAAACCATTTCTGCCATAACTAATCCAGCATTATATTCTTTGCAAATAATTCTAAATGCTTCATTAGTTACTCCAGCCATAGGAGCTAAAACTAATCTATTAGGAATAGTAATATCTCTAATTTTCCATTTCATTAATTTCACCTAAATATTCTTTTAATAGTTCAGTTGGAAGACCAATAATATTATTTAATGAGCCTTCATAATGATCTACTAGACATTTTCCAATACCTTGAATTGCATAAGCACCTGCTTTTCCAAAGCATTCACCTGTTTTAATGTAATCATAAATATCCTTATCACTTAATTCTTTAAAGAATACCTTTGATACAACAACATCATTAAAAACCTTATCCTTATAAATAACAGCAAGTCCTGAAGCAACAATATGCATTTTTCCACTTAAGCTTTTTAGCATATTATAGGCATCTTTCTCATCCTTAGGTTTTCCATAAATTTTATTATCTAAAACAACAATAGTATCGCAGCCAATTAAAACCTTACCATAATCTAAATCCTTATTAACTGATGCTTTCTTTAAGCCTAAAAGCTTAACATTAGAAAGCGGATCTAAATTACTATCCATAGTTTCATCAACATCAAATACTTTTATTTCAAATTCATATCCCATCTCTGTAAGCAAATCTTTTCTTCTTGGAGATGATGATTTTAATATAATATCCATTATTATTACTCTTCTATATATTCCATAAAAGCAGTATGGAATTCAGTTAAATTTTTCTTTAATGAAACAATCTTACCATTCATTAAGAAACAATGCTTAGAATGACCTATCGCATTAATTTTCTTAGTTTCCTTATCCATTATTTCATATTCAAATGTTAATTTAACACCTGTATATTCTAGCACTTTAACATTAATTAATACAGTGTCATTAAATTTAGTAGGATTCTTATATTCTAAATCAACGCCAGTAACAGGAGATATTACTCCTAAATCTTCCATTTTTTTATAAGAGAATCCTAGCTTATCCATTAAAGCAATTCTGGCTTCTTCCATCCATTTTAAATAATTTGCATGATGAATTATTCCCATTTGATCTGTTTCATGATAATAAGCTCTTCTTTCATAACTAAACATAATTAACACTTCCTTTAACCGAGACATATTATATCATTATAATTATTTTATTAAAAGTATTAACTATTTTTTAATCTTCTTTCTAGATATTCAGGTAATTCTTCTAATATTTTATATTTAGATACTCCTAATTTCATTGCCACATTTTCTAATGTAGTTTCTGTAACAAATTTATCAGCATCTTTACATAACAACAGTCCAATTGTTTCGTCATCTAAATCAGTTTTTTCAAGTTTATTTACAGCATTCACATAAAATATTAATTGTCCTAAATCAGATGGTTTAAATTTACCAATTTTAACTTCTATTACCACATAACAATGTAATTTAGTATGATACATTAATAAATCTATAAAAAATTCTTCATCTGATGGTGTTGTTAATTTATATTCTTTTCCAACTAATGAAAATCCTGGTCCTAATTCAGTTATAAATTTAATGATGTTATCTATCATTTGATTCTTTAAATCTTTTTCATCTTTTAAACTTTTTCTATCTACAAAATCAAATACATAAGTATCTTTAAATAATTCATTTGTTAAATCATCTGATTTAACTATTGGTGTAGTATCAGGTTTTATTAAAGAACGCTCATATGCTTTCATTTCTATTTGATTTAATACCATAGATCTAGACCAACCTAATTTATGTGTTTCATTAATATACCATAACATTTCTTCATGTGATTTGGCTTTGGGCATTATAACTGTAACTAATGTTCCCCACGGAATTTGGGTTACAGGTTGTAACCTAATTTCATCGATAGTAAAACAAGAAGCAAATTGAACCATTTTTTTTAGTTGTTCATAAGAATATCCTTTACCATATTCTTTTAAATCATTGGCTAGATTTTGAATGTATTTAGAGCCCCATGTCTTTCTTTGGTTTATGATCGTACCGATTTGATAATAAGTTAATATCATTTGTGAATTAACATAAACCATTGCCTTATTTTGATTTTGTTTAATCGTTTCTTTAATTTTTTGTAAATCATTAAAATAATCTTTTTCTATTTCTAATTCATTCATTTTTTTCTCCTTTAATTTCTATAGCAACCATTTTTATGTGTTTCTTTCATATAAAATAACATTTCTTCATGAGTTTTGGATTTAGTTAATATAACAGTCATTAGTGTTCCCCAGGGAATTAGTCGAGCAGGTTGCTCGAAAATTTCATCATATTTGAAATTTAAGGCAAATTTACTCATTCTATATAAATTTTGAGTTGAATAGCCCTTACCATACTCCTTTAAATCATTTGCTAACATATTTTTTTATCCTCCATTATAATAATAGATAGAATTTTCATAAATTTTAAAAAAATATTAAATAAAAAGAAAAAATGTTGATAACTTTTGTTACCAACATCTTAAAAATCTAAATTACTTATTTTCTTCAATGAATTGAGCCATAGAATTCTTTGGTCTGAATCCTACAGATCTTGCTACTTCTTTTCCATCCTTTAATAAAACTACACAAGGAATATTAGTTACATTGAACTTTTCAGCAACATCTGATTCATCATCACAATCGATGCCTACAAATTTAACATCTGTATATTCCTTTTCTAATTCATCTAAAACTGGATGTAACATTCTACAAGGTCCACACCATGTAGCATTGAAATCAACTAAAACTGTACCACTTAACTTTGCAAATTCTTCACTTGTAATATTCTTCATTTTATCTACCTTCCTTTATTTATTATTTGCTAAAAAGCTTACTGCTGATATTGCAGCAACATTTCCTTCACCAGCAGCCTTAATATATTGATATGGCTTACCAGTTATATCTCCACAGGCAAATACGCCCTTGATATTTGTTTCCATTTGACGATTAACAGCTATATGCGCTCCATCCATTTCTATTCCTTGTAAAAGGTATGAAAGTGGAACACTCTTTTTTAGAATGAATAATCCATCAAAATCAACTTCATTATTCTCTAATATAAGCTTATTTGCTTTTCTTTCGCCTTTAATCTCAATTGGCTTATCCTTAACAACCTTTACATTTGAAATTGATTTAATTTCACCATCATAAAGAGGAATTAATGTTAATTCATTAGCAACAGATGCTAAGAATTCAACCTCATCAAATTCATCAGCTGATTCTAAAACAACTGCGATATTCTTACCCTTATATAAAGGAGCATCACATGTAGCACAATAGCTTACACCACGTCCTAAGAATTCTTCTTCACCCTTATATGGCTTATCAGCTTTTACACCAGTTGCGATAATGACTGATTTTGCTTCATACATTTCTTGGCCATGGCCTTGTAATGCAAAATAATCGCCCATATCATAAATCTGAGATATTACATCTTCAGTTATTTCAATTCCCATAACCTTTATATGGTTAGTAAAGGCTTTAGAAAAATCTTCTCCACTGATATTTGGTAAACCTAAATAATTCTTTATTTCATGAGCCTTATAAACCTTATCAGATGAATTATTATTACCTAATAGTAATATCTTTTTATTTCTATTCTTTAAGGTTAAGGCTGCTTCAAGTCCAGCAGGACCTGTACCAATAATGGCAACATCAAATCTTTCCATAGGTATTTCTCCTTTAATCATCCGCAATTATATTGTACACAATTAAATTTTATTTGTCAATATTTTTTATGCTACTTTTTTAGGGATACCTTTAAAGATTCCACCTGTGCCATATAAAGCTAATGTAACAACATCCTTAATAACACGCTCAGGATCCTTTTCTAAGCCCTTAAGGCAATTTCTACAAACACCAATCATTCCATCAATGATAAATGTAGCGCATAACTTTACATTGTAGATAACAGGTTCAACACCTGATTTTCTTAAACTTGCTACAAGGTTTGCCTCAACATTAGTTTCAATAATCTTTGTTAATTTTATTAATAAATTAGAATCTTCTTGCGCGTTTAAAAAGTCTTTATAACGACTAAGATTCTTAATTATTTCATCTTTGATAGTATTTATATATTCATCTGGGTTTTCTAATACATCAATTGATTGCATGAATTTAGCATGCTCAGCCATAGATTTTTCAAAGTCATCCTCTATTTCTTCAATTAATGCGTAAACACCTGGATAATAATTATATACAGTTTTTCTATCTACATTTGCATAATGAGCTATATCCTTAACTGTAATAGCATCAATTTCTTTCATTCCTAATAAAGTAATAAAGCTTTCTTTGATAGCTTTTTTCGTTCTTACAACTCTTGAATCTTCTCCCATAATGTTACCTCTTATCTGAATAATCAGGCTTTTTAATTAAATAGCCATTTAAACCATACAATGTAATTTCACCGATATCCTTTGTTAAATTTTCAAAAGGACGAGCACTTTTTTCGTTAATCCATCTGAAATATACTCCCAATATTGCAGATGACAAGAACTCAGAAATAATTTGTAAATCGTATTGCTGAGGGTCCATCTTTTTGGCAATTAAGCCTTTTTCAAAAGATGCAATAATTTTAAATTTTAATAATCCAATAATTTTTTTAGAAAGGTTTTCAGAGACATTTATATTAAACATTAGCTTATAATATTCTAAATTTGGTTTTAAGAATTTATATAATGAAGTGAAAAGCTCTTCAGGATTTTCTGAGAACTTTGAAAAATCAATTTCATCAAATAAAGCATCTAATGAAACCACCAATTCATTTTCAAATTCATTAACTAGCGCAAAAATAGATGAATAATAATTATAGAATGTTTTTCTATCTACTTGTGCTCTTTCAGAAATCTCCTTTATAGTGATATTCTTAAAATCTTTTTCTGTAAGTAATGCAAAGAATGCTTCTCTAATTGCTTTCTTAGACTTAATAATTCTTCTATCTATCCTTTTTTCCATAAGCATCAATCTCCTAATTTAATTATATTAATTTTAAAAATAATATTCAACATAAAAAAATAAAAAAGTGGATTACTCCACTTTTATAGATTTTTATTTATTATAAACAATGCTATAAATTTCTTTTAGTTTAGCACCAATTTTATCTAAGCTTCTTTCATCTATAACCTTATCAGCATTTTCTATAATTGATGAATTGTCAGAATTAAATACCTTATTAATCTTTTCTACAAATTCATCATTATTAGAGCCCTTATAGCAGTTAACACCATCAGTAAGCCAATCTTTAAATACACCAATATCTCTTACAACAATTGGTAATTCAGATGCCATTGCCTCTAATACAGCAATTCCTTCATTTTCCTCATAGCTTGGGAAGAAATAACAATCAGCTCTATGGAAGGCACCTCTTAATACCTTTATATCAACATAGCCTGGCATTAATACATTTGAAGGTCTATTCTTAATAGCCTTTAATATTTTTAATTGAGTTAGATGTTTATTCAAATGGCTAAACCAAATAAATTCTACATCAGGCATTTTTCTTGCTACCTCAAAGAAATCTAAAATACCTTTTCTTTCAAAATATAATCCAGCACAAATAACTATTTTCTTTCCTTCTGGAATTTTGAAAAATTCATCAAATGCTTTAACATTTTCTTCATTATAAACATATTCCTTTTCCATTATACCGTTTGATACAGCATATACTGGACATTTAACACCTTTATAATTTTCAATTAATCCCTTTGAATAAGGAGTTGGAGTAATAATAGCATCTGCATACTTATACATCTTCATGATCATATGATTAAATGTTGGGGCAATTAATTTCCAGCATCTAAAAGATTTTCTAAAATCTTCTTTTGTTGAATGACCATGAACTATTACCTTCATTCCTTTTTTATGACATTTTTTCAATAATTTATAAGAACCAGAGAATAAAGTATTAATATGAGCTAAATCATATTCATCATCCTTATTTAATGTAAAATCTACATTAGCTAAGGTTAAAGCTTGTTTTTGATGAGTCATAGCTCTTCCTATACCACTTTGTTTAAGTTTTCCCCGTTGTTCAAAATATACTAAAACTTTCATAAACTAATACCACCGACCCTATAAATTATATCATATAAGACTCACTAATAAAAGAAAAACACCAAAAATAATTTGGTGTTTAATTAGTGTTATTCAGCACTTTCAGCTAATTGAGGTGCTTCTTCCTTCATTAGCATTTTAAATAAATAATATAAGAATAGAATTACAAATAATGCAACTGCACATAGATTTTTAACAACATTAATTCCATCAGAACCAGTTAAAACAACAATTGATAAAACGAAACCAATTCCCATAGCAACAAGTCTTAAAATATTTTTTGTATTACCGTCATATTTACTATAACGATTTAATAGTAATAAGACTAATCCAGCAGTACCTAAAATTAATAAAATCCACGCAGTAGCATTTCCTGCACCATAGAAAATCATTGCTAGTAAAGATGCAAGTGCAGCTACTCCAAAATAAATAATTGCTGGAAGCTCCATATATTTTGCTTCATCTGTTTTTGATACATAAGCTTTAATAATATATGCACCAACAATAGCGTTTAATACAATTGAAGCTAAAGAAATAAGGAATAAAATGCTCCAATAAGCAATATACTTACCATCGTTTACACGATTTATTGCATCAACAAATTTGACTAAGCTGATTAGTGATGAAATTAAATCAAATAATGCTATAGTGCATACTAAAATTCCAACGACTAAACTAAAAACTTTTAATGTATTTTTATTCATATTTTTTCTCTCCTTAATACCCACTAGAATAATTATAATTACTATAAAATCTAATGTCAAATAAATAAAGCGCCAAATGGCGCTTTATAATGTTACTTTATTTTGTTACTTTAAAACTGATTTAACAAAATCAACGATTTCCTTATCCTTAGCATTTTCAAAGAATAATTTTTTAAATGAATCTCTATCAATAGTTTCAAGTAAGAAATCTCTATCAATTTCCTTTAAAATTTCAATCATAGGTCTATGAGTGATTTTCTTTACACCATCTAAGATCTTCTTATTTCTTTGTTCAGGTACTACTCTTTCCTTAGGGTAGCCACCACCAAATGGAGCCTTGAATAAATTTTCATAAACATTTTCTAAATTTAATTCTGCACCCCAGCCAAATCCTTTAGCATAAGGCATAGAAATAGCATTTCCATCATTGATTTGACCAAATAAATATGCATCACTTGGTTCAATAACTAATCCACATAATACATTAGGGAATGAATTTAATGCAAGCATAGCACCAACACCAGTACCACAACCAGTTACTACGAAATCTGCAGCACCTGAATTTAATAAAATTGCAGCAAGTAAACCATTTTGAACATAAGTTAATGATTTATCATCAGCACCAAACATACCATAGTTATCAACAGTATGACCATATTTAGTTGCAACCTTATTTAAAGTATTAAAAATTAATTCATTTTTAGCTGCTTGTGAATTTTCATTAATTAAAGCAATTCTCATTTTTTTCTCCTCTTTTCAAAAAAAATTTAAGGGACGAATCCCGTCCCTTAACATTATAATTTATTTTTTTGATTTTGACTAGTCTTTTGCGTGGCCAATTGAACCAAACATTTCCATCTTAGTCTTTACGCATTCTTTAATAGCTTCAGTACCAGGTGCTAATAATTTTCTAGGGTCAAATCCCTTACCTTCTAAATCCTTACCAGCTTCGATATACTTTCTTGTAGCTTGTTGGAATGCCCATTGACATTCAGTGTTTACATTAATCTTTGTAACACCTAAAGAAATAGCTTTCTTAATTTGGTCTTCAGGAATACCAGTACCACCATGTAATACTAGTGGGAATTCAC
>JAEEGL015000289.1_pt1 | contig 38001 bp, 34 predicted proteins | sample 9134231 | NCBI WGS metagenome assembly JAEEGL01 (sample SAMN16246548, study PRJNA631951) | gut metagenome | biome: gut microbiome; feature: rumen; material: fiber-attached | host: Bos | place: Iran: Karaj | collected 2018-10
ATAATTAATAGGAGTATTTGCTCTAAAGTCATTACTTGAATTAATAATAACATCATTTAAATTAATATTTTGATTATTAAAGCTTATTCTATCCATATCACTTATGGAATGAACAAATAAATCATCAGTTAGCTTTTTAACCTCATCTGCTTTTCTCATAATAACATTAATATAAGTCATTCTCTCTTCATAAGTATTATCCATATTAGCCTCTAAAGCTTCTGAATATGCTTTAATAGATGCAATTGGAGTTTTTATATCATGGCTTAAACTAGCTATAACAGTTTTATTATTCTCAATTGCCTCTTTTTCGCATCTTCTAGCCTTTTTTATCTCATTACGCATCATATCAAAGCTCCATGTGAACTTACCAAAATAATTGCTTCTTTCATATTTAAGTGGTATATCAAAATTACCACCTGCAATTTCAGAAGCAAAGCCTTTTAGTTTATCAAATGGGCGTAGTATTTGGTAATATACATATGTAAATAAAACTAAAACAAATAATATGCTTATAGATGCCATAATAATTATAGGTGTATAATTAAAGCCTGAATTTGTTCCTCTTAGATAGTCTGCAAGACTTTCTAATTTAGCATTAGCTTCATCTATTCGACCTAATGATATTAATTGTTCAATTTCATTTATATTTACTATTTGATTATTCTTAACTGTATCTGAATTTAAATTATGTTGATAGACACAAACACATACAGTAAATATAGTTATTATGATAATAAAGAATATGCATATAAAAAATATTCTTTTTTTCATATTAACACCTCCTATTTTTCTAACATATATCCAACTCTATGAATTGTTTTTATGTGCTTTGGATTTGCTGGATCATCCTCTAATTTTTCTCTTAACCATCTAATATGAACAGTTAGAGTAGATTGTTCAACAACACTAAATGCGCCCCATACCTCACTTATTAATTTATCTTTATTAATAGCTTGATTAATATTTTTAGCTAAATATGCAAGTAGATCAAACTCTTTTAAAGATAATTGCACATTTACGCCATTTTTAGTTACACTCCTAGATGTGATATTTATCTTAATATTATCAAATTCTATTATTTCTTCTTCATTAGAATTACCATAACATCTTCTAATTAATGCATTAACAACGCTTAGCATTTCACTCATTGAGTAAGGTTTAGATAAATAGAAATCACCACCTATATCAAGTCCATCTATTTTATCTGTGACACTACTACGTGCAGATGCAAATACAATAGGTACATTAGATTTCTTTCTTAATTCTTTGCATATTTCAAAGCCTGTAGAATCAGGTAAGTTAATATCTAATATAATTAAATGAAAAGTATTCTTTTCTAAAACTTGATAACATTCTTCTTCACTGTAAGCTAACATTACATCATAACCATGTCTTTTTAATGTTTCACCCATTATAAAGCTTAGAGACTTGTCATCATCAACTATTAATATTTTATAAGCCATATAATCACCTACTTATTATAATATTCTAATATCTTATCTTTAAAATCTGGTGCCATATCATATACTGTATGACCAAAGCCATCATAGATATAGCTAGTTATATTTTTCTTATATTTATACGTATTTATTAATTCATTAAATAAATCAATACTTATTAGTTCATCTGTTTTATCATGGAATATTCTAATTGGAACATTTATTTTTTCAATAAAGTCAAAAATATTAAAATCAAGTATAGTATTTGAGAAAATAATAAAATTGCTTAATTCTTCTTTTGTTATAGTTTTTGCTAAAGCTATTAAGTCAGGTTCAAATTTTAGATATATTTCTTTTGGATAAATTAGCTTAGAAAAATATAATACTAATTCTTCTATTTTATTATATTCTGCTAAATCTATAAACTTACTAATATATCCATTTAATTGATCATCCACCTTAACTGTAGTTGATGCGACTATTATTTTTTTAAATAATGTTTCATTTAAATATGCCATAGTTAAACTAATCATTCCACCTTGTGAAGTACCAAATAAATATATATCTTTTAAATTTAATATTTTTATAGCTTCTAAAGTATCTATTGCCATATCTTTAATAGTATAACCCTCTTTTGGATAAGTTACTCTATCAAAACAATATATTGTATAATCATTAATAAACATTTTATACATATCTATAATAATAGTTTCTGATTCCATAACACTTTTAATATTTAGCCCTGGAATCATGACCATAATTTTAGATCCATTACCAAACTTAAAATATCTCATTTCATTATTTTTTAATACAACTTTTTCTATCATACAAATCACTCCATACACCTTTATTATATTATAAAAAAATATCAATTATACTCAAAAATATCAAATTTATTATTTTTTTGTCACAAAAAATATAAAAAATCAAAGATTATATAAAATTTATTTAAAATTTGTAATATTTATAATGTAAGCAATTTTAGGCTTATTGAAGATTAAATTTTTAAGAAATATAATTAAGGTAACGACATGTCAATTTTATTATTAAATTTTATATTAAAGGAGATTAAAGTATGAAAAGAAGATTTTTAAGAGCTTTAGGCTTAGCATTAACATGCGGAATTGCTACTATTGCTTTAACAAGTTGTGGCAAAAACGAAAAGAACGTTAAGACTCCAACTAAGGAAGGCTACAATTTACTATGGGCAGATGAATTCAACGGAGATAAATTAAATGATGAAATCTGGACACGTGAAATTAGACCTGAAGGTTGGACAAATAACGAATTACAAAAATATACAGATAGCGAAAAAAATGGTTTCGTTAAAAATGGTAAATTTGTAATCAAAGGTATTGAATATGAAAGCGGAAAATATTCATCTTGCAAATTAAGAAACAAAGCTGATTATGCATTTAAGTATGGTAGAGTAGAAACAAGTGCAAAAGTTCCTGCAGGAAAAGGTTTATGGCCAGCAATTTGGATGATGCCTAAAAACGAAAGTTTTTATGGTCAATGGCCAAAGTGTGGAGAAATCGACATTATGGAAGTATTAGGTGATGCTACTGAAAAAGCATATAGCACTGTACACTATGGTGAACCTCATGGCGAACAACAAGGATCTTTAACTCTTAAAGATGGTAAAAACTTTGCTGATGGATTCCATACATATGCTGTTGAATGGGAACCAGGACAAATGGAATGGTTTATTGATGGAATTTCTGTATTAAAAGTTAATGATTGGTATTCAGTAGATGAAGCAGCTGGTAAAGAAAATCCATATCCAGCTCCATTCAACCAAGACTTTTGTATTCAAATCAACTTAGCAATTGGCGGAAATTGGCCAGGAAATCCTGAACCAAATGCTGATTACATGGATAAAGCTGAATTTGAAATTGATTATGTTAGAGTATACCAAAAGGGCGAATATGATGAAAATGTAACAAAACCTGATAAGACATATCGTAGTCCATTCGCTGGTGGAAACTATGTTAGAGGATTCGATGAACCACTTAATGAAGAAGGCGACGAAAAGTCAGTTGGTTGGTTATACAAGAACAATGAAGGCGGTAATGGTAAAGCAGAAATTATCGAAGGTAATGTCGTTAAAATTACTACTACTAGTGCTGGTAACCAAGATTATTCAATTCAATTCATGCACACAGTAATGCCATTTATCCAAGGAAAGAAATATAAGATTTCCTTTGAAATGTGGGCAGATGCTGCTAGAAAAGTAAATGAAGTATGCATCGATGCTCCTCAAGTTGGTTGGGCTAGATATTGGAGTGAAAAGATTGACTTAACTACTACTCGTACTAAATTTGAATATGAATTTGAAATGACTAGATCAAGTGATGATGCTGCTAGATTCGAATTCAACATGGGTAAAGTTGATACTACTACAGTTTATATTGCTAATGTATCTATTACAGAAATAGAGTAAAAACAATAAAACACTTCGAAAAAAATCGAAGTGTTTTTTTTATTTCTTTAAACATTTATTTGCTTCTTCTAATACTCAGGTCTATTTTCAGGATCATGTATATAATTCTGGTAATCGGCATCCATTTTTAAAAATTTGCTATCTATGTAATGCTTGTATATTTCTTTTACATCATTATCATCTATTATTTCTTTATCATATGCTGATTGTAATTCATATAAACTTCCATCTTTATAAACTAAAATATATGTGTAGTTCTCAAGATTAGGGCCAAACACTTTAAACACATAACCTGCAATATCATATTCTGTATAAGTTATCAGTTTTTTCCCACCTTCCCTGCCTTTTAAGGTTTTTTCAACATGAAAAACAACCATTTCATCCTTTTCATAATAACAAGTAAACCAAAAATGATAATCATCTATATTATCTTTTGTCTGATTCTCTTGCCAGTTAATTGTTCTATTCTTTTTCCTTTCATCAATAGAATATTTTTCTTGTTTAGAATCAGTGATTATTTCCTTGCCCAAGAATGCTAATTCGACATTGTTTTTTAATTTGGGAGAAATTTCTATAAATGGTGTATTTATATTATCACCAGAATATCTCCCACATCCAGTTAGAAAAAAAGTTAATACACAAATTGTTATAAACATAATTTTTTTCATAAATATCGCCCACCTTATCAATTTATATTATACATTATCAAAATTACATATGGAACAACAAACAAGTCATATAATAAAAAAATAGACAAACCAGAAATGTTTGTCTACCTTAACCAATTATTTCTTTAAATATTTATTTGCTTGTTCTGAAATGTGTTTGTTAAATACACATTCATTTACAAAATGCTCACAATTATTTTCAATTGGATCATATTTCTTTTCACCTAGTCTATTCATTGCTAGGCTTATTATCTTTTTAGTTTTATTCTTTTTTAATTTTTCAGAAAGTGAATAAACTCTAACTAAAGCCATTTTTCCATTTAAGAATTCATCCATAGAACTAATTAAAACTTCTACATCTTCTTTATTAGTATTTAAAAAATCCTTAGCTAAACCATATTGGATAATTTTATCATCACCTAAATAAATACCAAAGTGATATATCTTATTAGATATTTCTACTTTTACTATATCACCTATTTTAGGTTCTTTTGCTACATATTTTTCCATTACTTATTAAGGTAATTAATGACATCCTTTACTTTTACAAATTCATCAGCATTTATATTATGAATTTCCACATTAAATTCTTCTTCTATACCTAATACTAAATATAAGAATCCAATAGAATTTAAGCCTAAATCATGTTTAATATCTGATTCTTCTGTGATGTTAGAATAGTCATTATCAGGCATTATCCTCTCTAAAATTTCTTTTAACTTATCGAATGTATTATCCATTATTTTTCACAACACTTTCTTCTAATTTTTTAATACTATCAAAGATTTCTTCGCTTAATTTATCTAGTTCTGTTGTTGAATACTTGTTAGTACAAATGCTATTTGTATCTATTTTTTCACCAATATGTACAACATATCTTAAATGATGTCTTTTTTGTTCAATAAATACTGGTAGAATAGGTACATTAGCCTGTTGAGCCATGAAGGCTGCTCCACTTTTAAATTGCTTTATACCATTTTCTCTATCTATCTGTCCTTCAGGGAATACTACAAGTACTCCATGGCCCTTTAAGACATCAATACATTTAGTAACCGCATCTATATCATATTTCTTTCTATCTATTCTAATAATACCCATTTTCCTCATAAAGAAGCTTCTAACCTTATGTCCATCAAATACTATCTCTGCGGCCAAGATTCTTATTCTTCTATTTTTAAAGGCATTAATTAGTATTAATGGGTCTTTAAACATAGAGTGATTAGATACAATGATATATCCACCTTTAATTTTCTTATTCTTTTTATTTTTAACTTTTACTCTAAAATGAAGATTCATGGAAAAAGTTAATAATCTACCTAAATCAAATGATATTTTTTTTAAAGAGAATGCTTTACCATATTCTTCTATTAACATTCTTTCTTTTACCATTTTTTCTAGTTCATAAATTTTATCTTTAACTATTTTATTTAAATATTCTAATTCTTCTTTAGAAGGATTAGGATTATTACAATAATCAGTTAAATAAATCTTTTTACCTATAGCCATTCTACTTCTTCTAAATAAACCATATTTGCCTAAAGTATAAACTGGCACAATAGGAACATTTGCTCGTAAAGCCATAATAATATAGCTTGTAGTAAAGCGTTGTAGACGCTTTTCTTTATTTATTTTAGCTTCAGGGAATATTACAATGGCTTTTTTCTTTTTTGATAATAAATCTACAGATTTACCTATAAAAGACATATCATAAGCGAATCTATCAACTCTTATACCACCTAATGTTGTAACCAAAAATGATAATAATTTACCCTTCTTATAAATAAGCTCACTCATCAAACAATACATTTTTCTAAAATAGAAAACATACATATACATCATATAATCTTTAAAAGATCTATGATTAGAAACAATTATGGCGCCACCCTTTAATCTTCTTCCTTGGCTTTTTCTATCCTCATAATATATTTTCTTTTTAAAATATATAAACTGCACGGGCCATGCGAGGATATAGCCTAATAAATAGAATAAGAATATCATACTAATTCCTCAAGTAATTTCGCAAGCGTTTTTGCACTATATTGTGATGAAGAATTATCTAAATTAATATCTACCTTAAATTCAGTTGTGATCATACTAATTAGATTATAATAATCTAAGCTACTTCCTCCTAAATCAAAGAAGAAATTCGCATCAGGACTTATTTCATCTATTTTCTTATCTAATACTTCTGCCATAATTTCTATTACTTTATTTAATATTTCAATATCTACATCAGATTCTAGAGTTGTTTCTTTTTTAATATCTTTATAATCAAGTAAAGTAACTTCTTTTTTCTCTATTTTATCAAGTAAGTATTTTCTACTAACCTTAATCGCATTTTCACTCATTAAATTATCAAAAGTATAATATATTTTTGTAGGTTTAAGTGAATTATCTAATTTATTGATATTATCTAATACATTATTATAAATATTTTCTTTTTGAGGATTTGTTAGATATTTTTTAAGTTGGATAACTAATGATAATTCTTTATTTAAGTTTAATACAGAATAATTAACTACATCATTTATATCTAGTAGCTTTTCTATTTCATCAGGGCTTATATTTTCCCCATTACTTGAAATATATAAGTCATCAAGTCTTCCTAAAATATAATATCTATTATCCTTATCAACCTTAACAATATCATTAGTTTTAAAGTAATCATTAACTTCACTAATTTCTTTATTAATCATAATTTTATGACTAATAGATTTACCTTTTACATATAAAATATCATCTATTATTTTATATTCAACTGATGGTAGTGGAATACCTACAGAGTTCTTTAATCTATCAGTGACATTACCTAATTCAACACTAGTAATACCTATTTCACTCATACCATAACCATTGTAAAGTGGGTAACCTAAGGCATTTATTAGCTTTAATGTAGAATCTTTAATGTAAGATCCTCCACTAATCATAAACTTAACCTGACGACCAAATAAATTATCTGTGATTTGTCTCATTGCACGCTTACTAATCTTTAAGCCTAAATTAGGGAATTTCTTTTGTAACTTAATTGTTTTATCAATACCTTCATAAAATTTCTTTTTAGTTTTCTCATCTTTCTTATCTACTTCTTTATATATTTCTTTTTCTATAGAACTCCAAAATAGTGGGACAGAGAATATATGTGTTACCTTATGCATCTTAATAGTATTTAAGATTGTACTAGATGAATAATCCTTTAAAAATACTAAAGTTCTACCAAAGAAACAAAACCAAATATATACTGCAATTAAACCAAATATATGGTATAAAGGTAAGAATACTAATAGCTTTAAGCTATTTTTATAATGCTTTTTAACTTGTTTATTTCTTCTTAGTACTTCTTTAACATTAAGTATTTGATTTGATAATTCATATCCTGTATAAAATACTATTTTTCTTTTTAAAGTTGTGGCACTAGTTGATAAACATAATTCATTAGAAAAATTGAATTTAAAATCAGCTGGGGCTTTCTTATCTAATTTATCTAGTTCGATTAATGTTCCTTCATAGCCTAAATCAGTACCTAATAAATAGGTGCAATCTAAATCTTTAAGAAGGTTATTAGTTAATTCTTTTGGATGTCTTAAATTAATTAAAAATGGTTTATTGTTAGAAAGTATTATAGCCCAAAAAGCATAAATCCAGTTTAAGGATGAATCAATAGAAATACCTATATATTTATCTATTAATTCTGGATACATTTCATTAATAGAATAGGCGCAATCTTTTATTTTTTGCTCTACTTCTCCGTATGTATATTTAATAATTCTATATCCATTATTTTCTTCAGAGAATATCCATTTTTTATTACTAAACATACAATTATAAATAGCTTCTAAATCCATATTACTATTAATTAAGCTTTTACATCTTGTATTAACTATTTTTCTAACATTAACCATAAATTATGCCCCCTTAAATATTTTCTATTTTGGAAATATAATCATTTTCATATAAGGTAATTAATCTATCAACAACACTATCAATAGTTTGACTACTTACATTACCATGTGTTTTAATAACCATCTTCTTTGTGCCAAGTAAGAATGATCCACCTAAATTAGAATAATCAAACATATTAGTAATCTTTTCTTTATCCTTATCGTTACTTAAAAAGCTCATAATGTTTTTCGCAACACCTTCACTATTTTTAAGTACGACATTACCTAACATACCATCACATACTAGACAGTCTATATCACTAGTGAAGATATCAGATGCTTCTATATTACCAACAAAATTTAGGTTGCTATCTCTAAGTAATTTATTAGCACCTTTAATAACATTATCACCCTTTTTATCATTTTTACCATTTGAAAGTAAGCCTACTTTAGGGTTATCTTTATTTAAATAACTCTTCATAAAGGCATTAGCGTATTTCGCATAAGTAAGCAAATTTTCGCTTGTTGAGTTAATATTTGCCCCACAGTCAGCTAGACAAATATCATGCATATTTATATCTTTAATTAAGCAACATAAAACAGGTGTCATAATTTTCTTATCAACTAAGCCTATATGCATAATAGATCCAACTAAAACACATCCTGTATTTGAACAAGTAATTAAACCAATTGCATCATTTTCACTTGTTCTTTTAAGAGCTTTTACCAAAGCTGTTTTATCTAAATCTCTAAGCATACTTAAAGGATTAGTAAAATCATCTACTTCATCAATGGCATCAATTAATTCTAATCTCTTAGAATCAACCTTACCTTCTAGATAATCAGAAATATAATATTTAGGGCCTACGATAGTAAATTCATAATTATTAATTCTTTTCATAGATGAAATAACACCATCAAGTATATCATTTATTTTATTGTCGCTACCAAGTGCATCGATTACTATTCTCATATTAATTCACTCCTATTATTAAATCATAATCATCCTGCATCGCATCAATTACGCCAATTTCTAAATCTTCATATTCTTCGCCTATTAGATCTACTATTTCATCTACTAGATCATCTGGCATATTTATACCCTTTAAAATAATAACAATTTCTTTTTTATCCATGCATATTTTCTTTAATACTTCACTTACAGTTTCTTTTAAAGATTCTTTTTGATACTTCTTACCATCAAGTAAGGCATAATAATCATTTTCATTTTTAATGAATATGGTTTTAGATTCTTTTATACCATTATGCATTTGTTTAATTTGGAAATCTGTATCATAGTTATCACCTACAACCATAGACATTGCTAAATATAGTTCAATAGGTGTTTTAGTATCTAGGGTATATACATTTTTATCTTTAATATTCTCACTGGCACATTTAATAATAATTCCTGAAGAAATATTATTAGGTAAAGCTATAATATTTTTAGCATTGATATCTTTAAATACATCAATTATTTCATCAGTTGAAATAGTTGTATTACTACCACGCTCTAAGACATATTTACAGCCTAATTCTTTTAAAGTATTAATAAGTCCTTCACCTTGTGAAATAGCGAAAAAGGCTATTTCATCAGCTTTTTTAGCATCTTCTAGCTTATCAATTTTTATATCCATAAACTCACCATATTTTTGGCTAGTATTAACTACTAATCCTGGAGTGTCTGTGGCCATAAAGACATCTATTAAGTTATCTACATTACTAAATTCATATATTTCGCCTAGTAACTTTAACTCATCTTTTATTAAAGGTATATTTTGTTCAATAAAATCTATTTTAATATAATCTAATTGAAGCTTATATCTGACTGTATATTTATATTTAGAATTAGAAAATTCGATATTATCAATAGATACTTGTTTATCTAAATCATCTAAATCTATATCATCAAGAATAATACCTTCTAAGTATTTTACTATTCCTTCATAAATTACCATTAAACCATAAGCACCACTATCTACTACTCCCGCTTCTCTTAAGGTAATAAGATGCTTTGGAGTTTCCGCTAGAGAAATTCTTAGTTGTTCATGATACATCATAATTAATTTATCTATTGTTGTATTTTCATCAACTTTATTTTTAATTAATTCAATAGCTTCTCTAGATGTAGTTAAAATAGTTCCTTCTTGAGGATTAACTACAGCACTATAGGCTGCCCTATAGCTAGATATCAAAGCTAAAACTAAATCATTTGTATTTGCTTCCGCATTTTCTTTTAAAGATTTTGCTAGACCTCTAAATAATTGGGATAGAATTACTCCTGAATTACCTCTAGCCCCTAGTAACATTCCTTTAGAGAAATCCTTTAAATAATTTCCTAAATGACGTTGACTAGCACTTTTTTTATAACCATTTTCTAAGGTTAAAAACATATTTATACCTGTATCTCCATCAGGTACAGGGAAAACATTTAGTGAATTTATTAATTTTACATTTTGCTTTAGGTTTTTTAGACCATTAAAAATCATCTTTTCAAATAATAACCCATCTAATACCTTAACATCCATAGTTTAATACCTCTTATATTATTACATAATATAGAGATATTATATCATATTTTAGTTTCAATCGCACCCGTTTTGTTTACAAAAAAACTAATTTGATATATAATTTCTTTTGATAGGGGTGTTAAACATGAAGAAATTTGTTATATTACCAGATGTAACATGTGATTTAAGTGAAGAACTTAGAAAAAGATTTGATATTGAATATGTTAAAGGACATATCGTATTTCCAGACAACATTGAACGTGAAGGTGTACTAGAATGGAAGTATTGTACTAGAGAAGAATTTTATAAAGCATTAAAGAGTAATCCAAATGCTTATTCTACTTCTCCAGCAAATATAGATGAATTTAAAGAAGCTTTTGTAAAATACATTAAGGAAGGTTATGATGTATTATCATTAACTATTTCAAGTGCTTTATCAGGAACTTATAACTTTGCTTTGAAGGCTCGTGATTTAGCTTTAGAAGAATATCCTGATGCTAAAATTATTTGTATTGATAGCCAAAGATATTCAAATGGCTTTGGTTTAATAGCTATTTGGGCAAGCTTACTTAGAGAAGAGGGTAAATCTATTGAAGAGGTTGCTGAATTAATTGAAAAGAATAAAAACAACTTCCATGAGATGGGTTGGTTAGATGACTTATCATTTGTTGCAAAAAAGGGTAGACTTTCAAACTCTAAAGCTTTCTTTGGAACACTTATTGGTATTAAGCCATTAGGTGAATTCAATCATCAAGGTTTAACTACTGTTTTAGGTAAAGCTAAGGGTGAAAAGAAAGCTTATCAAGCTATTCTAAATTATATTAGTAAAACAATTGAAAATCCTAGTGAACAAATCATCTTAATTGCTCAAACTAACCATATGAAGCAAGCACTAGAATTTAAAGAAATGTTAAATGAAAAATTCCATCCAAAAGAGATCATTATTAATGATGTATTCCCTTCTTGTGGTATAAATGTAGGACCTGGTTTAATGGCAGCCTTCTACATGGGTAAACCTATTAGTGAAGATTTAAAAGCTGAAACAGATATAATGAATGAAGTATTACAAAAGTAATTAAAAAAGGCTTAGATACAAGATTATCTAAGCTTTTTTATTTTATCATTTCTTCTATTTTTTCTTTAATAATTTCTTTATTATATAGGTTACACATATTGTGTCCAGCACCATCAATGAGTAATAATTCTTTATTATCTATTTTATTATCAAATGCATGAATTGTATCTTTATAATTTATTAATCTATCTTCTTTTCCGTGAATAAATAATGCCTTATAATTACACTCCTTAAGCTTTTTAGATATATCAAAACCACTTATTCTAAAATGCGCAAACACTAGTGAATGTATTTTTACTAGTGGATAGAATAATAATAAAAGTTTGTTTTTTCTTTTTAGGGAATCTTTAATCATCCTACTCATTTTAATGAATCCAGCTTCAAATACTAATAGCTTAATTTTATTACTATTAAATCTATTAGATGTATTCATTAAAGTAGATGCGCCCATAGATACACCATAAAGTATTATTTCTTTAACTTCTTCTTTTTTATCAAAATAATTAGTCCATAATTCTAAATCTAACATTTCCTTTTTCGAAAATGTAATATATTTTCCTTCACTTTTTCCATGTGTTCTTTGATAAATCATTACTAAATTATAACCCATATCTAGTAAATACTTCCCACTAGTTGAAAAGTTATTTAATGGTGTTGCTTTATAACCATGGATTAGAATTGCCACTTTACTAGGATCATTATTACTATTTTTATAGTAGTTAGCTTTTAAAGCTAAACCATCAAAAGATGTAATAGATAATTCTTCATAATCTAGCTTTGACATATAATCCATATCACTATATAAATTATTTATATATGGTTTATATTGTGTATTGGTTAAGTCACACTCATTTAGAGGTTTTTCTATTCCTCTAGGTATTAAGTTTTTATATGTAATTATGGATAGTATATAGTAAGGTATGAATAATATTACTAATACTATAATCAATATATAATACCACTCCATAACAAAACCTCCAAAAAATATTATACAATATTTATTAAAATTGTTAAATATAAAAGAGTAAGGATAACCTTACTCTATTTATTATCTGTTTTTGTTTCCGTGAAGAACATACATTTTATCTTCATTTTTAGAAATGATATCTTCTTCAACATCTTTTTGCCAATTAGCAGGATCTACTTCTGTAAAAGAAATAGTGATAGCTTCTTTTTTGCATCCCCATTTATTAGCAAAAACTTCTAAGATATCATTAGCAACATCCTTTTTAATTGCTTCTTCTTTTGGATAAGCTTTAATTTCAATATATGGCATATAAACTCTCCTTTCTATCCTAATGCGACATCTAAAATCATCATTATAATAAATCCTATTGAAAAGCCAATAGTGGCTAAATTTGAATGTTTTCCACTATTTGCTTCAGGTATTAATTCTTCAAATACAACATACATCATTGCACCTGCAGCAAAGCATAATGTATATGGTAATATTACTTCAACTACTGATATAAGTAGTATTGCTAAAGCTCCTGCGATAGGTTCTACTATTCCTGATAACATACCTAGTAAAAATGCTTTAGGTTTAGATACACCTGTCTCTTTTAAAGGCATAGAAATAATAGCTCCTTCAGGGAAGTTTTGAATAGCTATACCTATTGATAAGGCAAGCATAGCTTCTTTATTTACATTACCTGTAATAAAGCTTCCTATAATAACACCAACAGCTAAACCTTCAGGAATGTTATGAATAGTTACCGCTAGCATCATTTTAAATGTTTTGCTTAAACTAGTGTTTTTAATACCTTCTTCATTATTATTAACATGCATATGTGGAACAAGATAGTCAATTAATAATAAGAAGCCAACGCCCAATATAAAGCCTATAGTTGGAACTAACCATTTTCTATAATCGTTATATGTTTCTATTGCTGGTTGAATTAAACTCCAAATAGATGCGGCAATCATAACACCAGCCGCAAAGCCTAGTAAGGCTTTTTGAAGCTTTTCGTTCATCTCCTTCTTTAAGAAGAAAACCATGGCAGCTCCTAGTGTTGTACCAACAAAAGGAATTAATAAACATAATATAACTGTTAAAGCCATAAAATCACATCCTTAACAATTATATTATAAAATGAATATTTTATCTTTTCAATTTTTATAATAAAAAAACTCCTCAACTGAGGAGTAATTTATTTTATAGATTAACAACTTTAATTGAATCTTCAGCAACAACGATAGCAACTTTGCCTTTTAAATCTTCAATATTAGCCTTGATGAATTTGATTGCATCTTTTTCATCACCTAATACTGGGTAAACAGCATAGTTAAGAGCTAATGCTCTTGCATCTCTTGTTTGAGGAACTGTTGCAATGATAGGTGCAGCTGGTCTAAATTTAGATACTGCTCTAGCCATATCTTTACCACCAATAGTAATGATAGCAGCAACATTCTTATATTCCATAGCCATCTTAGCAGCATCCATAGCGAATGCACTAACAAATGTATCATCATGTCCTTCAACAGCATTATTGAATAATTTTTCATAATCCATTTCAGGCATCATTCTCTTTTGAATATTAGCCATGTAGTATACACAAGTATCAGGATACTTACCAGCAGCAGTTTCACCAGAAAGCATTGTTGAATCGCATCCTTCTCTAACAGCGTTAGCAACGTCAGATACTTCAGCTCTAGTAGGTCTTGGGTTATCTTGCATTGTTTCTAACATTTGAGTAGCAACTACAACAATCTTACCCTTTCTTTGACACATTTCAACTAACTTCTTTTGGATTACTGGAACTTCCCAAGCATCAACTTCAACACCTAAGTCACCACGGGCAACCATGATACCATCAGCAACATCTAGGATTGCTTCCATGTTATCAACACCTTCTTGGTTTTCAATCTTAGCGATGATTTGAATAGATGTGTTTCCTTTAGCTTTTAAAATCTTTCTAATTTCTTCAACATCAGATGGACGTCTAACGAATGAAGCTGCGATGTAATCTAAGTCTTGATCAGCAGCGAATTCGATATCTGCCTTATCCTTTGCAGAAATGAATGGCATTTGTAAGTATGCACCTGGTACGTTAACTCCTCTTTTACTCTTTAGTTTATGAGAGTTATCAGCAACACAGATTAATTCTCTTTTCTTTTCATCTTTTTCTTTAACAGTTAATGATAGATAACCATCATCAATTAGAATCTTACCACCGATTTTAACATCATCGTATAAACCTGGGTATGAAACTGAGAATTTAGCGAAGTCAGGTAATACAACACCAGCGCTTTGTTCCATAGCAACGATTACTTTAGAACCAGCCTTAACTTCATATTTAATATCATCATTGAAATCAGCTGCTGCTTTATCTTCATCTGATGAACGATTATTACATTCTCTTGTGTCATAATCTTTGTAAGCTTTTCCTTCTACATAATTTTCTGGCTTACAGAATCTGTGTGTACGCATTTCAGGCCCTTTAGTATCTAGTAATAGACCAACATTTGAACCAGTTTCTCTATTAATTTGTCTAATAGTTTTAATACGTGCACCTTGTTCTTCATAGTCACCATGTGAGAAGTTCATACGGATTACATTCATTCCGTTATTTACAAGCTTGCTCATCATTTCAATTGGTTCTGAAGCAGGGCCAATTGTACAAATAATTTTTGTTTTCTTTAACATCTTCTTAAATCTCCTATCCTAATTTTTTAATTAATTCATATAACTCAGACATCTTTGGTTTCATTTCTAGTGCATCAGCAATGTCATAGTTAACTAACTTTCCATCAACTTTTCCTACTGCTCTATTTTTTCTACCTTCATGGTATAAATCAACAGCGTAGCTTCCAAGTTGGCTTGCTAAAATACGGTCATTACCTGTAGGGTTACCACCACGTTGTACATGTCCTAAAATTGTAGCTCTACAACCAAAGCCAGTATATTCTGATATATCCTTAGCTAGTTGTGTAGAGTCAGTAATACCCTCAGTAATAATAATGATAGCGTGTTGTTTACCTCTAAGTCTAGCCTTTTTCATTTCATCTAATACAAATTGTTTATCAAATCCTGTTTCATTAGTAATAACTAATTCAGCACCTGAACATATACCTGCATAAATAGCTAAATCGCCGCATCTACGACCCATTACTTCAACTAATGTACATCTTTGATGTGAACTTGAAGTATCTCTTAGTCTATCGACTGCTTGTAAAATAGTGTCTAAGGCAGTATCAAAACCAATAGTATAATCACTTGATGCGATATCATTATCAATAGTTCCAGGAACACACATACAGTTAATTCCCCATCTAGATAAAGCTAATGCTCCTCTATATGAACCATCGCCGCCAATTACAACTAAGTTATCAATGCCAAGTTCTCTTAAATTATTTGCAGCAATTTGTTGAATATCATCTCTAGAAAATTCAGGAAGTCTTGAAGTCTTTAAAAGAGTACCACCATGATTGATACAATCTGAAAATCTTCCAGCTCTTTCAATTTTTCCTTCAACTAATCCACGATATCCTTCTTTAACAACAAAGGCTTCATCACAGTAATAATGTGCAGTTCTAATTACCGCTCTAACGGCAGCATTCATTCCAGGAGCGTCTCCTCCTGATGTCATAACAGCTATTTTCATTATTTCACCTTCTTTTTAACAAAAATATTATACCACAACTAAGTAATAATATTAAATAGTGTTTTTAATATTTTTCTATAAATATTAATAATTTTTTACAAAGAAAAAGCGACATATTATTGTCGCTTAAAACTTATAGGCATTAATAATCTCATAATTAAGATTATTATCTCTAATATTTGGCTTTAATTTTAAAATACAAACATCCTTATCATATCTAACCTTATTCTTTTGATTTAAAATCTTCATTATTTCACCATATTTATTAGGGAATAATAAACATTCTAATTGCTCAATTCCATCAGTTATAGTGATAAAAGCCATCTTTTCATTTTTCTTTGTTGTTATATCACTAATGTATTTTATATGTACTAAAACATTTGCTGAATTAGTATCATCTAAGGCACTTAGCTTAATACATGTTCTAGCCTTAGGGTTAGATACATAACCATCTAAAATAGAATAATTAAAGTTAAAGCCTAAAGCTTCTTCTTCAAACTTTACTAATTCCATATAGCTATATTCTATATTTTGAATCATATCTTTTGCTTGTGGATATAAATAGGCATTTACCATATCCTTTTTAACCCCATCAAAGCATGAAGAATATATTAGATTTAAGTATTGATCATCTTGCAATTTAACTCTATCTCTAAAATCAGTAAATGAGGTAAATAAGCCTTTATTTCTTTCTTCAATGATAAGCTTATAGGTGTCTTTATTAATGGTTTTTATAATAGATAAAGGCATAATTATTTCATCATTATCTATAATGTATTTATCAATACTTTTATTGATTTTTGGTGTATTAACTTTAATGCCTCTAGCTTTTAAATCATTAAAGTATACTACACTTCCTTTAATATCAGATATACCATCATTTAAGAATACCAAAACAAATTCTTTATAATAATTTGCTTTTAAGTATGCTAGATAATAAGTGATTAAAGCATAGCTTACAGAGTGACTCTTATTAAAACCATAGGAAGCAAATTTTAAGATATAATCATATATTAAATTGGCTTCATCTTTATTACTACATCTAGATACAAACTTTTCTCTTTCAACATCTAATACTTCTTTTTTCTTTTTACTTATTGCTCGCCTTAAAACATCAGCCTCACCTAATGAATAGTTAGCATATTCATGAGCAATTCTCATGATTTGCTCTTGATATACTATAATACCATAAGTAGGTTTTAAGATGTTTTCAATTATTTTTGATGGTATAGAGTATTCTTTACCATTCTTTCTCGCAATATACTCATCTATTTGATCTAGTGGGCCTGGTCTATATAAGGCAAGTAAATCTACTAAATCCATAAATGATGTGACATTGTATCTAGGTAAAATAGATTTAATACCCTTACCTTCTAATTGGAATATACCTTTTGTATCTCCACTATTTAATAAATCAAAGGTCTTTTTATCATTTAAATCTATATCTTTAATAGATACATTCGCATACTTTAATATATTACTTAATAATGTTAGATTCTTTAAAGATAATAAATCCATCTTTAGTAAGCCAAGCTCTTCAAGATCACTTGCTTCTAGTTGACTTTGATATCCATTATTTGATTTCATAATCGCATAATTATTAGTAATAACATCATTAGATAGAATAATACCTGCTGGATGTGTAGATATAGCTTTAGGCAAATCAAACAATTTATAACAATCTAAGAATATCTTCTTATATAATTCATCAGATTCAATTTTATAAGCATTCATAATAGATGCTTTTGTTATTTCTTGTTTAGAAGTCTCACTATTATAAACTAAGCATTTTTTAGTTGCTTCATCAATTTGATAATCTTCTAATTCAAGAGTTTTACATACATCATTTATAGCACTTTTACCTTTAAAGCAATCAAATGTAGAAATAAAGGAAACGTGGTTACTGCCATATTTCTCAATGATATAGTTAATAACATCTAAACGATATTCATCAGGTATATCTGTATCAATATCTGGCATAGTAATTCTTTCTGGATTTAAGAAACGTTCAAAGTATAAATCATATTTAATTGGATCTACTTCACTTATACCTAGGCAGTAAGATACTAAGCTTCCACTAGCACTACCTCTACCAGGACCTACTAATATATCTTTCTTTTTTGCATATCTTATAAAATCAAAAACAATTAAAAAATAATCGGCATAACCCATTTTATCTATGGTATTTAATTCATATTCTAATCTATCAAAATATGTTTTATTATTAACGCCATTTAATCTTTTCTTTAATCCTAAATAACATAATTCAGTTAAATAGCTTATACTATCTAAATTCTTTGTATCAGGATATTTAATTAATGGATTTTTTATTTTTTCTACTTTTAAATTAATACTATTAACTACTTCATCTACATATTTAAAAGCATCTTCATCATTAAATTCTTCTTTTAATTCATCAACTGTTTTTAAATAGTTTTCTAAACAGTCCTGCTCACCAATAGTTTCTCTATATATTTTCTTATAAGTAATGAATGTATCAATATCGCTCTTATTTAAAAATAGAGTTTGGTGTATAGGTAAATATTTAATATTATTATTAATCGCAAAAGCTTTTATATCATCATAGAAAGAATCAAATGGGAATGTTGATTTATCTAAACCAATATATATTTCATCATATATTCCTTTATAAGCATAATATATTTCTAAGGCTTTGTTCATATCTCCATCAATAATTGCTTTTTCTAGCTTTGAACCATTAGATTTTGTAACTAAGAATAAGTCTTTACTATATTGTTTTAAAATATTTAAATTTAATTCCTTATTAGTTTCTATTACTGATGAAATCTTAAATAGATTAATTAGTCCTATATTAGATTTTGCATATAATAGAAAGCTATAATTATTATAATTAACATCTAAACCAATAATTGGCTTTATAGAAGCATTTTCGCATAATTTAATAGCTTTATAGTATGAATGCATTTTAGAATCTGATAAAGCTAAAAAAGAGTAATTATACTCGGCTATTTTTTCTATTAAATCATTTAAATGAATAATATTATTAGATATAGAATATTCACTTTGTGCATAGAAAAAACCATACATAATAATCACTCCTTATTTTATTATTATACCATTTTTTTCTTAAAATGTTTTATAATAATGAATATTATTATTCCTAAAACAAATACACCAAGTAAAATATAATATAAGTAATTATAGTTATTACTCTTATATTCATTTATATCCTTATAATTTGTTTCACTATCGGAAATTGGATTATATGACATATCATCATCTGTAGGAAATGATATTTTATTATTTTGTTCATATTTTTTTAAACTATCACTACTAACAAAGTCAATTTTCTTTCTTGTTAGATTATTATCACTATCATACACTTCATAAATGCAATACTTCTCTTCATAGTTCATATAGATAACCATTACCTTATTATTTAGATCTCCATCTTCAACATCATAACAATTAACATAATACAAAGGATCAAATTCATCCTTTAAATCATCTAAGTGTATTCCTTCAATAATAGGTTTATTGTAATAATCGTAATTAACAATGATACTTAAACTACTAATATTATTGGAACTATCTTTTACTTCATAACTCACTTGAAATTGTTTGGTACCTATTCTTTTTTTAGTTATAACTACATCTTCTTTAGTTAATTCATCATAATTATCACTTAGTTCTATAATGTTATCTAATAGGTCATAATCCTCCATAACATTTAGATTATAACTATTAACTGTAAGTATTGGTTTAATATCATCAAGTATTTTAATAAGTATGGTTTTACTTATTGTATTACCCGATGAATCAGTAGCTGTTATAGTGATATTTTTTTCACCAAATTTAGTAGTATCAATATCTTCTATTTCATATTCAAGATTGCCATCATAATCATCATAAACCTTAAAATAATCAGCCTTATTAAAAGTACTATTAATAGGTATTTCAATAACATCATCGCACTCAATAATAGGATCTATATCATCATATACTCTAATAGAAATTGCCTTATCTGTGTAGTTACCTGAAGAGTCAGAAACTCTCACAGTTAAGCCATAACTACCTACTACATCTAGTGTAGCTTCTCCTATTAATTCAACCGTACATAAGCCACTTGCATTATCGCTATATGCTACATAATCCAAGATATTTAATTCTTCATTATACCTTTTTAAAATTAAGGTGTCTACACTAACAATAGGTGCTTCATCATCATAAACATATACATCTATTTTTTGAAGCTTCATAGGGCATGAATAATTAGCATTATAAGCATACATGTATCCTATAGAGTGGCCTGGCCTTGAGGTATTAATGTTTTCAAATTTAATACCTTGATAGTTATATGTATAACTCATATTCTCATCTGTTTCAAAACAGTCATATAAAGTATCATATACATATGCTGTAGGAAGATAATCATAAACATTACCCCCTATAGGGACATAACACTCCGTTTCATAAAATCTTATTTCATAGCCTGATGTATTATCAGCTTTCGCTTTTTTTATTACGCCAAAAAAGCATAAAGGCACAATTAATAATAGTAAAAATTTCTTCATATTTTTATCACCTCTAACCTATATATACGGACGAGGTGCCAAAATCTTTGAAAAAAAATAAAAAAAATTGCCCAAATGTGCACACAACATATGAGCAATAACCATCTAGAGTAAAATCTAGTGGTGTTTTCATTTTAATGTAATTGTAATGGTTACATCACCATCGCCTAATAAGTAAGTTAGTTCACTCTTAGATAAATTGATGTGACCTAGTTTAGTATAAGCCCATGTATTTGAATCATAAAAGATTACTATTTGGTTAGATGAATATAAAACAATGTCTCCTGGCGAAGTAGTAATTTTGGTATCAGCTGATGTAATTGATGTTCCTAAAGAACCAACTTGCTCGAAACCACCATACATATGCATTTTGATAGTAAGGTTATCTTTCGCTAGTTTCTTTAATGCTGTAACGGAATCATTATCAAGCCAATTAACATCAACTAAAGTATTACCAATTTTTAAAGATAAAATTTTATTCATAAGTTCATCATCCTCTTTAGGTTGTATCGTAATATTATCACTTGTTGTGCTTGGCTCAGTGGTTGGATTAGATGTAGATCTACTACAAGAAACAAGAGAGCACATTAAAACTAAAGTTGTAATTAAAATTATAAATCTTTTCATAAAGGTCACCTTTAGGCATATTATACTACAAAATCATAAAAAAATTGCCCAAACGGACAATTTTTATTTTTTTTACTTTAAATTAGCAAATTCAATTGTATCTCTAGCGATTAATAATTCTTCGTTAGTTGGAACAATCCAAATTTCCATTTTTGAATCTGGTGTAGAAATTCTTCTTTCATCAGATAATGTATCATTTTGTTTATAGTCTAGCTTAGCTCCTAAGCATTCTAGTCTTTCAACAACTCTTTGTCTTAAGTAAGGAATGTTTTCAGCAACACCAGCAGTGAATGCTATAGCATCACATCCACCCATATATACATAATAAGCTGCAACGAAATCTACAATTCTCTTTGATTGAATTTCAAAAGTGTTTTTGCATAATTCATTTCCTTCAAGCATACCTTTCTTGATATCTCTAGCATCTTGACCAACACCATTACTCATTCCAAGGTATCCACTCTTCTTATTAAGCATTGTTGTTACTTCTTGAACTGTATAGCCTGCATTATTGCACATAAATTCAACTACAGATGGATCAATATCTCCACAACGAGTTCCCATTGGAATACCTCCAAGTGGTGTTAGACCCATTGATGTATCAACACACTTACCATTTTTAACAGCAGAAATACTTGCACCATTACCGATATGACAAACAATAATTTTTGAATTATTGTAATCTAAACCTAGTAAATCAGCAATTCTTCTAGATACATATCTATGGCTTGTACCATGTGCACCATATTTTCTTACTTTGTATTTTGTATACCATTCATATGGTAGTGCATACATATAAGCATCTACAGCCATTGTTTGATGGAATGTTGTATCAAATACAGCAACCATTGGTACATTTGGTAGAGCCTTTTGACATGCTCTAATACCAATAACGTGTGCTTTATTGTGTAGTGGAGCTAAAGCAGCTAATTCATCAATCTTTTGAATGTATTCTTCATTTAATAATACACTTGACTTGAAGAATTCTCCACCTTGCACAATTCTATGACCTACACCCTTGATTTCATCTAATGATTTTAAGATTCCAAGTTTAACTAAATCCTTTAAAATCATTTCAACTGCTTCATTGTGGTCTTTAACATCCATAATTTGTTCGTTTTTCTTACCATTATACTTAATAGTATAGATAGAATCTTTAATACCAATTCTTTCTACTACTCCAGCAGCAATAACTTTTTCTTCTGGCATTTCAAATAATTGAAATTTTACTGATGATGAGCCAGCATTAACAACCATAATTTTCATTTCTAATTTCCTCCATTAATAAACCAATATTCTATTTTATTTAAGAACTCTTGCATTGCGTTTGTATCATTTATATCTGGCATTTTCGCAATCAAGAAGTTTTTAACTTTAGTAAGGCTTCTTTTAATAATCACAATACTTTTTTTACTATTTTTAAAGAAGCTATCAGGTAATTCTATAATCCCTTGCATTGTTCCATATTTTTCAAATAAAGCTTTCTTTTCAACATCTACATTAGTAAAGAAATCATTATTCATAATAAGTAACATATATCCATCTTCTTTTATAGTTTGGATATGATGGGCAATGAAATCATAAGTAAATTTTGTATCATTTGGTAAATCACTTACTATTAAATCAATATTTTCTAAATCAACAGTTAATGTATCTTGATAGAATAGACTAATAGGTTCAATAAAGTTACCCATTATTTTTGATAGTTCTATCATAGAATCATCATTATCTATACCGTAAAGGGCTGATACTGTTCTATTATTTGATACGCCAAACAATAAATTACCACAGCCTATACAAGGATCTAGGATAGATATTTTCTTTTTAGGATATAATTTATCTACTAAGTAATTTATAAAATAAGTGATAGTATCTGGTGTGATATTATTAGTCCAGTTCATTTCTCTAAAACAATTTAAAAAGACATAAGTAAGCCCTTTTCTTAGTTCTTCAACATTATAATCTTCTCTAAATTTATTAATTCTTCTTTTGAATTTAAGCATTAAATCTTTATCAATATCTATACTTTCTTTATCAAGAATAGAGTTTGCGATAAGCTTAATACTTTCATAATAATTTAGTTTTAAATTGTCATATAAGAATACTGCGCATTCTTGAAATATATCAAATATTTCCTCAACTTTTTTTTCGTCTACCACTAAAATCACCTTTAATATTATATAATATTAAGAATTGTTTGTAAATAATTAAAACTTAAATGTAACAGGAGCTTCTGTAAATGAATAAATAGTTGATGTTACATCAGTTAAATATAAAACAATAGTATTACCATCATTCTCATTATACATAGCTCTTAAATTAGGATACTTATCTAGCATACTCTTCTTAGCTTCAAAAGAGTCATCAGATACTACTTTAGCACTAATTCTAATCCACTTACCATCTTTAAATGCACTTATTTCTACATTTGGATTATCTATCATTTCTTTATAACAATTCTTTACTTTACCTGTTTGAATATATAGCTTATTATTATATAAATTAATTGTTCCAAAAGGTCTAACATATGGAGTATTACCTTTACATGTAGCTAAATAATATACTCCAGCACTTTCTAAAAATTCTAATGTTTCTTTCATATTGATCACCTCTATTACGATTATAGCATAAAAAAAGACTAGATAAATATCTAGTCCCTTTAATTATTTAATTTTTTCAAAATCACTTGCGCCATGTTTACATAACGGACAAACAAAATCTTCAGGTAGTTCATCAGTTTCATCATAAATGTATCCACATACTGTACATACATAACCTTTTTTACCTTCAGTTTGAGGTTTTGGCTTAACTTTATCTTGATAATATGAATAAGTCATAGTTTCTTTATCAGTTATAACTCTTGATTCAGTTATAGAACATATAAACATTCCATGAGTTCCTAAATCCAAGTATTGTTCTACCTTTAAAGACATGAATGAGTTAATATACTTATCTAAATATACTAAACCATTATCAGATTTAGATAATTCTTCACCTTCAAATTTATCTTTAGTTCTACCACTAACAAAACCAAACTTTTCAAAAACACTAAATGGTGCTTCTACACTTAAGACATTAACATTCATTAATCCTGTTTGTTTAATGATATGGTGTGAATAATTGTCTTTATTAATAGTTACGGCAACTCTGTTAGGATTGTTTGTTACTTGAGTTACGGTATTACAAATAAAGCCATTATCTTTCTTACCATCATTAGATGTAATAACATATAAACCATATCCAATTTTGAATAAGGCAGTTAAATCATGCTTATTAGCTAGATTATCATTTTTCGCAATATAATCTTTACATAATTCATTTGCCATTAAATCTAGAGTTTCTCTATTTTCTTTAGTTAAGGCTGATTTAATTGTTAGATTATTTTCTAGATAAGTAATATTTTTACACTTTTCTAGTTTTGCTAGAATTACCTTTTTAGCCATAGGTGCCCAACTTCCATTTTCAATGATACCTATAGTTCTATTTTGATAATTTCTTTCAACTAAATGATTAATAAATTCATTCATGAAAGGGAATATTTCTGCATTATATGTTGTAGTAGCTAAAACTATCTTTCCATATCTAAATGCATCTTCTACATTTTCAGCCATATCACTTCTTGCTAAGTCTGATATAGCAACTTTAGGGCATCCCTTTTCTTTTAATTTTTCAGCTAATTCTAGTGCAGCTTGTTTAGTATTTCCATATACTGAAGTATAGGCAATAAATACACCATCAGTTTCTATTCCATAGCTACTCCAAGTATCATATTGATTAATATAGTGTGCTAAATCTTTATCTAATATTGGGCCATGTAAAGGACAAATAACCTCTATATCTAGCGTTTTTGCAACTTTAAGTAGATTTTGTACTTGTGCACCATATTTACCTACTATACCAAAGTAATATCTACGTGCTTCACAATCCCATTCTTCATCAACATCAAGTGCTCCAAACTTACCAAAGCCATCAGCAGAGAATAATGTTTTAGCATAGCAATCATATGTTACCATTACTTCTGGCCAGTGTACCATTGGAGCAAAAACAAATGTTAATTCATGAGTTCCAAGATTTAATGTATCGTTATTTTTAACAACTAATCTATTTGGTGCTATTTTATCACCAAAGAAGTTTTGCATCATGTTAAATGTTTTATCGTTTCCTACTACTGTTGCTTTAGGATAAGCATCTAAAAAATGTTTAATATTGGCACTATGATCTGGTTCCATATGTTGAACGATTAAATAATCAGGTTTCTTTCCATTTAATACAGATGCGATATTATCTAACCATTCATGAGTAAAGTTCTTATCTACAGTATCCATTATGGCTATTTTCTTATCCATAATGACATATGAATTATAAGCCATACCATTTTCAACAACATATTGTCCTTCAAATAAGTCTATCTTATGATCATTTACACCTACATAAAAAATATTATTTCTAACTTCTTTCATAATTATGCCATCCAAAGTCCATGTAAATTACAATATGCATATGCTCTAGCAAATGTTTCATCATCTCTTAAAATGAATTTGCATACAGGATCATCTGTATGATGGAAATTATATTTATAGCTTCCTTTTGAAGTTTCAATAATAATCCATGCAATATAATGCATTTCAGTCATAGGATGAGCATCACTACCAACCTTTACAGTTACAATGTTCTTTTCAACTTCTACTACTGGTACATGCTTTTCTCTAGATGCATCAGTTGTATTTGGAGTTAAAACTTCCATTTTTTCTCCACAACACATTACAGGTACAGCTGTATCTACTACCTTCTTAATAATTTGTCCACAGTGATTACATTTTAAAAATTCTATCATATTAAATTCCTCCTATCAGTATAATGTTATAATAATTATATTATTAAATTGAAATTTATGCAATTAGGTTGAAGAAAAATGATATAATAAATTTGAGGTAAGTAATATGAAGAACAAATGGATAGTCAAAAAAATTGAAAACTATCAAAAAAATGTACCTGATGAAATACATTATAGATGTCGTCATAGACCTACATGTAGCGAATATGCAAGACAAGCATATTCTAGGTACAACTTTTTCTATGCCTCGTTTTTAACTACAAAGCGTCTACTTAAATGTAATAGATTATTTAAACCTAAATATGATCCAGTACCTATTAAATATTCTAAGATAGTAAAGGATGCTAGAAAAATAATTAGAGATCATAAAAATAAAGAATTAGCTATAGATGCTACATGTGGTAATGGTCATGATACTATTTATTTATCTAAATATTATAGAGAGGTTCATTCGTTTGATATTCAAAAGCTTGCCATAAAGCGTACTGAATCTAAACTATATTATATAAATAATGTTAAGCTTTATAATGATGATTTTAATAATATACCAAATTATAATCTAAAAGCTGATTTAATAATATTCAATCTAGGCTTCTTACCTGGTTCTAACAGGAAAGTTAAAACACAAGATTATACACCTGAAAAAGCTATTAGAAAATGTTATGATTTATTAAATGATGATGGAATAATGATTATTTGTTCATATAGAGCACATGATGGTGGAATGGATGAATTTAATAAAATAATAGATGAAATTAAAGATTTAAATTACACTGTAAAAGAAAAATACAAAAACAATGAAGCTTTAATAGTAATAAAAAAAGAATCGCATAATTAAGCGATTCTTTTTATATGTTTTTTATTAAAGTTCAATACAAATAGCTGGACGAACACCAAAATGAGAATAATATACTCCTCCGCCACGAACCTTACCAACTTCATCTACAAAATTAGCAGTGTAATTATAGTCGTTAAAAGGCGAGCGTAACCACCAAAAACTATAGCCATTATTACAATATAATCCTTGAGCTTTTGCGTAATCTGATCCTTTTGCTTGTCTAGCTGAGTTTGATGTCATATAAGTTACAGCTTCCTTATGGGATAATAAGAATACATAATCTTCTGTATCATTACATACATAATCATTCTCACTTTGATTTGTAGATTCAAGACTATTATCTACCGCTGTTAATTGAATAATTGATTTTTCATATGATTTAAATGCTGTATTATAGAAATCATTATTTAACCATTGTCTTATTTCAGATTTTTCGTAATTATTTCTATAAGCATCGCTATGGGATGGCACTTGGAAATGTTGGCTATCTAATATCAAATTAGCAAGAAGCGTTGCTTTACCATCTGATTCTGTTATAATATTCCATTCAATTGGGTCATAATTAAACCAATAAACTGTATTAGTTGAATAACCATTAGTGCTTTGGTAACTAGCAGCGGCATTTGCTAAATGTGATTTTGGCCTATATGCAGTAAAGTATACTCCTCTATAATCGTATGTCCCATTATTATCATAATCTATATCTTGATAGAACATATAACTAGCAACGTTTTCTGCTAAATAATAATTATAATCACTCCAATTATACAAATTATCAGATGAAGGAAGGTTTCCTGCTAAAGTATTTAACTCACTAACTAATGTATCATCAGTTACATAAGTTTGTGGATATGTACCGAAATAAATCTTATTACCCTCTCTTGTATAACAAATTACAGTAGTAGTTGTAATTGTTATGTTTTCATCTGGAAGATTAAATTTATATGTGCTTCCAATAAATTCAACTCCATCACTTCTACTCCACTTTATAATTTTACCACTTGGAATATTTGAAGCTGTTAAAGTGATTTCACTATTATGGTCATATTTGTCACCACTAGTTACTCCTGAAATTGTTAATCCTTCTACTTCATTGTTTAATGTAATAGAATATTTATCCAAAACCCAGTTAGCAACTAAAGTCATATCTTCAGTTACAGAATAACCAACAAATGACCACTCTTCACCTTCATAATACCAACCATTAAATGTATAACCCTTTCTAGTAGGCTCAGTTGGTTTCTCTATTTTACCACCTTTTTCAACAACCACATCATCTATATGTCCTTCTCCATTATTTAGATCAAATTTAATTGTGCATAAATTCTTGTTTTCTGTAGTTGTATTACTTGAAGTTTTATTATCTTTTGTCGTCTTTTTACTACATCCAAATAACATTAAAGCAAATAAACCTACAAATAAAAACTTGTTTATTTTTTTCAATTTGTATTCCCCCTTAATATACAAAATACACATATAATTATATTACATATATTATATATATTCAATTAAAAAACTATCTGAAAGCCAGATAGTTTATTATTAAATATTGTTTTTCTTTTTTATTTCTTCTATTTCTTTTTCTAATTGTTTTATTTCTGGATTATCACCATAAGTGACTTCTAAAGTGGATTTCGGATTCCACTTTTTTATTAATAAAATATCCCCAACACATATTAGTAAAGATATTATTAATAAGATTACACCAAATATAACTGTATAAATATCATAGTTATAAATTATTAAAATAAGTCCAAATGTAAAAAGAAATAAACTGAATATACTAACGAGTATAATAGATATTATTTTAAATTTTTTAGCATTTTTCATTAGATGTTTTTGATAGCCTCTAATACTTTATTAATAGCATCCATATATGGTAATTCTATTTTCTCATTAGTCATTCTATCTTTAAGCTCAACGATACCTTCATTAGCTCTTCTACCAACAATGATGATATAAGGTATACCGATAAGTTCAAAGTCCTTCATCTTAAAGCCTAAAGATGCATCTCTATCATCTAAGATTACTTCAGCCTTACTATCATTTAAGATATCATGCATCTTATCAGCAAGATCCTTTTGTGCTTCATCAGTGTATTTAGCAGGAACTATAACTACATGATATGGAGCAACATTTAAAGGCCACTTAATACCAAATTCATCATGGTATTGTTCAATAATAGCACTCATTGTTCTAGTTACACCGATACCATAGCATCCCATAACCATTGGTTTTGTTGCACCATTCTTATCAAGAAATGTACAGCCCATAGCTTCACTATATTTAGTTTGTAGTTTAAATACTTGACCTACTTCAATACCGCGTTCAACCTTCATAGGTTTACCACAGATTGGGCATAAGTCTCCTTCTTTAACTAATCTAATATCTTTAGTTTCACACTTGAAATCTCTAGCAAAATTAGCATTCTTAATATGATAATCAGCTTTATTTGCACCAACTAAGGCATTATACATTAAAGCTACTTCATTATCTACGATAATATTATCTTTATTTAAACCGATAGGTCCCATAAAGCCTTCTACTGAGCCAATTTCAGCGATTTCTTCAGGAGTAGCCATACGTAGTAATTCTTCGCTAGTATTTAGCGCATTAATTACTTTAATATCATTAACTTCTCTATCTCCTCTAACAAAACAGATGACTGTTTTATTATGTTCCATATCACGATAAGCTACAGCCTTAATTGTTTTAGTTTTATCAATATTTAGGAAGCCCGCAACTTCTTCAATAGTTTTGAAGTTAGGAGTATGAACTTCTTCAAGTTCTAATAAATCTTCTTTAACTCCTTCAATGGCTTTACTTTCAGCCTTCTCAGCATCTGCGGCATAACCACAATCACAATAAACGATATCTGATTCACCAGCTGATGATAGTGCCATGAATTGATGAGACCCATTTCCTCCAATTGCTCCACTATCAGCTAAAACTATTTTATAGTTTAGATGGAATCTATCAAAAATTCTTTCATATGTTTTATACATTAAATCATAAGATTTATCTAAGCCTTCTGTATCAACATCAAAGCTATATGCATCCTTCATAATGAATTCTCTACTTCTCATTAAACCAAAACGAGGACGGAATTCATCTCTATACTTAGTTTGAATTTGATATGGGATAACGGGAAGTTGTTTATATGATTTTACTAGTACGCTAGTTAAATCAGTAAATACTTCTTCAGCTGTTGGAGCCAAACAGAAATCTCTATCATGTCTATCTTTGATACGCATAAGTTCAGAACCATATTTATACCATCTACCACTTGCTTCCCAAAGTTCTTTTGGTTGTAGGCAGCTACATAAGATTTCTTCAGCACCAGCTCTATCCATTTCTTCTCTAATTATATTTTCAACTTTTCTAAGTGTTTTTAGTCCTAATGGTAGGTAGTTATAAATACCTGCGCTCATCTTTTTAATCATACCACTTCTGATTAATAAAATATGAGAAGGTATTACCGCATCATTTGGAACTTCCTTTAAAGTTGCAATTAACATTCTACTTGCTTTCATTTAACCACTCCAAACTTAATTTTAATCTCTTTATAGATTCATCCTTACCTAAAATTAAAGCCATTTCTACAGATCCACCTGGAGTTACTTGTACACCAGTTAAAGCAATTCTTAAAACAGTATAAACTACACCACTCTTAAGTTCCATACTTTCTGCTGTCTTACAAATTACATCATGTAAATTTTCTTCAGTGAAATCTAAATTTTCTAATTTAGGTAATATTTTTTCTAATACATCTTTTGCCTTAATAGCATCTATTTTTAACTTCTTATTGAAATATAATTCACTATCAAATTTATCAAAATGTGTGATAAATTCGACCTTTTCAGGTATTTCAGAGAATATTTCAATTCTACTTTGAAGTAGACTTCCAAACATCTCATAGCTATACTTACCTTTTATAGCTGAAGCTTCAAAATAAGGTTTAGCATATTCCATGAACTTATCAAATGGTAGCTCTTTAATGTATTCACCATTTAACCATTTCATCTTAGCCTCATCAAAGATACCAGGTGATTTAGATAAGCCAGATACACTAAAGTTTTCAATTAATTCATCCATTGTAAACTTCTCTTGAGTGCCTTTAGGGCTCCAACCTACTAAAGCTATATAGTTAATGATAGCTTCAGGTAAATATCCTTTAGAAATGAAATCTTCAAAGTTCGCATCACCATAACGCTTTGATAGCTTTCTTGTTTCATCCTTCATAACTGGAGTTAAGTGAATATATTCAGGACGTTCCCAACCAAATGCATCATATAGTAAGTTATACTTAGGAGTACTTGATAAATATTCATTACCTCTAATAACATGAGTTATACCCATTAAATGATCATCAATAACATTCGCGAAGTTATATGTAGGCATACCATCTGATTTGATTAAGATTTGATCTTCAAGTTCTGAGTTAGGTACAGTTACTTCACCAAATGATAAATCAACAAAACTACTAACACCTTCAGTAGGCATATTTTGTCTAATAACAAATGGCTTACCAGCTTTTAGGTTCGCATCTATTTCTTCTTTTGATAAATGTAGACAATGCTTATCATAACGCTTAATACCATTTTCACCTTTAATAGATTCTAATCTTTCTTTATCACAGAAACAGTAATAAGCCGCACCTTTTTCAACTAGTTCTAAAGCATATTTCATATATAGACCTTTTCTTTCACTTTGAATATAAGGTCCAAAATCTCCACCTTCATTTGGCCCTTCATCAATTTGGATTTTACAATCCTTTAAAGTCTTATATATTAAATCAACAGCACCTTCTACATAACGCTCTACATCTGTATCTTCAATTCTTAAAATGAATTTTCCATTATTTTGTTTAGCATATAAATAAGCATATAAACCAGTTCTTAAGTTACCTATATGCATAAAGCCTGTAGGGCTTGGAGCAAAACGAGTTCTAACCATAATTATATCCTCCTTTAAGTTTATAAAACGGCTAATTAAAGCCGTTTATTATATACATTTAGCGTAGAATTTAATATTTGGAAGTAGGTTATTGAATGTTGTGCTATCAATTTCCTTAGTTAAATAATAACCATCTACAACCTTATCTACTAAATTCATATCAAAGATTCCATTATACTCAATTAAGTATACTCCCTTTGATAAACTATTACCAATTACTTCTAAATCTCTATATGGAACAATGTATGGATCATAACCAGCAACATATAATCTTAAGTCATTAACTATAGCATTTGCTGTAGCTGGGCCAGCACCCTTTCCATATACTAATTGTTTTTGAGAATGATCTCCAAAATATCTAATGAAGTTGAATTCATAATTAACTGATGCGACGATATCATCACTATCAACTAAACATGGTTCAACTAATACTTCTACTTTGCCATCAATGATCTCGCTTGATGCAATATATTTTAAAGTCTTACCAATTTTATTTGCGGCATTCATAAATTCTTTAGTGATATTTGTAATACCATAAACATAAGCTTTATTATGGTCTACTTCACATCCATAAGCTATTTGAGATAATATAGAAATCTTTCTTACCATATCATAGCCAAGAACATCTGCGCTTGGATCAGCTTCCGCAAATCCTAGCTTTTGAGCTTTCTTTAAAGCTTCATCATAGCTTAAGTTATCCTTTTCCATAGATGTGATAATATAGTTTGTTGTTCCATTAACGATACCTTCAATACGGTTAATGTTATTAACTAAATTATTGTTATGAAGTGTAGAGATGATAGGTATACCTCCACCTACAGCAGCTTCTAAGAATAATTTAACACCATTTTCCTTTGCTAAGTTTTCTAGCTCAGTAAAATGATCTGCTATTACAGCCTTGTTTGCTGTAATAATACTCTTATGCTTTAAAATACATCTTTTAATAAAGTCATACGAAACTCTTGCACCCATAATTTCAAATACTAATTCAATTTCTGGATCATTTTCAATCTTTGTAAAATCAGTAGTGAAAAATGGAGCTTCAAATGGAGCTTCATCCATACTCTTAATTAAGACATATTTAATTTCAATGTTATTGTCCTTAAAGAATTTTCCTTCTTTGTTATAGATAATATCGAATACTGGACGTCCAATATTACCATTTCCAAGTAATGCTATTTTCATAATTTATCACCTTTTAAGATTTTAACATATTTTTAATTAAAAATATAGATAGAAAATTGTTATTTTGTTATAATTGCTTTAGGAAGTGATAAATATGGATATTTCTAAAACTTGGGATTGGGAAAAAAATGAAGGCGTTGAGTGGTTAGAACCATCTATGGAAAGCTTCTATTTTGCAAACAAATGGATTAAAGAAAATAAAAAAAGAGTTCTAGATTTAGGATGTGGTTTAGGAAGGCATTCTATGTTATTTTATGATTATGGTTTTAATGTCACTGCTTGTGATATAACTCCATATTGCATAAATTATCTAAAGAACTGGCAAAAAAAAAGAAACATAAGTTTTCCTGTAATTGAATGTGATATGTTAAATATGCCCTTTGAAAATAATAGTTTTGATTGTATTTATGCTTATCATGTATTAAGTCATACTAACCTAGAAGGCTTTAAAAAGATGTTTAATGATATCTATAAAATACTAGATAATGATGGAGAAATATTTTTTGATGTATTATCTAAAAAATGTGATTTATATACTAAAAGTGGATTCCCTAAACTTGATAATAATACCATATTATCTAAATATGAGACTGAATTAGATATACCACATATTTGTTTTGATTATGAAGAATTAGTTGATATTTTATCTAACTTTACACTTATTGAAGTAAAGGAAATTAGGACAGCTCATTCTAATAAATTAGATAACAATTCAGTGCATTTTTATATACATGCTAAAAAGAAATAAAATCGCTAAACTTAGCGATTTTTATTTTATCTCTTTGCATGTATTTCTTTAATATCAGAGAAGTCTTCCCCGTCCACTTGCATATACAATCCACTGTCACATTTTATACTTATTTCTTTACCTCTAAGTATTGTTACGGCTTTTCTTTTTATCGTATGCTTACCTATATAAATTAGAGGGAAACATAATATTAAACTAAACTTTGATAATTTGTGAATTATACATATATCAATATACTCATCAAGTCTTTTGGCTTTAGGTGTCATCTTCATTCCACCACCCTCAACATTACCATTCATAATGGATGCTAAAAATACTTTTTTAAATTCATAAGTTTGTCCATCTACTATTACCGTTATATCAGTTCTTTTATATTTTCTAAAACCTTTATAAGTTGATTTAAAGAAGGAAAGCTTTCCTTTTTTTTCACTATTATTAACTAAGCTACATACATAACCATCTAAGCCTGTACCACAGCCGTTTAAGAAATATATTTTTCTATCATTAAATTCTACAGTAGGTAAATTTAATAAATATTTATTTACTGGGTATTTTATTTCTTTTTTTATGGACTTATAAAAATCATTACCTGTACCGTTAGGTATATAAAAAATGTCATTTTTTACTTCTATGTCATTTATATAATTAACAAAATAATGAAGTGTCCCATCTCCACCTACAACTACTAACCTATCATCAGTATTTAACCTTTCAAAAAACTTATCTATTTCTAGATCAATTAAGCTTACTCCATAGGTTACAGTGTTATGTTTTTTACTCCACTTTTGCATCATTTTATTAATTTTTTTTACTTTAAAGCTTCCGCTTAATTCATTAAATAAAAAAATGTCCATAAAATCACCTTATATAATTATTTTAATACAAAGTTATTTTATAGACAATAATTAATTATTTACATTTCTTTTCAATGAATTTTAGGTATTCTTCTGCCTTATGAGTTAAGACTTGTCCACCAAAATATTCAAGTATTTTTCTATATAATTCTTCTCCTCTATAATTTAATTCTTTAACCAAATTATACATCTCTTGATAAGGAATATCATATATCTCTCTAGCTACTCCTTCTCTTAAGTAATCTACTTCAAAAACCCCTCCACTAGGCCATAAAACAGTATCGTAAAAGTTATCTGTTTTATTGAATCCTAGAGCTTCTATTCTACTATCAATAATATCTAGTGCTTTACCACTAATCTTACCAATATTAAAAGCTTCTCTAAGTCTAGCCTTAAGTGTATTCATTGTAATAGGTGCTTCATTAGTAACTATACTCAATAAGTTTTTATCAAGTAATTCATAAGCATAATCACTACCCTCATATAAGCTATTTAAATTCATACTATAAAGTTTAGCTTTATTATAATTAACTATATTCATAATATCACTCCCATCTAATTATATTTTACCAAAAAAAGTATAAAAAAAATAGGAGAATTAATCTCCTATTAATTATGATGAATTAAAGAATATTTTTTCTTTCCTCTTTTAATAACGCTATATTCATTATACAATGCATTATCCTTAGAAACCATATATTCTAAATCAGATACCTTAGTTCCATTTACTGAGATAGCTCCACTAGTTACAAATTCTCTAGCTTCTCTTTTACTACTAGCTAAGCCTGTATTAATTAAAGCATCTAAAATATTCATATCTTCGTTTAATTCAGCTGATTTAATATTCTTAAATCCCATATGAATTTCATCTAAGCTTAAGTTAGAGATATCACCACTAAATAGGGCTTCACTAATTCTAACAGCTTGATTATAAGCTTCTATACCATGAATTGTAATAGTAATATTCTTAGCTAGTTCTTTTTGAGCACGTCTAGTTTCTGGATGCTCATTAAATTCTTTTTCGATATCTTCTATTTCTTCTTTAGATAAGAAAGTGAATTGTTTTAGTCTCTTGATTACATCACTATCAGGTACATTAATCCAATATTGATAGAACTCATATGGACTAGTCTTTTCAGGATCTAACCATACTGGAGCTCCTTCACTCTTACCGAATTTAGTTCCATCAGCATTAGTGATTAGTGGCACAGTTAAGCCAAATACTTTAGCATCTGGATGATGCTTTCTAATTAACTCAATACCTGCAGTAATGTTACCCCATTGGTCTTGTCCACCAATTTGAAGTGTTACATTTTTATTTTCATATAAATGCATGAAATCCATTGATTGTAAGATTTGATAAGAAAATTCTGTATAACTAATACCACTTTCTAGTCTAGCTTTAACTGTTTCTTTATTAAGCATATAGTTAACATTGAAACACTTTCCATAATCTCTTAAGAATGTAATCATATCAATTTTACCAATCCAGTCATAGTTATTAACCATTTCACAGTTAAATAAGCCCCTAACTTGTTTAGTAATACTTGCTGCATTACTTAGTGACTTTTCTAGTGATAAAAGTTGACGTTCACTTGTTCCTCTAGGATCACCAATTAAACCTGTTGCTCCACCGATTAATAGAATTGCTTTATGTCCTGCAGCTTCTAATCTTTTAGCTGTTAAATATGGAAATAAATGTCCTATATGTAGTGAATCACCTGTAGGATCTGCTCCTAGATAAAATGTTACTTTTTCATTTTGTAAAACATTTAAAATTTCAGGATCAGTTGTAGCATAAATTAATTCTCTCCATTTTAAATCTTCAACAATATTCATAATATTTACTCCTTCCAAAACAAAACGTCCATAAGGACGTATTTGTCAACTAATTTTCTGTTGTTTGACGTTCTATTATTCTATGTGGTAATAATAGATTCTTTTCATCAACATTCTCGTTATTCATTAACTTTGTTAATAGTTGCATAGATGCAGCACCTATATCATATACCGGAATGTCTATACTTGTCAATGCTGGAGAAGCTAAAATTGCATATTTTGTGTTTTGGAAACCAACAATTGAGATATCTTTTGGAATTCTCTTACCAAATTCTTCTCTTGCAACATTCATAAAGCTTACAGCAATAGAGTCTCTTACAGCTATAACACCATCTACTTTGTTATTAGATAAGAAATCTTTGAAATGTGGTCTATTAATATATGTATCACCACTTGTTCTAAAGATATGTGGTTCTAAATTAGCTTCATTCATTGCTCTAGTATAACCACTTTCTTTTCTATCATTAACGGCATATTTTCTAGTTGTAGATAGTAAATAAATATCTCTTCTACCTTCTTTGATTAATTTTTTAGTTACTTCATAACTAGCTTCTTCATAATCAATTGATACACTAGGTAGATTTTCTTTATCATAAACTACATTACATAATGTAATTGGAATTTGATTTTCCTCAATCTTTTCAATTACCTCTTCTGCAAATTTACTTTCAAGTTCATCGTTTAGATATAGTGCACCATCTACTTGTTCAGCAACTACATTCATTGCTACATCCATAGCCTTAGATGATTCTGTAATTGCAAATAATTTAATAGAGTATCTATATTTATTAGCGATATCAATGATACCTGAAAGCATCTGTGCAACTGATGCTCTTGTAATATCCGAAACGATAACACCAACTGTTGTTGTTTTACGGCTTGCAAGTCCACGGGCAATAGCGTTTGGGCGGTATCCTAATTCATTAATAACACGTAATACTCTA
>JAEEGL016581142.1_pt1 | contig 37993 bp, 36 predicted proteins | sample 9134231 | NCBI WGS metagenome assembly JAEEGL01 (sample SAMN16246548, study PRJNA631951) | gut metagenome | biome: gut microbiome; feature: rumen; material: fiber-attached | host: Bos | place: Iran: Karaj | collected 2018-10
CCGGCGAGAGCCATGACATCACGCTTGAGCTCAAACTGCTGGCCGACGTCGGACTCGTCGGCTTTCCGAACGTCGGCAAATCCACGCTCCTGTCCGTCGTCAGCAAGGCGCATCCCAAGATCGCGAACTACCATTTTACGACGCTCTTTCCCAATCTCGGCGTCGTCTATGTCGACGAGGGCGTTTCCTTCGTGATGGCCGACATCCCCGGCATCATCGAGGGCGCGTCGGAGGGCGCGGGACTCGGCCACGACTTTCTGCGGCATATCGACCGCTGCCGTCTGCTGATCCATCTGGTCGATGTCTCCGGCAGCGAGGGACGCGATCCCGTGGAGGATCTCGACACGATAAACGCCGAGCTGCGCGAGTACAGCCCTGAGCTGGCCGCTCGCAGACAGATCGTCGCCGCAAACAAATGCGACCTTCTCGAGGAAGGCTCAAGCAATCTCGAGCGCCTGCGCGCGCGGGCCGCAGAGCTGGGCTGCCCCTTCTTTGAGCTGAGCGCGGCCACGCACGCCGGCACGCATGAGCTGATCGGCGAGTGCGGCCGTCTTCTGCGCGAACTGCCGCCGATCCAGAGCTATGAGGCGGACTATGTCCCGCCGGAGCCGAAGGCGGAGAGCGTCGAGGATCTCACGATCGAAAAATTCGACGACATGTGGCTCGTGGAGGGCCCCTGGCTGCAGCGTCTGGTCGCGACGGTCAATTTCTCCGATTACGAAAGCCGGATGTTCTTTGACCGCATCCTGCGCGAGAGCGGCGTTTTCGCCCGGATGGAGGATATGGGCGTGCGGGACGGCGACACCGTCTGCATGTACGATCTGATGTTCGAATACAAGGAATAAAAGGCCGGTGTGCCGCACAAGCAAAGCTGCTTGTGCGGCACACCTTTATCATCATAGTACACAGGGGTGCGATTCGTCAATATAAGCAATACGCAAACACGGAAAAAACTCTGTTTTGTACAAATCTGACAAGAATTCTTTGTCGCCTTTGCCGATTGCTTTCCCGATCGGCCTTTGCTATAGTATAAGCAGAAAGGGAAATCCCCTATGACATAAACCGTCCTGAATCAGATACGGGACGAAGGGGCTCTCAGGACAGGAAATGTTCCGGCACATATAGTTTACTCACTAAACGAGTTTATGATGATTTTGTGATGTGGCCGTTGAATGGATTTCGAGGTCCTGTTGAAAAGCCCAAATCTAAAGAAAGAGAGGTAACCAGGATGTTAGATACCAAGATCTCAAAGAAATAGCCCCTGACTGTGGAACCGAGCGGATCAGTCAGGGGTTATTTCGTTTTATATGGTTTTTTGCTCAGCCCGCAGGGGGCTGTTCTTTTTTTGCCGTTGCAGGACGTCAAAAAGCGCTCCGCCGGGAGCGCTTTTGACATATCCGCACCGTTATTTCAGTTCCTTGCGCAGGAGCTTGCCGTTGAAGCTCCTCGGGATCCTGGCGATCTCCACGATGATCTCGGGGACCTTGAAAGGCTCCATCTGCCCGGCGAGAAACGTGCGGATGGCGATCGGATCGAACGCGGAGCCGGGAGACATCTGGATGAAAAGCTTCGGGACGCTGCCCTTGTAGGGGTCGGGAACGGGCACGACGCCGCAGTCGGCGACGGCCGGAAGCTTTTTGACGATGTTTTCGATCTCCTCGGGGGAGACCTTCTTGCCGCCCACGTTGATCACGTCGCCCTTGCGCCCCAGCAGGATGACGTCCCCATCCCCGTCGAAGTACGCCACGTCGTTGGAATAGACGACGCCGTCTGCAAGGACTTTTTCCGTTTCATCCTTGTCCTGCCAGTAGCCGAGCATGTTCATACCGCCGCGGCTGGATAGAAGCCCGGGATTATCGGCCGAGGAGCGGATGGGACGGCGTTCGTCGTCCACGATCACGATATCGGCATGACAGGTGGGCTTCCCGATGCAGTTTTTCTTTTCATCCGGCCGGTTGAAGTTGAAGATGCAGATGCAGCCGCTCTCGGTGCTGCCGTAGAAGTTGTACAGGCGCGTGTCGGGCAGCAGGGCGCAGATCCTGTCCTGGTCCGCCTTCATCATGGGCGCGGCGCCGAACTGGATGTAGCGGATCTGGCCGCGATACCGGGCAAGCGCGTCCTTGGTGAGCTTGAGAAGGATCGCGAGCGCGGCGGGGACGAGGTCCATGGAATTGGCGTGGAAGCTGTCAAGCAGCTCGAAAAAGCGGGGGATGTTCATCACGTTGCCCAGCAGAAGAACGGCGCTGCCGTTGTACATGTTCGCGTAGTAGCGGCGCAGCCCGTGGGAATGGTTCATCGGGGAGGGGATCAGCTCAATGTTGTCCTTCTCCATTTCAACGCCGCTGATGACGTTCTCGGCCAGCGCGATGTTGTTCCCGTTGGTCAGCACGATCCCTTTTTCGCGGCCGGTGGTGCCGGTGCTGAAGAGGATCTCGCAGACGTCTTCGCGCGCGGGGAAGGACGCCGGCTCGAAAAGGGGAGCGCCGGCGCAAAGCTCGGAGAGCTGGTCGAACACGAGAGAGCGCGCCGGACTGAAGTCGTTCTCCCGGCAGGCGACGACCGCCGAGGCCTCGACCCGCTCGGCAAAGGAAACGATCTTTTCCTTTGCGCAGTTGTGCTCTACGGGCACGAACACGGCGCCGATCAGCTGCAGCGCGAGCTGGATCGCCAGATAGTCGATGGTCTGGCAGGCCTCGACCACGACTCTGTCGCCGCGCCCGATCCCCATTTCGGAGAAACAGGACGCAAAGCCGCGGATGCGAACGGCGTATTCACTATAGCTGACGTATCCGGCGTCGTCCGCCAGACAAAGCCGGTCCGGCTGAACGGACGCGTAATGGAAGACAGCTTCTGCGATCGAGTCGAACATGCTGCGGTCACCTCACAAAGAATCAAAAAATCGAATGCCCTCGAAGAGAGGGGGAGGGCCCCTCCTTCGCTTCCCGCCCGGAAACACGGGCGAGAAAAGGGCGCGGGCTCGAATGAAAAAGCTTACTGGAGCTCCTCCACCATTTCCCACATCGTCTCGACGGACTCAAAGTATTTCGGCTGGATGTATTCCATCGTGACGGAGATGTCGAACATATCCTCGATCTCGGAGATGATGGCCACGACGGCCAGCGAGTCCAGCGTTCCGGAGCTGATCAGAGCCTTTTCCCGGTCGAAATCGATGGTCGGGAACTTTTCCTTGAGCATTGCTTTCAATTCATCCATGTCGTTGTCTCCTTTTTTGATCAGAATTTTTCATAGATAAAACTGCTTGCGTCGAATCCGGGGCCGTATACCCCGAAAATGATGACGGAGAAGAGGGCCGCGTAGATAACGATCCAGCGGATCACGATGTTTTTCGCGGCCAGCGACTCCCGCAGCGAGCCCTTCTCCTGCTTTGCGTCCACGATCCAGAGAACGATGATCGCGAGAACGGACATGAGGATGTTCGCCGGTGTGATGCCGTAGCCGGTGTCGGCGTTCAGCAGATCACGGGACAGGGAAACGAGCTGCGAGAACGAACGGCGCGCGATCGCGGAGAAAACGGAGGAGGCCGCGGCGGTGAATTCCGGGCTGAACACGGTCCTGTCGGCGGCGTGGCTGAAGATCCTGCCGAGATAAGCGAAAGCGCTCCGGATGTCTGCCGCGCGGAAGAAGATCCGTCCGAGGCTGCACAGAAGAAAGGTCCGGGTCATCTGCCAGAAGCGCCACAGAGCGCTTTCCGTGCGGATGCGCAGCCGCGCCGTGCCTTTGAGGAACACCGGCTCGAGGATCTGACTGCCGATCAGCAGCATCGCATGGTAGAGACCCCATATGACGAAGTTCCAGGAAGCGCCGTGCCACAGCCCGGTGATCAGCCACACGACCAGGATCGGGAAGCAGGAGGAGAAGAGCTCCGCCTCGCGCGCACGACCCCTGGCGTTCAGGTCCTTTTTGGTGCGGCGGACCAGAGCGGAGGTAAAGACGGGATAGTAGATATAATCCTTGAACCACTCCTGCAGCGAGATATGCCACCTGCGCCAGAATTCCGCCATGCTTCGGGAGAAATACGGATGGTTGAAGTTTTTCCGCAGACGGATGCCGAGCATCTCCGAAACGCCGGTGACGATATCGATGCAGCCGGAGAAATCGGCGTAGATCTGCACGGAATAGGTCAGTACGGCGATCGCAAGGACCAGACCGCTGCAGCTCTGCGCGTTGTCGAAGACGTGCGTGACGAAGGGGTTGAGTCTGTCCGCGATCACCAGCTTCTTGAAAAAGCCCCACAGAGCAAGCTCCGCGCCGAACACGAGGTTTTTCGAGTCGAACGCGACGCCGTCGCGGATCTGCCCGCGGAACTCGTCAAAGCGGTCGATGGGCCCCTGCACCACATGCGGGAAATAGGAAAGATACACCATGTAGTTGAGGAAATCTTTTTCCGCAGGGTAGCGCTTCCAGTACACATCCAGCAGATAGCTCAGCGCCATGAAGGTATAGAATGAGATGCCGAGCGGGAGGATCATGCGGAAGATGGGGATCTGAGGAATGCGCATCAGCGCGAAAAGCGCATTGAAATTGCTCAGAACGAAGGCGGTATATTTGCACACGGCCAAAAGCGCGATGCTCACGATCAAGCCGAGAAGAAGCGCCCGCTTGGCCTTTTTCTTCGACAGGGTTTTCACGGCTTTTTTCTCCGCGGCGTTCGCGCAGCCGGCAAGATCGGCCTCTGCCTTGCGATAGATCCCGTCGACGGCCGCGCCTGTGAAATAGGTCGCGAGCATCGTGCACAGCAGGAAGGGGAGATAGCGTATCCCGGCAAAAAGATAAAAGGCGAGGTTGGCGGCCGCCAGGACCCAGCGCTGCAGCCTGCGTCCGAGTATGTAATAGAAAAGCAGAACGACTGCGGAAAAAAGGATAAAGCCGATCGATTGATAACTCATCTGTTTGGTTCACCGTCCCGTCAAAACAGGATTCTCAGGTTTATGATTCTTCAGCGGGAGAGCAGCGGTAATCGAAATCGCCGTACAGCCGGTCTTCTCCGGAGCCGCAGAAGGGGACGACGGTGTAGTCGTCCGTCTCTTTTCCCGCTGCGCCGGAAAGCCGCGTGTCCGTCACCTCCGCCAGCAGCTGCCAGGTCTTTCCCTGCGGCCTGTGATAGACCAGATAGCCCTCGGCCCCCGCAACGGGCGACCAGCTCAGGTCGACGCCGGCCTCACCGGCGCGGATCTGCAGCTCCTCAGGCCTTGTGAGCGCCGAAGTCCGATGATGGACGTCCCGCTCGATATCCAGCGTATAGGTCTGCATGGACCTCGCATACTTGCCGACGCCCTCGTCCCAGGAGGCCAGAAGAGGATCGCCCCGCCTGTCCGAAAGCCCGTAGCGTTCGATCAGATACTCGGAAAGATAGGCCGTGTATTTGATGGAGCCGTGGATGTTGGTGTGGCCCTTGTTGTAAAAATCCTGACTCAGATCCAGCTTCAGCAGCTCGGTCTGATCCATGAGCTTGAGCGTGTCGAAGCCCCGTTCCTCAAGCATGGCGTTGAGGGTGTTGATCTCCTCCAGCCTCTGCCGGGTCTCGACGCGGGGCACGGTCACGAAGACGATCCGCACGCCCTCCGCCTCGCAGTAGTCCATCAGACTCACGGCCGCCTCCGCGATATAGTCGGGCAGCGGAGCGTATCCGTCCGCGTGCGTATAAAGCTGCGTGATATCCGTGAAGGTATTCTTGTAGGTGCTGTAATTGCTGGTGCCCTTCAGCCCGTTGGGGGGATAGTAAAAATCGCTGCTGTTCAGCTCGCTCCAGCGGGAATGAAAGCGATAGAGGGGGACGTAGAGCTCCAGCGATTCCCCGGCCGAGAAGCCGGAGATGTCACAGAGATACTTCGTCAGACGCAGTTTGTTGATCGAAAGAGGCATGCAGTCGAGAAGGTCGTGGTATTTTTCCACGACCATCCTGTTTTCCTCGATCGTGTTGGTGTTCACGATAAAGAGCGCGTCGGGCTGGGTTTTGCGGACCTCCCGTATCAGATACTCGGCAGCGATGAAATGCTGGGAATTGCAGGTGTAGGGATAGACCGCGATCCCGTAGTTCTCCCACGCGTAAAGCGGGTTCCAGTAGGCGTAGCAGGTGCTCGACCCGACGTACACGGCGTCGAGCGAGCGCGCGGGCTCTTTATAAAAGCCGCCGATCCACTGCTCGCTGCGGTAATCCCCGGTGGAGTTCAATACGGCGGACGCACCGAGGAACAACAATATGAAGATAAGCAGAAACAGAACGGCTTTGGTGATCTTTTTCCACATGAGCGCTACCTGCCTGTAAGAGGACGTGATGATCGGAAAAGGCGGCTGATCCGAGCGAGCCTTTTCGATCAAACGAAAAATACTTTATCATATTACGGGGCGAAATACAACCTCGGCGTGCCGGACGGCGCATCATTGCGGCTGCGCCGTCAATCCGAAAGGGAACAGCGGTAATCGAAGCAGCCATAAAGCCGCTCCTCTCCGGAGCCGCAGAAGGGGACGACGGTATAGTCATCAGTTTCTTTCCCCGCGGCGCCGGAAAGCCGCGTGTCCGCGAGCTCCGCAAGCAGCGTCCAGGCTTTCCCCTTCGGCCGGTGATAGACGAGATAACCGTCGGCGCCCGCGACGGGCGACCAGCTCAGATCCACCCCGGAGGGAGCGGCTTTGATCTCCAGATCCTTCGGCCTTTCCAGGGAGAGCGTCCGGCGATGGACGTCCCGCTCGATATCCAGCGTATAGGTCCGCATCGTTCCGGAGTATTTTTTCACGCCCTCGTCCCAGGAAGCGTAGCGCGCTTCGCCGCGCTTGTCCGCGAGGCCGTAACGCTCGATCAGATACTCGGAAAGAAAGGCGGTGTATTTGATCGAGCCGTGGATATACGTGTGGCCCTTATTGTAAAAGTCCTGGCTCAGATCCAGCTTCAGCGGCCCGGTCTGCTCCGTGAGATCCAGCGTGTCGAAGCCGCGCGCTCTCAGCATGTCGTTGAGAGTGTTGATCTTCTGCCGCCGCTGTTCGCTCTCGACGCGCGGGACCGTGACGAACAGGATCCTGACGCCCTCCGTCTCGCAGTAATCCATCAGGCTCTCGGCGGAGTCGGTGATAAAGTCCGCAAGCGGAGCGGTGTGCGACGAGGAGGCGTACAGAGCGGAAATATCCGTGCGCTTATCCTTATAGGTGAGATAATCGCTCGCTCCCTTCAGTCCGTTGAGGGGAAAATAAAAATCGTTCGCGTGCAGCTCGTTCCAGCGCGCGTGAAAGCGGTAGAGGGGAACGTAGAGCTCCAGCGATTCCTTTGCCGTAAAGCCGGATACCCGGCAAAGACGCCTCGTCAGACGGAGCTTGTTGAGCGACGGAGGCATGTTGTCCAAAAGCTCGTGATACTTTTCAACGGCCAGCTTGTTTTCATCTATGGTGTTGGTGTTCACGATGATCAGCGCGTCGGGCTGGGTCTTCCGAACCTCGCGGATCAGATACTCGGTCGTGATGAAGTGCTGGGAATTGCAGGTGTAGGGGTAGACCGCGATCCCGTAGTTCTCCCAGGCGTAGAGCGGATTCCAGTAGGCAAAGCAGGTGCTCGAGCCGATATATACGGCGTCGAGCGAGCGTTCCGGCTCCTCGTAGAAGCCCCTGATCCACTGATAGTTGTTATAATCCTCCGTGGAGTTCATGACCTTGGACACGCCGAGGAACAACAATATGAAGATAAGCAGAAACAAAGCGGCTTTCGCGATCTTCTTCCACATAACGGCTGCCTTCCTGTAAAGAGGAACGTGACGGCCGGGACGAGTCCCGGGCCCGCAGGGCGTTGTTTGCGACTATAATTTTTCATATTTTATCATAATACAACAGGAAATACAACAATCACATGATATATCGATCGTTTTCCGAACACGTTTCCATTTTTTACATGACGACGCTCCGCATATCTCTTTTTTCTGCGCAGAAGATAAGCACGGACAGGATGCGAGAGAAAGCAGAAGCGCTCCGGACGACTCAGGCCGGGCCTTTCCGCTTTGCCTTGCCCGGCCCAATCTGATGAAAAGGAGATGCAAACGATGGCTTACAATTCCAGCAACCAGCTCGTGAACCCCAACGCTCGCGAGGCGATGGACAGATTCAAGATGGAAGCCGCTTCCGAAGTCGGCGTCAATCTGAAGAACGGCTATAACGGCGACCTCACCAGCCGTCAGGCCGGTTCCGTCGGCGGTCAGATGGTCAAGAAGATGATCGAGGCCTACGAAAACGGCATGAAGTGATCGCATAAGCGATAGATTGCAGGGCGGCTCGGCCGCTCTGCAATTTTTCATGTGTTTTTACATATTGACAAGCTTTGTCGTATAGCGTATCATCAAATCAAATATGAAGAAACGCTCATATGACGGAGGCCTCATTCCATTATGGACCATACCGATCTTATCCGACCGCAGGATGACAGGCTTGCCTCTCTTGCGGATTTTTACCGGGTTTTTGCCGACGAAACACGTATCCGGATCCTGTGCGTGCTGCTGGACGGGGAAAAGCGCGTCCTCGACATCGCAAGAGAGCTGGAGCTGTCCCACTCTGCTGTCTCGCACCAGCTGCAGCTGCTTCGCGCAAGGCGGCTCGTCGCTTTCAGAAGAGTGGGGAAGAGCGTCTGCTATTCCATCGCCGACGAGCATATCCATTCGATCCTGCGTCAGGGGATCGAGCATCTGGAGGAATAAGGAGACAGAGAGATGGCAAAGCATCTGGCACAAAAGAAAAAGAAAAGCAGCGCGCTGGACGCCGCAAAGGAGACGCTTGCCCGGATGGGGGACCGCGTGAAGACGATCCGCGACCCCGAAATACGCAGCGCGAAGGAGAGCCGGAACCTTGAAAAAAACAGCGCGAAGGCGATCCGCATCCCCGAGCCGAACAGCGTGAAAAGAGCCGGTTCCCGGAAAAAAGAGGCGGGGCGTGCCGACGCGTTTCAGAGCGTGATGCTCAACAAAACGCTCGACCGCAGGTTCAACACCACCGACCTGCTGCTGACGGCGCTGGCGCTGATCCTGCTCGTTATTGCGCATTTCCTGCCCACCTCCGGTCCGATCCGTCTGCTGAGCTTCCTCGTGCCCTTCCTTCTCGCAGGCTGGCATTATCTGTACGAGGCCTTTCAGGAGGCCTTTATGGGCATCGTCCTCGGCCGCGAGCTGATCCTGATGATCGCCGCTCTGCTCGCCCTGTGCGCCGGAGAGGCCTTCGGCGCCGCCGCGCTGATGATCTGCCTGAAGATCGGCGATCTGACGATCGCTTATATCGAAATGCTCCAAAGCGAAAAAGTCTCGGCGCTTTATGCGCTTGTTCCCGACAAGGCCGAGCTTGCCGACGGCGGCTCCGTCAGAGCGTCCGAGCTCACCGTCGGCGCCGAGATCCTTGTCCGCGCCGGAGAGACTGTTCCCACCGACGGCATTGTGCTCGAGGGCACCTCCGTCCTGGACGCCGCGCCTCTGACGTCCGACAGCTTCAGCTTCCCGGTCGCCGCAGGCAGCGCGGCCGTATCCGGCTGCATAAACGTCACCGCGCCCCTGCGCATCCGCGTGGAGCGCGCACAGAGGGACTCCGTCAGCGCGGAGCTCATCCGCGCGGCCGAGAACGCGTGGATGCACAAATCCGCGCAGGAGAGGCTGCTGCAGCGCGTGCTGTCATATCTCTCCCCGGCGCTCGTCCTTCTCGCCGTCCTGATGGCGCTGATCCCCTCGATCGCGACGGGCGAGTGGCGCGTCTATCTCGTGCGCGCCGCGATCCTTCTGACGGTCTCGCAGATGTATTCCGTCGTCCAGAGCGTCAAGCTCTCTTACGACTGCGCGTCGGCCTGCGCCGCCGCGGCGGGCGCGGCCGTCAAGGGACACGACGTGCTTGAGGCGCTCTCCAAAGCCGAGACGATGGTCTTTGATAAGACCGGCACCGTCACGGTAGGAGAATACCGCGTCAAGGAAGTCTTCCCGCGCGGCGTTTCGGAGGGACAGCTCCTCTTCCTCGCCGGCGCGGCGGAGCTGCATTCCCGCCACCCGATCGCCCGGGCAATCGTCGCGGCCAGCGGCGCTTACGCCTCTCAGATCAGCGCCGTCGACATCAAGGAGATCCCCGGCCGCGGCGTGAGCGCGTTCATCGACGGGCGCTGCGTCTACGTCGGGAACGCCGCCATGATGGAGGAGCACGGCGTCGCCTGCGACATGCCCGCTATCCCCGGCTCCGCGATCCATGTGGCGGTAGACGGGCACTATCTCGGACATATCGTTCTGGAGGACGCGCTCCGCGACAGCGCCTTCGACGTGATCGAGGAGCTTCGCGCCGAGGGCGTCGGCACCAGCGTGCTGCTGACGGGCGACGTGCATTCCAGCGCGCGCAGGATCGCCTCCTCGCTGAACTTCGACCTGGTCAAGGCCGAGCTGACGCCCGAGGAAAAATGCAGCTCCGTCGAATACCTCATGAGCAACCGCAACGTCAACACCACGCTCGCCTTTGTCGGCGACGGCGTGTGCGACGCCGACGCGCTGCGACTGGCGACCGTCGGGATCGCCCTCGGCTGCTTCGACAAGCCCGAGGCGCTCGAGGCCGCCGACGCCGCGATTTTGAACAACGAGCTCCGCACGCTGCCGAAGCTCTATCGCCTTGCCGGGCAGACAGCGCGCGCTTCCCTCGAACAGACGATGGTCTGCGGTGCGGTCAAGCTGCTGGTGCTGATCTTCGGCGCGGCAGGGCTGTGTTCGCTCTCGATCGCGGTCGTTATTCAGATGGCGGCGATCCTGTTCGAGGCGTACAATGCGCATCGCATCCTGCATTTCGGCGAAGATAAGCAAAGAAAGCCCCTTCGGGCAAAAGAAAGGAAGATCTGATCATGAACGAAGCGTTGAAGGTCCTGTACGACCGGCGAAGCATCCGCCGCTACAAAAGCGAACAGATCAGCCGCGAGGAGCTGGACGCCGTCGTCAAGGCGGGCGTTTGCGCAGCCTCCGGCAAAAACCTGCAGTCTGCGATCATCATTGCGGTGCAGGACAGGGAGACGCGCGATCTGCTCTCCCGCCTCAACGCCGCCGTGCTCGGCGTCAAGAGCGATCCCTTCTACGGCGCGCCGACCGTGCTGATCGTACTGGCCGACGCGAAAAGCCCCTACGCCGTGCAGGACGGCAGCCTCGTCATGGGCAATCTGATGAACGCGGCAAAGGCGATCGGTGTCGGCTCCTGCTGGATCAACCGCGCAAAAGAGGTCTTCGATTCCGACGAGGGCAGGGAGCTGCTGAAGAAATGGGGCGTCGAGGGCGAGTGGACCGGCGTCGGAAACTGCATCCTCGGCTATCCGGACGAGGACCCGGCGATGAAGCCGCGCAAGGAGAATTACGTCCGCTATATCCTCTGAGATGAACGTTTACGACTTTGACAAGACCGTTTTTTATCCCGACAGCTCGTACTGCTTTTTCCGCTTCTGTCTGAAAAGGCACCCGGGCGCGGTGCTGCGTCATTCCCCCGCGATCCTTGCGGCCGCGCTGCGCTACGCCTTCGGCGCGATCGGCGCGAAGGCGCTCAAGGAAAAGCTCTTTGCCTTTCTGCGCTGTCTGAACGACCCGGAGAGCGAGGTCGAGCGCTTCTGGGACGAGCACGCTTCGGGGATCGGAGAATGGTATCTCCGGCAGAAGCGGCCGGACGATCTGATCGTCACGGCCTCGCCGGAGTTTCTGGTCGGCCCGGCGGGCCGAAGGCTCGGCGTCCGGGTGATCGGGACGCGCATGGATATCCGCACGGGCCGGATCGAGGGCGAAAACTGTCACGACACGGAAAAGGTCCGACGTTTCCGCGCCGCCTTTCCCGATGCGTCGATCGGAGAATTCTATTCCGATTCGACGTCCGACGCGCCGATGGCCGGGCTCGCCGCAAAGGCTTTTCTCGTCAGCAGGGGAAAGCTGTCCGCATGGCGGTGACGCGCCGCCGCACTGAAAAAAGGAGAGAGAGAACATGTCGTCTACCAAGGAGGCGCTGGGCGCCGCGCTGAAAAAAATGATGGCCGTCAAGCCCATCGACAAGATCACCGTCAAGGACCTCGTGGAGATCTGCGGCGTCAACCGTCAGACCTTTTACTATCACTTTGACGACGTTTACGATCTGCTGGAGTGGGTCTTTGAAGCAGACGCCGAAAAGACGCTCCCCAAGGAGGTCAAATACGAGCGCTGGCGCGAGGACGTTTCGATGTTCTTCAAGTATCTGATCCGCAATTCGGACTTTGCTTTGAACATCTACAATTCTCCCAACAGGACCTACATGCTGCGCTTCTACAAGCAGAAGCTGCAGAACTGCATCCGCAGCTTCGCGGTGATCGTCTCTCGCGACATGAAGATCGACCGGCGCGACTTTGAATTCGTCGTCGAATTCTACGCAAACTGTGTGGTCGGCGTGATCTCGCAGTGGCTCGATCTCGGCATGCAGCTGCCGGACGAGGTCACGGTGGAGCAATGCCTCACGGTGCTCGACAACAGCGTCGAAAACCTGCTGCAGCGCTTCGACCAGTCCTGAATACGGCGCCGCGCACGTTCCGGCGGACCAGATCGGTCCGCCGGAATATTATTTCGTCTTTTTGTATTGAAAGAGCGCATGAAATGGGGTAAAATAAATCGTCTGAGCTATATCCCGGGAGGAGAGCGACATGGCCGAACAGAAAACGAACGTGATGCGCCTGCTCGATCAGAAAAAGATCGCGTATCGCGCGCACGCCTATCCACACGGCGAAGAGGCCGTCGACGGCGTCACGGTGGCCGGTCTTATCGGCAGACCGCCGGAGAGCGTGTTCAAAACGCTCGTTGCGCGCGGCGCGGACAAAAGCATCTGCGTTTTCGTCATCCCCGTCTGCGCCGAGCTCGACCTGAAGCGCGCGGCGAAAGCGGCGGGCGAGAAATCCGTCGAGATGGTCCACGTCAGCGAGATCAACGCGCTCACGGGCTACGTGCGCGGCGGCTGCTCGCCGCTGGGCATGAAAAAACAGTACAGGACCTTTTTTGACAGCAGCTGTCTGGAACGCGAGAGCATCGTCGTCAGCGCCGGAAGGATCGGCGCGCAGGTCGAGCTCTCGCCCCGGGAGCTGATCGGGCTGACCCGCGGCACGGCTGCCGCGCTCACAAAGGAGCATTGATGCAGGAAAGCATTTTCATCAAGGGCGCGCGAGAGAACAATCTCAAGAATATCGATGTCGAGATCCCGCGCGACAAGCTGGTCGTGATCACCGGCCTCTCCGGCAGCGGCAAATCGAGCCTGGCCTTCGACACCATCTACGCCGAGGGTCAGCGCCGCTATGTCGAAAGCCTCAGCTCATACGCGCGCATGTTCCTCGGTCAGATGGACAAGCCGGACGTGGATTATATCGACGGCCTGTCTCCCGCCATTTCCATCGACCAGAAGACGACCTCGAAAAACCCGCGCTCCACGGTGGGCACGGTCACGGAGATCTATGACTACATGCGCCTTCTCTGGGCGCGCATCGGCGTGCCGCACTGCCCGAACTGCGGCAGGGAGATCCGCCAGCAGACCATCGATCAGATCGTCGATCAGATCATGGAGCTGCCGCGCGGCAGCAGGATACAGCTGCTCGCGCCGGTGGTGCGCGGCCGCAAGGGCGAGCACGCCAAGGTCTTTGAGGATGCGAAAAGATCCGGCTACGTCCGCGCCCGCGTCGACGGCAGTCTCTTTGAGCTGTCGGAGGATATCAGACTCGAAAAGAACAAAAAGCATGATATCGAGATTGTCGTCGACCGTCTCGTCATCAAGGACGAGATCGTCCGCCGCCTCAGCGATTCGGCCGAGACGGCGCTCACGCTGTCCGGCGGCATCCTCTTCGTCGAGGTCATGGGGGAGAAGGGCGGCATCCTCAGCTTTTCGCAGAATTACGCCTGCGAGGACTGCGGGATTTCCGTCGAGGAGCTGACGCCGCGGCTGTTCTCCTTCAACAATCCATACGGCGCCTGTCCTACCTGCACGGGGCTCGGGCTTCAGCTGCTGGTCGATCCCGATCTGATCATCCCCAATCCCTCGCTGAGCATCATGGACGGCGCGATCACGGCGAGCGGCTGGGGCAACGTCAAGGGCGATTCGATCTCCAAAATGTATTTCGAGGCGCTTGCGCGCCGCTACCACTTCAAGCTGACCGATCCCGTCAGGGACATACCGAAGGAGGGCCTCGACGCCATCCTGTACGGCACGAAAGGGGAGGCGCTGCAGCTCCGCTTTGAAAAAAACGAGGGCTTCGGCGTCATCAAGCGCGAATTCGAGGGCATCGTCAACAATCTCCAGCGCCGCTACCGCGAGACGCAGAGCCCCTCGATGCGCGACGATATCGAGGAGTGCATGGCCGAGATCCCCTGTCCGGACTGCGGCGGCCGGAGACTGAAAAAGACGGCGCTTGCCGTCACGGTCAAGGGCATGAGCATCGCCGATTTCTCGGATCTGTCCGTCACCGAGGCGCTGCGCTTCTTCGACGAGAACGAATTCAGCGAAAAGGAGATGCTCATCGCCGAGCGGATCATCAAGGAGATCCGCGCAAGGCTCGGCTTCCTCGTCAGCGTGGGCCTCGGCTATCTGACGCTCTCCCGCGCGGCCGGAACGCTTTCCGGCGGCGAGAGCCAGCGCATCCGGCTGGCCACGCAGATCGGCTCGAGCCTGATGGGCGTTCTGTATATCCTGGATGAGCCGAGCATCGGCCTGCACCAGCGCGACAACGCCAAGCTGATCCGTACGCTCAAGGAGCTGCGGGATCTGGGCAACACGCTGATCGTCGTCGAGCACGACGAGGAGACGATGCGCGCGGCGGACCATATCATCGACATCGGTCCCGGCGCGGGCGTGAAGGGCGGCGAGGTCGTGTGCGCGGGCACGGTCGAGGACATCTGCGCCTGCGAGGGCTCCGTCACCGGCGCGTACCTCAGCGGACGACGCCGCATCCCGGTCCCGGCGAAGCGCCGGGAGGGGAACGGGCACAGTCTCGTCGTCCGCGGCGCGCGCGAAAACAATCTGAAGAACATCGACGTGGCATTTCCGCTCGGCAGGCTGATCTGCGTCACGGGCGTCTCGGGCAGCGGGAAATCCTCGCTTGTCAACGAGATCCTGTACAAGACGCTCGCGGCCGAGAAGAACCGCGTCAAGATCCGCCCCGGCCGATCCGACGGCATCGAGGGGCTGGAATACGTCGACAAGGTCATCTGCATCGATCAGAGCCCGATCGGCCGCACGCCGCGCTCCAATCCGGCGACCTATACCGGCGCCTTCAACGATATCCGCGACATTTTCGCCTCCACGCCGGATGCAAAGCTGCGCGGCTTCGGCCAGAGCCGTTTCTCCTTCAACGTCAAGGGCGGCCGCTGCGAGGCCTGCTCCGGCGACGGTCTGGTAAAGATCGAGATGCACTTCCTGCCGGACGTCTTCGTCCCCTGCGAGGTCTGCAAGGGCAAGCGCTACAACCGCGAGACGCTCGAGGTCAGGTACAAGGGCAAAAACATTTCCGACGTGCTGGACATGACGGTGGAGGAGGCCTACACCTTCTTCGAGAATCAGCCGAAGGTGCGCCGGAAAATAGAAACGCTGCTCGACGTGGGGCTCGGCTATATCCGTCTGGGCCAGTCCAGCACGACGCTCTCCGGCGGCGAAGCGCAGCGCGTCAAGCTGGCGACCGAGCTGGCCAAGCGCGACACCGGCTCGACGGTCTACGTCCTCGACGAGCCTACGACCGGCCTGCACGTGGCCGATATCCACAAGCTGATTCATATTCTCGACCGTCTGGTAGAGGCCGGAAACACCGTCGTCGTCATCGAGCACAACCTTGACGTCATTAAGGTGGCGGATCACATTATCGACCTCGGCCCCGAGGGCGGCGAAAAGGGCGGCACGCTCGTCTTTTCCGGCACGCCGGAGGACTGCGCCGCCTGCGCGGAAAGCTATACCGGACAATATCTCAAGCCGCTCCTGGAGCGGGACAGGGAGTAAGACATGGACCAGGAAACCGAACTGACCGAGCTGGCCGGAAGCGTACAGTCCGTGATCTATAAAAACGAAGAGAACGGCTACACCGTCCTTCGTCTCGTCGACCAGAACGGCGAGGTGGTCACGGTCGTGGGCTGTTTTCCCTACGCGTCGGCGGGCGAGTCGATGATCGTCTCCGGCAGCTGGACCACGCACAACGTGCACGGAAGACAGTTCAAGGCGGAATATGCCCAGCGGATGCTGCCGTCCGGCGCCTCGGCGATCTATGATTATCTCGCCGGCGGCGCGGTGCGCGGCATCGGCCCTGCCACGGCGCTGCTGCTCGTCAACCGCTTCGGCGACAGCACGCTCGACGTGCTGGAGCGTTCGCCCGAGAAGCTGGCGCAGATCAAGGGCATCAGCCTGCAGAAGGCGACGCAGATGTCCGAGACCTTCCGCCGCCAGACGGGGATGCGCCGTCTGATGGAATTCATCTGCTCCTTCGGGCTACGCCCGATCCTCGCGATCCGCATGTACCGCTACTACGCCGACAGCGCGATGGCGATCCTGCAGGAAAACCCCTATATCCTGGCCTCCTCTCATATCGGCGGCAGCTTTGCCGAGGCGGACGACATGGCGCTCGAGCTCGGCGTCGAGCTGCAGAGCGAAAACCGCATCGCGGCCGCGGTAATTTTTGAGCTGGAATACAACGCCGGAGGCGGGCACTGCTTTATCCCGCGCGGCAAGCTCGCCGCCGCCACGGCGCAGATGATCGGCGTCGACCTCGAAAACGTCGGGGCCGTGATCGCGCAGATGATCGGCGACGGACGCGTCGCCTATGAGGAGATCGCAGGCTGCGAGGCCTGCTATCTCCCGCGCCTTTACGAGGCCGAATGTCATACCGCGCGGCGCGTCGCCGCGATGGCGAAGGAGCATTACGCGCTGCGCATGGACTTTTCCTCGCTGATCGCCTCGCTGGAGGCGAAGCAGGGCATCCGCTACGCTCCCCGCCAGCGGGAGACGCTGCAGCTGGCCCTTGAAAACCAGATCGTGGTGATCACGGGCGGCCCCGGTACGGGGAAAACGACCTCGATCCGGGCGATCCTGGCGATGTTCGACAAGCTCGGGATCCGCACGCTGCTCACCGCGCCGACCGGCCGCGCGGCCAAGCGCATGACCGAGCTGACCGGCTGCGAGGCCTCGACCGTCCATCGCCTTCTCGGCGCCCGCTTCGCCGAGGACGAGGAGAGCGTGGTCTTTTCCAAGAACGCTTCGGATCAGCTGGAATGCGGCGCCGTGATCCTGGACGAGTGCTCTATGGTCGACATATCGCTGATGAGCGCCCTGCTTGAGGCCATGCCCGCCGACGCGCGGCTTGTCCTCGTCGGCGACGCCGACCAGCTGCCCTCCGTCGGCCCGGGCGACGTTTTTTCCGCGATCCTGCGCAGCAATGCCGTTCCGGCCGTGCGGCTGACGGAGATCTTCCGTCAGAACGGCGAAAGCCGCATCGTGCGCAACGCGCATATGATCAACCGCGGCGAGCACCCGGATCTGTCGGAGAATACGGGCGATTTCTTCCGTCTCAAGCGCTTCCAGGCCTCCAGCACGGTCGAGACAATCACGGAGCTTTGCGCCGTGAGACTTCCGCAGAAAATGAATATCCCGAGCGAGGAGATCCAGGTCCTCTCGCCGACGCGCAAGGGCGAGCTGGGAACGATCAATCTCAACCGCTGCCTGCAGGAGGCGCTCAACCCTCCCGCGAAGGACAAAAAGGAAAAGCCCTTCGGCAGCGCCGTTTTCCGCGAGGGCGACAGGGTCATGCAGATCCGGAACAATTACGAGCTCGCCTGGCGTACGGAGGACAACTCCGCGGCCGGAAGCGGGATCTACAACGGCGATATCGGCGTGATCACCCGGATCGACCCCGAGCAGGAATGTCTGACCGTCAGCTTCGACGGCAGGCTCGCGGTCTATTCCTTCGACCTGCTGCTCGAGCTGGAGCACGCCTGGGCGATGACGGTACATAAGGCCCAGGGCAGCGAATACCGCGCGGTCATCCTCGCGCTTTCCGCTTCCTCGCAGATGCTGATGTCCCGCGATATCCTTTATACCGCGGTCACACGGGCGAAGGAGCTGCTGATCCTGGTCGGAGACGATCAGATCGCCTATCAGATGATCGACAACGCCAGACAGTCGAGACGGTACAACGCGCTTCGGATCCGCATCCGCAGCGCCTGCGGATTGGCGGTCGGATAATGGATATACGACGGATCTGTGAGGACTTGTCGGACCGCTGGCCGGAATGGAGTGAGCGTATTTCTCTGTTGGAATTCCGGGAGGCCGACGGGCTCGGCGCGGCCGCGAACGACGGCCGCTGCGTGATCTACAACGATCGTCTGATGAGCTACTATACGCAGGAGCACCAGAACTTCTATATCGCCCAGCAGATCATGCATCTGCAGCTCAACCACTTTGCCCGCGGCAAGGGCCGCGACGCGGCGCTGTGGAAGCGCGCGAGCGACGCCGTCGTCAACGCTCTGCTGAAGGCGGACGGCTTCGACGTGCCGGGTGACGCCGTGTTCCTTCCCGACGCCGAGGGGCAGAGCGCCGAGTCGATCTACGAGGTCCTGGCCGAAAACGCCGATCGGAACAACGAGAACGATCCGCTTGTCGTCAGAGAGGTGGTCCTGCCTCAAAGCGAGAACAAGCAGGCGGGCAGGGAGACCGATGCGCAGACGCGTCAGATCGACGATCCCGGTCTGGCCGCCGTCGTGGCGGGACTGGCCGAGCTGCTCGAGCCCAGCATGCAGATGGATTTCGACTGGTTCCCGGGCACGACGATCCGCGACGGCGTACTCGGACATGAGTTCCGTCCCTATCCGGTGGCTCACGCCGAGATCCTGCTCGATACGAGCGCCTCGGTGGACGCGGCGCTGCTGCGCGCCTTTGTGCGCGGCGTAAAGGGACTGATGCGCCGGGACGCGGTCGTGCGCGTCGGCTGCTTCGACACGCGTTTTTACGGCTTTCACGATATCCATACCGACGAGGATATCCAGAACCTCAAGCTCAGCGGAGCGGGAGGGACCGACTTCCACGCCGCTGTCGAGGCCTTCAGCGGCGACGCGGAAAACCGCATCATCTTCACGGACGGCTTTGCCGAGATGCCGGAGCAGCGCTGCGACGCGATCTGGGTCGTCTACGGAAACGCCGTGATCCATCCCAGGGGCGGCCGTGTGCTGTACGTCCGTCCGACAGAGGAGAGAGAAAAGCATGAGATCGATTTTCTTATCACATGAGCAGGTCTTCGACAAGCCGCTCCCGATCTTCAAGGCCGTCGGCGCTGCCGCGCCGGCCGCGGATCTCGCGCTGCTGACGACGCCGGACGACGGCTTCCTGCACGAAACGGAGGGCGGGATCAACTATCTGCTCTCCGACGGCTGCGTCGACCGCTTCGGACGCGACGGCGAGTGCGGCGTCTGCGCGCTGCGCCCGGCGCTGCTGCTCGAGGAGGGAGATAAAAAGTTCCTCGGACGCCTGAAGGACGAGGGCGGCGTCGTGACGGTCGAATACGGCTCGTATCCCGCGTATATCGTCGACGCGTCCCTGCGCGACATGGCCGAGCGCGAGTTCCGCCGCGGCGCGCTGCGCGGCACGGGACGCAGCATCCGCATCGCCGGCGCGCCCGTCCCGGTATACGCTCTCGGCGGGAAAAGGCTGATCCGTCTCACGCTCGAGCAGAGCGGAGCGGGCGGCTATGTGCAGCTGCGCGACGGGACGGTCGTGACGGAGGGAGAGTCGGTCTTTCTTGAATTTCGCCCCGTCCGCTGGCTTTATGACGCCGCGCTCGGCCTGCTGCTGAGCTGCCAGGCCCTCTTCGGCGGCTTGGACCGCGAAAGCGCCGCCGCCTATCTGAGGGAGGACTTTCTGAACGATCTGGAAGAGGAGAGCGAAGAGGCCCTTCCGGAGAACGCCCCCTTCCGGGTGCAGGAGCGCGACGAGCTCAGCCTGATCCGCGCCTACGTCGAGGCAAATATCCCCGTCTTTCTCCACGGCCTGTCCGGCGACGGCAAGAGCGACCGCGTACGGCAGATCGATCCGCAGGCGCTGGACATCGAGCTTGTGAACGAAAACCCGGAGACGATCAACGGCCGCGCCGTCTACAACGAGGCGCAGGACAGGATCGTGGACATCAAGCCTGTATGGCTCGTCAAGCTCGAGCGTCTGTGCGAGGACGGCGAGCTGCACATCCTCTTCTTCGACGAGCTGACCAACGCGACCAAGCAGACGCAGTCGGTTATTTTCAAGATCGTGCTCGAACGCTTTGTCAACAACCGCTGGGCGCTGCCGCCCAACGCGCGGATCGTCGCGGCGGGCAATGACCGCAGCGAATCCACCTCCGCCCACGACCTGGCCGAGCCGCTCTTCGGCCGCTTTGCCCACGTGTATATCCGCACGACGGTCGAAAACTGGATGCCCTGGGCGGTGCGGAGCAGGATCAATCCCTACGTCATGGAATTCCTGGCGAACAACGATCTGTATCTGCGCACGCCCTTTACCGGCACCGAGGGCAACGCCGACCCGCGGCGCTGGGAAATGGTCTCCAGGGCGCTCGACAGCTCGAACAACGACTTTTCGCTTCTCGCTCCGATCGTCGGGCGCGACGCGGCCGACGCTTTCATCCGCTTCTTCAAGGCGCGGCAGGAGATCGCCGCGCTGGGAGAATACACCGACGAGGAGCTCTCCCGCTTCAGCGTGGCGCGCAGGTATCAGCTGGCCCAGCAATGCCTTGTTTTCGCCGCCTCCAGGCCCGAGGACGCGCGCGCGCTCGTCTCGCGCCTCGGAGAGGAATACCTTGCCTGGTATGACTACATCCTCGGACGCCGCAAAGCGCTTCCGACGGGATCATAAAGAATGAAAAGGAGAATGGATATGCGCTGGATCACCGAAGAGAACTATGCCGAACAGATGCGCGAGTTCGCCGAGCCCTATGTCGCCGAGCGTACGGAGGCGGGCTATTTCGAGCGCGTGCAGGGCGAGCCGATCTATTTCGAGCATTTCAAAGCCGACGAGCCCAAAGCCGTGATCGTCGTCAGCCACGGCTTTACCGAGTCGATCCGCAAGTTCACCGAGTCCGTGTACTACATGCTCCAGGCCGGCTACGAGGTCTGGGGGCTCGATCACCGCGGGCACGGAAGATCTGTCCGCCTGAACGACAATCCCTACGTCGTCCATGTCGAGCGCTTTGAGGACTATGTGCTCGACCTGGTCTATCTGACCGAGAAAAAGGTCAGACCGGCCGCCGGCGCTCTGCCGGTATACCTCTACTGTCATTCCATGGGCGGCTGCATCGGCGCATGGACGATCGAGAGCTATCCGAAGCTCTTCGACAAAGCGGTCCTTTCTTCTCCCATGCTCGGGCTCAGCTTCGGCAAGATCCCCGTTCCCGTCGTCTATGTGGCAGCGAGTCTCAAGGGGATCGGCGAAAAACGCAAGGAGCCGCTCAATCCCGTCGATTCCTTCACGAAGGAGGGCGATTTCGAGAACAGCTGCGATTCCTCCAGGTGCCGCTATGACTATTATTTCGACAAGCGTCTGAAGGACAGCCACCTCCAGACCCAGAACCCCTCCATCAACTGGGGCAAGCAGTCTGCGAAGGCCTGCGCGCGCGTCACATCCGGAAAGCAGACGGCGAAAATCTCCATTCCCGTGCTGCTGTTCCAGGCCGGAAACGACACCGTCGTCAAGAACGAGTCGCAGGATCTGTTCGTCTCGCGCACGAAGAACTGCGAGTTTCAGAAGATCCCCGGCATGAAGCACGAGCTGTACATGACGGACTCCGCGGTGCTGATCCCGTACTGGACGAAGATCTTCTCCTTCTTCGGCTGACTTGACAGCTTTGCCCGGGGAAGGTAAAATAACAGAGATAAGCAGGAACGGAGGAGCGGGGAGCATGAGCGCGTTTTTCGATAAGCTGCTGGACCTGCTCTTTCCGCCGCGCTGCCCCTTCTGCCGGGCGATCCTGAAGGATCACGAAAAGCTGCTCTGCCGCGGTTGCCGGAAGTCCCTGCCCTGGACGCCGCCTTCCGCGCAGAAGCAAAGCTTCCGGCATGTGGAGCGCTGCGCTTCGCCGCTCTATTACGAGGGCGCCGTGCGCCGCTCGCTCCTGCGCTACAAGTTCGGCGGGATGAGTCCCTACGCGCCGAAATACGCCGCTCTCATGGCGGAGTGCGTCAGGGAGAACCTTCCGGACTTCGATCTGATCTCCTGGGCTCCGCTCGGGCGAAGGCGTCTGAGAAAACGCGGATACGATCAGGCAAAGCTGCTCGCACAGGAGCTGTCGGCGCTGCTGAACAGGCCCTGCGCGCAGCTTCTCGTCAAGACGGCGGACAATCCGCCGCAGTCCGGAGCCGGCTCGGCCGAAAAAAGGAGAGCCAACGTCTCCGGCGTGTACCGCGCGCTCGAGCCGTCTGCCGTCAGGGATAAACGCGTCCTGCTCGTCGACGATATCGTCACGACGGGCGCGACAGTCGGCGAATGCGCCCGCGTGCTGAAGGCGGCCGGCGCCCGCTCGGTCTTCGCCGCGGCGCTGGCCAGGAGCCGCTTTGATTGACGGGAGATAACGACAGTTGAAATTCACGTTGAGGTGATTGAGTATGGTCATATTTGAAAAAGACATAGCGATCGACATGGGCACGTCCTCCACGCTCGTGTTCGAGCAGGGAAAGGGCGTCGTCCTGCGCGAGCCGACGGTCGTCGCCGTCGATAAGTTCAGCGGCAAGATCCTGAAGGTCGGCCAGGACGCGCAGAAGATGCTGGGCCGCACGCCGGCCAATATCGTTGCGATCCACCCTGTCAGCTCGGGCGTGATCTCCGACTATGAAATGAGCGCACAGATGCTGCGCGAGCTGATCGGCAGGATCACCTCCTTCAGCTTTTTCAAGCCCTGCGTGCTGGCCTGCGTGCCCAGCAGCATCTCCGGCGTCGAGGAGCGCGCCGTCATCGACTCCGCGATCGAGGCGGGCGCCAGAAAGGTCTATCTGCTCGAGACGGCCGTCGCCACCGCGCTGGGCGCCGGCATCGATATTTCCAAGCCCGACGGTCATATGATCATCGACATCGGCGGCGGTACGACCGAGGTCGCCGTCGTCTCCGTCGGCGGCGTGGTCGAGTGCGAGTCCATCAAGATCGCCGGCGGCAGCTTCGACGAGGCGATCGTCAAATACGTGCGCCGCAAGCACAACATGCTCATCGGCCTGGGCACGGCGGAGGAGGTCAAGCGCAGCATCGGCTGCGTCATCCAGCGTCCCGACGTGGGCCTGGAGGAGGTCAAGGGCAGGAGCCTGACCAACGGGCTGCCCAAGACGGTGTCTCTCAGCTCGACCGAGCTGATCGAAGCCTTCGTCGACCCGATGAACCGCATCCTCGAGGCGATCCACAACGTGCTCGAGCGCACGCCGCCCCAGCTCGTCGGAGACCTGGACAAGAACGGCATCGTGATGTCCGGCGGCGGCAGCCTTGTCTACGGCATCGACCGTCTGATCGAGCGCAGCACCGGCATCCGCACCGTCGTCGTCGACGACCCCGTCTCCTGCGCGGCATACGGCGCGGGCAAAATGCTCAAGCACCTCGAGGACATGCAGGACGGCATGATGAATTTCTACCGCAAGCGTCAGATGAAAGCCTGAGGACAGGAGGCCTTTCCATGAGCCTTTTTGACAAGATCCTGAAAAGCGGCGCCGCGCCGAAATGCTCCGCCGTTATCGTCGCCGCCGGGAGCTCGGTGCGCATGGGCTTCGACAAGCTCTCCGCGCCGCTCGGGTCCATGCCCGTGCTGCTGCGCACGCTTCGCGCCTTCGATCGCTCCGATTCCGTCGGGGAGATCGTGGTCGTCACGCGCATGGACAAGGTTGCCGAGATCGCGGATCTATGCGCAAAGAACGGGATCGCCAAGGTGAGCAAGGTCGTCGCGGGCGGCAAAACGCGCATGGAGTCCTCGCTCATCGGCGTCTCTTCCGTCAAACCGAGCGCCAAGCTGATCGCGATCCACGACGCCGCGCGCCCGCTCGTGAGCGAGGCGCTGATCAGACGCACGGTCTGCGCCGCGGCCGAGCATATGGCCGCGGTCCCGGTCGTGCCCAGCACGGATACGCTGAAGGTCGTCGGCAAGGACGACCGCGTCGTCGGCACCGTAGACCGCGAGACGACCTACCGCGTGCAGACGCCGCAGGTCTTCGACGCCGTTCTGATCAAGGGCGCGCTCAGCAAGGCCGCGGAAAAGGGGATGACGCTCTCCGACGACAGCGCCGCGATGGATATGACCGGCTTCAAAAGCTATGCCGTCGCCGGCGAGGAGGACAACATCAAGATCACGACGCCCCGCGACCTCATGATCGCCGAGGCGATATTGAAGGACAGAGGCGAGCTATGAGGATCGGTCACGGCTATGACGTCCACCGCCTGACCGAAGGCCGCCCCCTCATCCTCGGCGGGGTCAGCATCCCCTGGGAAAAGGGCCTTCTCGGCCATTCGGACGCGGACGTACTCCTGCACGCGCTGATGGACGCGATGCTGGGCGCCGCGGCCCTCGGCGACATCGGACAGCACTTTCCGGACAGCGACGAGCGCTATGCCGGCGCAGACAGCATGCAGCTCCTTCGCGAGGTATCCGCGCTGCTGCGCAGGGCGGGCTACCGTCTTGTCAACGCAGACTGCACGATCCTGGCCCAGCGGCCGAAGCTGGCGCCGCACATCGGCGCCATGCGCGCAAACATCGCCCGCGCGCTCGAGACCGACGAGGACGCGATCAGCGTCAAAGCCACGACGGAGGAGGGGCTCGGCTTCACGGGAGACGGCTCCGGGATCGCGGCGCATGCGGTCGTGCTGATCGAAAGGCTATGATCAGAGATCCCTCACGGGGCATAGAATGTCCTGTACCGTGTGAATAAAATCGGACATTGATCGGAGCATGGTTCGCCCATGCTCCGTTTTTTATGAGGTGATCGTATGAAGCACTATCTCATCATGTGCCGCAGCGTGACGAGCGCGCAGCGCGCCGCAAGGCTGCTCGAGCGCTCGCTGATCCGCGCGTCCGTCACAAAGGCGCCGAGCCATCTGACGCGCAGCGGCTGCGCGTACGCTCTGCGATTGAACGCCAAGCTTGAGGAAGCGGTCAGGCTCCTGCGAAAAAACGAGATCGTATTCGGCAGGATCTATCTGACCGAGGACGGGAAAGAATACAGGGAGGTAACGCTTTGATCTATCTTGACAGCGCCGCCACCTCTTTTCAGAAGCCGCCGATGGTGCTGCGGGCCGTGGAAAAGACGCTGCGCGAGGCGGCCAGTCCCGGCAGGGGAGCCTACGGCGCGGCGATGAAGGCGGCGGAGGCCATGCTCGAGGCAAGGGAAAGCGCCGCCGCTTTCTTTCATTTCCGGGACCCCGAGCGCGTCGTGATGACGATGAACGCTACCCACGCGCTCAATCTTGCGATCCGTTCCTTCGCGCCGAAGGGCGGCCGCGCCGTCGTTTCCGGCTATGAGCACAACGCCGTCACGCGGCCGCTGCACGGCTGCGGCTTCGAGCTCGACGTCGCCGGCGAAAGGCTCTTCGACAGCGCTGATCTGATCGGCTCGTTCCGCAAAAAGCTCCCGGGGGCGTCGCTGGCCGTCTGCACGCATGTGTCGAACGTCTTCGGCTATATCCTTCCGATCCGGGAGATCGCCGCGCTGTGCCGCAGCCAGGGCGTTCCGCTGATCGTCGACGCGTCGCAGAGCGCGGGCGTGCTTGCGCTCGACGCCGACGAGCTCGAAGCGGATTTCATCGCCATGCCGGGGCATAAATCACTGCTCGGCATCCCGGGGAGCGGTCTGCTTTTGTGCGGCTCGCAGACGGTACCGCTGCTTTTCGGCGGCTCGGGCAGCGACAGCATTTCCCAGGAAATGCCGCCGTATCTGCCGGAGCGTCTGGAGGCGGGGACGCAGAACGCGCCGGCCGCCGCCGCGCTCAGCGCCGGGCTCCGATATATCCGGAGCAGGGGACGGGAGCGGATCGAAGCGCACGAAAAAGAGCTCTGCCGCCATATGACGGAGCTTTTGAGAAGCAAAGACGGGCTCAAGCTCTTTCTCCCGCCGCAGGGCGAGCAGAGCGGCGTCCTCTCGCTCCGCGCGAAAGGGGCGGACAGCGAGACGGTCGCCGCGGCCCTTTCGCGGGAGGATATCTGCGTGCGCGGCGGCCTGCACTGCGCGCCGCTGGCGCACAAAAGCGCCGGAACGCTGGAGGGCGGCACGGTCCGTTTCAGCTTTTCTCCCTTCAATACGCACGCCGAGATCGAAAAAGCGGCCGCAAAGTTAATAAAAATTATATAATTTGTCCGGCGTTTTCATTTGCCTTTTCCCGCGGGATGCTATATAATAAAGTGATAAAAAGGGAAAGTATGTGGTCCCGACGAAGAGGTTGCCTGTATGGAAGCATTGAGAACAGCACTGGAGCGCTCGCTCAATCTGCTCACGACGATGGGATGGGCCGATATCATCGACATCCTGCTCGTCGCGTATCTGATCTACAAAGCGATATGGTTTGTCAGAAGGACGAATTCCTATAATCTCGCCAAGGGGATCATCGTCTTTCTGATTGTGATGCTTTTGGCGGATCTCCTGGGTCTGAAGATGATCAGCTTTGTCCTGCGCAAGGCTGCGGAGCTCGGTTTGATCGCCCTGGTGATCCTCTTCCAGCCGGAGCTGCGGCGTCTGCTCGAGCGGATGGGCAGCAGCTTTTCCTCCACGCGCGGCGAGATCGGCACGGAAATCGACTCGTCCATCGCGCACACCGTTCTGGCCTGCACCGAGATGTCCGCCTCCCGAACCGGCGCGCTGATCATTTTCGAGCGCGGCGTCAAGCTCAACGAGATCATGAGCACGGGCACGATCATCAACGCCGACACGAACGCCGAGCTGATCAAGAACATCTTCTTCAACAAGGCCCCGCTCCACGACGGCGCGCTCATCATCCGCGACGGACGCATCGCCGCCGCCGGCTGCGTCCTGCCGCTGACCAAGAGCACCAACCTCAGCAAGGAGCTCGGCATGCGGCACCGCGCCGGCATCGGTCTCAGCGAGCAGTCCGACGCGGTCGTCGTCATCGTCTCGGAGGAGACGGGCTCGATCTCCGTCTCCATCGACGGGATGCTCAAGCGCCATCTTACCGCGGCCACGCTCGAGAGACTTCTCCGCGCCGAGCTGATCATGGAAGACAGCAAGGACAAGCGCGGGATCAAGCAGTTCCTGAACAAGCTCTTTAAGGGGAAAAACGATGAAAAAGACCAGCGTGATGAGAAAACTGTATAACAGCCGCATCTTCTGGGTGATCATAGCGCTCCTGGCCTCTCTTTCGCTCTGGATCTACGTCATCAGCCAGGAGACCGAGGAATACAAGCAGACCTTCCGCGGCGTCAAGGTCGAGCTGGTGGGCGAGGATATCCTCCTCAATTCCCGCAACATGGTCATCACCGATCTGAGCACCAGCACCGTTACGGTCGAGGTGTCCGGCCCGCGCAGGATCGTCGGCTCCTGGAACGCGGACGATCTGACCGCGCAGGTCGACGTCAGCAAGCTGACTCAGTCGGCCTTCACCTCGCTGCAGTATACGGTCAAATTCCCGGACGGTACGGACACCAGCGGCGTCAAGACCAATTCCAAAACGCCCGAGACCGTCAACTTCATGGTCTCCGCGCAGACGAAGAAGGTCGTCCCCGTCGCGGGCAGCTTCGAGGGCAGCGTGGCCGAGGGCTTTACGGCCGAAGCGCCCGAGTTCGAGCCCTCGACCATCACCGTATACGGCCCCGAGACCTATCTCAGGGGCGTCAGCCGCGCCTGGGTTGAATTCGGCAGCGCCGAGGTCAACAGCACCTATTCCGTCGATATCGGCTATACGCTTCAGAATGAAGACGGCGAGGAGTGCTCCACGACCGGGCTGAGCTTTTCCGACGACACGGTGCGCGCCACGCTGCGCCTTCTTGCCGTCAAGGAGATCCCGCTGGACGTCGACAAGATCTACGCCGCCGGCGCGAGCGGCGCCAACACGAAGATCAGCATCGAGCCCTCTTCCATCACGCTGGCCGGCGACACCTCCATCCTGTCCGGCATCAACCGCATCTCTCTTGCCACGATCGATTTTTCCGAATTTGAAAGCACCTTCCGGGATGAATACAAGATCATCTACCATGACGGGCTGAAAAACCTCTCCGGCATCACGGAGGCGACCGTCAGCGTCGAGATCGTCGGGCTGGAAACGCGCAGCTTCGTGGTCCCGAAGGAGAATATGTCCTGCATCAACGCGACGGACGGCTATACTCCCGAGATCCTCTCCGACGGTCTGATCGTCAGGATCCGCGGCCCCAGGGAGCAAATCGAGGAGCTTCGAAGCGAGAACATCCACGTCGTCGCCGATCTGAAGGACTTCAACACCTCCGTCGGGCAGTACATGCCCAGCGTCAAGATCATCGTCGACGGCTTCCCGGACGTCGGCGAGATCGGGGACTATACCATTTCCATCGTGATCAGAAAGGATTGATCATGACTCAGGAAGGGATCGTTACAAGGCTTTATCCCGACGGCATGGCCGAGGTGGCCGTTACGCGCATGACGGCCTGCGGCGGGAACTGCGGCAGCTGCGAGAGCTGTATGCTCCAGAGCGAGATAAAAACGCTGGCGAAGAACCGCGTTGCGGCGCAGCCGGGACAGCGCGTTCTGATCGAAAGCCGTTCCTCCGCCGTTTTCGGCGCGATCTTCCTCGTTTATGTGATGCCGCTCGTCTGTTTTCTCGTCGGTTACGGCGCCGCCTCGCTCGCCGGTCTGCGCGAGGGGCTGTGCATCCTGTGCAGCTTTCTCGGACTGGCCGTCGGGGCGCTGATCCTCGTGTTCTCGCAGAGACGAAGAAAAAAGAACGCGATCGGCTACGATATCATCAAATGCCTGTAAAGGAGTCTTACAGCATGATAAAAAGCATGACCGGCTACGGCAGCGCAAAAGGCAAAGTCGGCGACCTCGAGATCTCCGTCGAGCTCAAAAGCGTCAACAACCGCTATCTGGACGCCTCCGTCCGCATGCCGCGGAGCTTTCTCTTCGCGGAGGACGCCGTCAAATCCGCGATCGGACGCCATATTTCCCGCGGCAAGGTGGACATGTTCATCAACATCGATTCCTCCGCGGCCGACGATATGACCGTCAGGGTCAACGAACCGCTGCTGAGAGGATATCTCGACGCGATCCGTCTGATCTCCGAAAAGTACGGCCTGGAAAACGACCTGAGCGCCGTTTCCGCCGCGCGCTTTCCCGACATCCTCAGCGTCGAGAAAAAGGACCTTGACGCCGACGCGCTTTCCGCCGGCATCGTCGCGATCGCCGAGGAGGCGCTGTGCGACTTTGACGCGATGCGCGAGCGCGAGGGGGAAAAGCTCCGCGCGGACGTGCTGAGCAAGCTGGAAACGATCTCCGCTCTCGTCGAAACGGTCGAGCGCGAATCGCCCGGGACCGTCCTGGCCTATCAAAACCGCCTGCGCGAGAAGATGAACGAGGTCCTCTCCGCCGCGGGGGTCGACGAAAACCGCATCCTGGCCGAGGCCGCGATCTTTGCCGACCGGATCGCCGTCGACGAGGAGACCGTCCGTCTCAGAAGTCACATGTCCCAGCTCCGCGCCATGCTCGCCGGCGGCTCGCCGATCGGGAGGAAGATCGACTTTCTGATCCAGGAATTCAACCGCGAAGCGAACACGATCGGCTCGAAGTGTCAGAATTCCGATATCGCGCACGTGGTCGTCGAACTCAAATCCGAGATCGAAAAGATCCGCGAGCAGATCCAGAACATCGAGTGAGGCGGCCATGAAACTCATCAACATCGGCTTCGGCAATCTCGTTTCCGCGGAGAGGATCGTCTCCATCGTCAGCCCCGAGTCCGCGCCGATCAAGCGCATGATCCAGGACGTGCGCGACAGGGGACTGCTGATCGACGCGTCCTTCGGCCGCAGCACGCGCTCCGTGATCGTCACGGACAGCGGCAATCTGATCTTGTCCTCGCTTGCGCCGGAGGTCCTGGCGCAGCGGGCGGAAGATAAAGAAGAATAAAAGGCAGGAAAAAACATGCAGACAAAGGGAAGACTGATCGTCATTTCCGGTCCCTCCGGCGCGGGGAAATCCACCATCGTGTTCAAGGCCATCGAGGGCCGCAGCGACATGTGCTTTTCGACCTCCGTTACCTCCCGCGCGGCCCGTCCCGGAGAGGTGGACGGAAGAGAGTATTTTTTCATTGACCGCGAGCGCTTCCTTCAGATGATCGAGAACGACGAGCTGCTCGAGCATGCCGAGTACGTCGGCAATTTCTACGGCACGCCGCGAAAATTCGTCGAGGACAAGCTGGCCGAGGGCGTCAGCGTATTTCTGGATATCGAGGTGCAGGGAGCCCGTCAGGTGAGCGTGAAAATGCCGGAGGCGATCAAGATCTTCGTGATCCCGCCCTCTCTCGAGGAGCTGCGCAATCGCCTTGTCAAGCGCGGCACCGACAGCCCCGAGGCCATCGAGGGCCGTCTCAGACGCGCAAGAGAGGAATACGCCGAGGCGGATTTTTACGATTATATCGTCGTCAACGACAAGGTAGAGACCGCCGCGGCTGAGCTGCAGGCCATCCTCACCGCCGAACAATGCAGGTTTTCCGCCAGGAGCCACTGGCTGAAAGAGGTCTGAAAGACCGCACGAACAGTAAAAAACTTTGCCGCGCCTGCGGCAGATTGGAGAATACCGTTATGATGCTCTATCCCCCCGTAGCCGAACTCGTCGACAAGATCGGCAGCCGCTATCAGCTCGTCAATCTCGTCGCGCGCCGTGCGCGCGCGATCTCCCTCAGCGCCGAAGAAAACGGCGTCCCGCTTGAGAGAAAGCCCGTTTCCTCCGCGATCGACGAGGTCTATACCGGCAAGCTCGCCATCAAAAAGTAAAATACGATCACTCTCTTCGGATAAGGTGGTGCGCACGTGTCGATCTGTGTTGCCAAAATAGCGGTCTCCGCCGCGACATACAGCATAGACAGGCCCTACGACTACCTTGTTCCGGAGGAGCTTTCCGCCTCCGTTTCCGTCGGGACGCGCGTAAGCGTGCCCTTCGGACGCGGCAACCGAAGCTGCGAGGGCGTCGTCCTCGCGCTGTCCGACTCGAGCGGCATGTCCTCGCTCAAATGTATTAGAAGCGTGCTGGACAGGGAAAACGTTCTCGACGAGGGCAGGATCAGGCTGGCGCTCTTCATGCGCGAGCGCTTCTTCTGCACGGTCTTCGACGCCGTGCGCGCGATGCTCCCGGCCGGTCTGTGGTTCGATGAGCAGGGGAGACAAAAGGCGAACGACAAGACGGTCGAGATCGCCTCGCTCGCGATCTCCGGCGATGAAGCCGAGGCGCTCGTCGAGGCGAAGCGCATGCGTTCGCCCCAGCAATCCGCTTTGCTGGAGCTTTTGTGCTGCTTCGGCGCTCTGCCCGTACGCGACATGCTGGCGCATACGGGAGCCAGACGCCCGTCTCTCGCCGCGCTCGAAAAAAGCGGCGCGGTGATCCTCAGCCGCCGCGAGGTCTATCGCCGCCCGGAGATAAGAAGCCCCGGCTCGCTTCCCGTGCCCGAGCTGAACGAGGCGCAGTCGCGCGCCTATCTCGGTCTCAGAGAGCTTGCCTTCGGCGGAAAAGCAAGCGCCGCGCTCCTCTTCGGCGTGACCGGCAGCGGAAAGACCAGCGTCTATATCCGGCTGATCGACGACGTGCTGAAGGCCGGGAAAAGCGCCGTGCTGCTCGTGCCGGAGATCGCGCTGACGCCGCAGATGCTCGCCACCTTTTCCGCCCATTTCGGCGAGGAGGTCGCGGTGCTGCACAGCTCTCTCTCCGTCGGGGAACGCTACGACGAATGGAAGCGCATCCGCCGCGGCGAGGCCCGCCTCGTCATCGGCACGCGCAGCGCCGTTTTCGCGCCGGTAAGCGAGCTCGGCGTCCTCATCATTGACGAGGAGCAGGAGGAGACCTATAAATCCGAGAACGCGCCCCGCTATGACGCGCGGGAGGTGGCCAAATACCTCTGCGCGCGCTCCGATGCGCTGCTGCTGCTCGGCTCCGCCACGCCGCGCGTGGAAAGCATGTATCAGGCAAAAAACGGAAGATACCACTACTTCGAGCTGACCGAGCGCTATAACGAAAAGGAGCTGCCCTCCGTCACGATCGTCGACATGAAGCGCGAGCTTCGGCGCGGCAACGGCGGCGACATCAGCTCTTTTCTGCGCGAGGAGATCCGGAAAAATATCGACAGCGGCGAGCAGAGCATCCTCTTCATCAACCGCCGCGGCGCCAACAAGCTCGTCAGCTGCGGCGAGTGCGGCTTCACCTACCGCTGTCCCAAATGCAGCGTGTCCCTTACCTATCACAGCGCCCGCAGGAGGCTGATGTGCCATTACTGCGGCTATTCGCAGCGCGTCGACGGCGCCTGCCCCGAATGTGCCGGCGAGCTCAAATATGTCGGCAGCGGCACCCAGCACGTCGAGCAGGAGCTGCGGGAGCTTTTCCCCGAAACGGCCGTCCTGCGCATGGACACCGACACGGTCACGCCCGTCGGCTCGCACGAAAAGCTGCTGGACCGTTTTCGCGACGAGAACATCCCGATCATGGTCGGGACGCAGATGGTCACGAAGGGACTCAATTTTGAAAACGTCACGCTCGTCGGCGTGATCAGCGCCGACCAGAGCCTTTATTCCGGCGACTACCGCGCGGGGGAGAGGACCTTTTCTCTCATCACGCAGGTGGTCGGCAGAAGCGGCCGCGGCGAAAAAACGGGCCGCGCCGTGATACAGACCTTTACGCCCGACAATCAGACGATCCGCCAGGCCGCCGTCCAGGATTACGAGGATTTCTACGCCTCGGAGATCGGATTGCGCGCGCTGCAGAACGCCCCGCCGATCGTCGAGCGTTATACCCTTACCGCATCCGGGCAGAATGAAGAGCAGGTGGAGTGGGCAATCCGCTATCTCTTCGATCTGATGGAGCTGTCGGCCCGGGAGATCCCCGGAACGGCCGTTCTCGGCCCCGCTCCGCTGAGCGTCGTCAAGGTCAACGACCGCTTCCGCTACCGCGTGAACGTCACCGGAAAAAACGGAGCCGCGATACGCCGGGCAATCTCCGCCGCGATCATCGAATGCTCCGCCGACAAGCGCTTCCGCGGCGTGAGCGTCTTCGCCGACCACGACCCCGCAGACTGAACGATCCCTTTCCTCCGCTTCAAAGTGGGGAAAGACAAGGAGAAAACATGGCGACAAGAAACATCATGACAAAGGACGAGCCCCTGCTCTACAAAAAAAGCCGTCCCGTCAAGTCCTTTGACGCGCGGCTCCATCAGCTGCTGGACGACATGGCGGAAACGCTGCTCTCCTCCGGCGGCGTCGGCCTGGCCGCGCCGCAGGTGGGCGTGCTCCGGCGCGCCGTGCTGGTGATCGAAACGAACGTGCCCGAAGGGGAAGAGGAACGGCTCATCGAGCTGATCAATCCCGAGATCATCGAAAGCTCCGGCGAGCAGTACGGCGCGGAGGGCTGTCTCAGCTTTCCGGACGAGTACGGCCTTGTCCGCCGCCCCATGGACGTGACCGTCCGGGCGCAGGACAGGAACGGCGAGACCTTTACCGTCAGCGGGACGGGACTTACGGCGCGCTGCTTCTGCCATGAGATCGACCATCTGGACGGCGTCGTGTTCACGACGCTCTGCGATCGGATGCTCACGCAGGAGGAGCTTGAAAGCGGCCGGATCGAGGAGCGGGAATGATGCGCGTCGTTTTTATGGGCACCCCCGATTTTGCGGCCGCCTCGCTCCGCCGTCTGCTGGACGACGGCTTTGAGGTCGTCGGCGTGTTTACGCAGCCGGACAAGCCGAGGGGCCGCGGGATGGAGCTGAGCGCCTCGCCCGTCAAGGAGCTTGCGCTCTCGCGCGGACTCCCCGTTTTCCAGCCGGAAAAGATGCGCGACGGCACGGCGCTGGAGGCTCTCAGAGGCCTTCATCCCGACATTCTCGCCGTCGTGGCCTACGGGCGTATCCTGCCCCCCGAGATCCTTGAACTGCCGAAATACGGCGCTGTGAACGTCCACGGCTCGCTTCTGCCGAAATACCGCGGCGCCGCGCCGATCCAATGGGCCGTTCTCAACGGCGACGAGACGACCGGCGTTACGACGATGTACCTCGCCAACGAGATGGACACCGGCGATATCATCTACACGGAGGAGACGCCGATCGGCGAATTCGAGACCTCCGGCGAGCTGTACGACCGCCTGAAGATCATGGGAGCGCGGCTCCTTTCCCGCACCCTGCGCGATATCGAAAGCGGCGCCGCGCCGCGCCGTGCGCAGGAGCATGAAAAGGCGAGCTACGTCAAAATGCTCGACAAGTCGCTCTGCCCCCTTGATTTTATGAGGCCCGCGCGGATGATCGTCAAGCAGATCTTCGGTCTGCAGCCCTGGCCCGTCGCGACGATGACGGTCGGGGGCGAGGTCCTGCGCGTATTTCAGGCCGCTTACGGCAGAAAGGACTGCGCCGCCGCGCCCGGTACCGTCCTCTGCGCGGACGCTCGGGGCGTCGAGATCGCCTGCGGCGACGGGGAGAGCGTTCTGATCACGGAGCTGCAGGCGCCCGGCAAAAAGCGGATGAAGGCCGCCGATTTTCTGCGCGGCCATCCGATCATGGAGGGTACGATACTTTGACAAGCTCACGACAGGCCGCGCTGATCGCGCTCGAGCGCTGCGAAAGGGACGGCGCGTGGGCCGCCGCCGTGCTCGACGGCGTCATAAAAAAAGAAGCGCTCGACAGGCGCGAGGCCTCTCTGGCTACGGCGCTCGCGCTCGGCGTGCTGCAAAACCGCGCCTATTATGATTTTCTGATCTCCCGCTTCTGCACGACCCCTCCGGACAGGCTGGACGGGAAGGTGCTGGATATCCTGCGCCTGGGCGTATGCCAGCTCCTGTCCCTCGACCGCATCCCGCCGCGCGCCGCCGTCAATGAGACGGTCGCGCTGTGCGCCGCCGCCGGCGTCCCGCGGGCGGCCTCGCTCGTCAACGCGGTGCTGCGGCGTATCGCCGAAAACCGCGGACAGCTCCCGCAGGTGCCGAACGAAGGTACGGCGGAATATCTCTCGACGCGGTATTCGCATCCGCTCTGGCTTGCCGAGCGCCTTTTGAAGGAAAAGGGCCCCGCCTTTACCGAGGCGCTTTTCTCCGCCGACAACGAAGCCTCGCCGCTCGATATCCAGATCAACACGCTGCGCATCACGCGCGAGGCCTATGTTCAGCTTCTGAACGAACGGGGGACGCCCTGCGAGCTCCCGCCCTTTCCCGAAAGCTGCGTCAGTCTTTCCGGCGGCGCCGTTACGGAGCTGCCCGGATACGCGGAAGGGCTCTTTTACGTGCAGGACCGCGCGGCCCGCATGGCGGTCGACGTCGCCGGGCTCGAGAGCGGCATGCGCGTTCTTGACGCCTGCGCGAGCCCCGGCGGGAAAAGTTTCGCCGCCGCCATGGCCATGCGGGGAAGGGGAGAGATCCTCGCCTGCGACATCCATGAAAAGAAGCTCGCCGCCGTCGCGGCCACGGCCGAACGCCTCGGCCTCGGCCTGATCAGGACGGAGCGCCGCGACGCGCGCGAATTCGTCCCCGCTTTTGAAGGCGCCTTCGACGCCGTGATCGCGGACGTGCCCTGCTCGGGCCTCGGCGTGATCCGCAAGAAGCCGGAGATCCGCGGCAAGCGGCCGGAACAGCTCGGCTCGCTGCCGACGATCCAGCGCGACATCCTTGACAATCTTTCGCGCTTCGTGCGGCCCGGCGGTACGCTCCTGTACTGTACCTGCACGATCCTGCGCGAGGAAAACGAATCCGTTGTCGAGAGCTTTCTCGCCTCGCACGAGGCGTTCTCACCCTGTGATTTTTCGATAGGGGAGCGCTGCTCGCGATCCGGCTGCTATACCTTCTATCCCCATATCGACCGGACGGACGGCTTTTTCGTATCCAAACTGAGGAGGGCCGCCGAATGAAAAAAGACCTTCTCTCTTTGCTGCCGGAGGAGCTGGAAAATGAGCTCGTCTCGCTCGGCGAGGCGAAATACCGCGCCTCTCAGGTCAGCCGATGGCTGACGCGCGGCGCGCGGAGCTTCGAGGAGATGTCCGATCTGCCGAAGGCGCTGCGCGACAAGCTCGACGAAAACTACAGCCTGTACAGACCGAAGATCCTGTCCAAACAGGTCTCCGCGTTGGACGGAACGATCAAATATCTCTGGGAGCTGCGCGACGGCAACGCGGTCGAAACCGTTGTGATGAGCTATCAGTACGGCAACACCGTCTGCATCTCCTCGCAGGTCGGCTGCCGTCAGGGCTGCGCCTTCTGCGCCTCAACGATCGGCGGCCTCGTCCGCGGCCTCGAGCCCTCCGAGATGCTTGACGAGGTCCTGTTTTCCGAGCTCGACAGCGGGAAAAAGATCTCGCACATCGTTCTCATGGGCATCGGCGAGCCGCTCGACAATTTTGACAATGTCGTTCGTTTTCTCCGGCTGGTCAATCATCCGAAAGGATTGAACATCGGCATGCGCCATATCACGCTCTCCACCTGCGGGCTGATCGAGCGATTTGACGAGCTTGCGGCGCTCGATCTGCAGCTGACGCTCACGGTGTCGCTGCACGCGCCGGACGACGAGACGCGCAGCCGCATCATGCCGGCGAACCGCGGCCGCGGCGTCGACGCGCTGATGGACGCCTGCCGCCGGTACTATCAGAAGACGGGAAGACGGATATCCTTTGAATACGCGATGATCGACGGGGTAAACGACACGGGATACCACGCGCGCGAGCTTGTGCGGCGTGCGCGCGAATGCGGCGCCCACGTCAATCTGATCCCGCTCAACCATGTGGAGGAGAGGCTCTTCAAGCCCTCCACGCAGGGCCATATGAAGGCCTTCATGAAGATACTCGACGAGGGCGGCGTCAACTATACCGTGCGGCGCACGCTCGGCAGCGACGTGGACGCATCCTGCGGCCAGCTGCGCAGAAAAATGCAGAAGAAGACCGAAACAGAGTAAACCTTTCGGGAGAGACGGTTATGGACTTTTTTGGAATGACCGACAAGGGCAAGGTCAGGAACGACAACCAGGACAGCTATATAATCGAATACTGCGAGCCGAAGGACTGCGTCGTGACTGCGCTCTGCGACGGGATGGGCGGCGCCAAGGCCGGCGGCCTGGCCAGCCAGCTTTCCAACAAGGAGTTCGTCAACTATGTTTACGGCAAGCTGACCTCCCGCGTCAGCCGTTCGGTGGATTACCGCCGACTGCTGATCGATGCCTGCGTCGACGCGAACGGCGTTGCCTATGAGTATTCCAAATTCGACGACGCTTACAGCGGCATGGGCACTACGCTTGTCGGCGGTGTTATCAAATCGAACGGAGAAGGGTATCTTATCAATGTCGGCGACAGCCGCGCCTACCAGGTCCTCAAGCGCTACGACACGATCATCCAGATCACGCGCGATCATTCTCTGGTCGAGGATCTCGTAGAATACGGCGCCATCACGAAGGAGCAGGCCAAACACCATCCCCAGCGCAACGTGATCACGCGCGCGCTCGGCTCCGAGGCGGACGTCGAGCCCGATTATTACGAGATCAATCTCGCGCCGGGCGACATGCTGATCCTCTGCTCGGACGGTCTGTCCAACATCGTTTCGGACGAGGAGATGCTCGACTATGCCGTCGATTATCCCGAGCCGGAGATCCTCTGCCGCGCGCTGATGAGCAAGGCGCTCAACCGCGGCGCACGCGACAACGTCACCGTCGTTGTCATCAAGCGATAATCTACGGAGCTGCTATGAACGAAGAAGAAAAATACATCGGCAAACTGCTTGCCGACCGATACGAGATCCTCGAGACCATAGGCGAGGGCGGTATGGCCCTGGTCTTCCGCGCCCTCGATCACCGTCTCAACCGCTATGTGGCCGTCAAGATCATGCGCGAGGAGATGGCCCGGGACGAG
>JAEEGL013875882.1_pt1 | contig 37989 bp, 30 predicted proteins | sample 9134231 | NCBI WGS metagenome assembly JAEEGL01 (sample SAMN16246548, study PRJNA631951) | gut metagenome | biome: gut microbiome; feature: rumen; material: fiber-attached | host: Bos | place: Iran: Karaj | collected 2018-10
ACTCCAAGATTCTTATTAACCCTAAGGTCCTCCTGTGCCTCCTCATCCAGTGCTGATACCAGAAGTCCTGTATCCGGATAATATAACTTATATTTGTTCTCTTCTATATTTCCCTTTAACGGAAGCTCCGGGAAGTGTAAACAATTGCACTCCGTTATAACACCGGCATCAATTAATCCCTCCTCTCACAGACAGATTATTTATCTAATAAGTTTTATGTTACATTATCCTAATCACAACTTTCCTGTGCATATGTTTGTTGTTTTCTCACTGATATCCATATTTATATATAAACATCCCGGGGAGTTATACATCCCCGGGACTACCGCACTACAAATAAAATGATTATTGGAAGCAATTCACTCTCCCAACCCAAACACAGGTTATTCTGATTCATGACCTTATCTTCATCCAAAACACGAACGCACATAACCCCATTTATAAATTCCTCGGTCCCAGAAACTTATCCCCATTCAAATGAATCATATGATCCGGCATGTCTGCAATCCACACTTCAGTCTCCCATGCAAGAGAGTCTGCAAATTTTTTGTATGTTGCAAAATCCAAGAAAGCAGTAACAAAGATTTTTCCGGATTTTACTTTTTTCGTCATTTCCGAAATCTCAATAATCCGCTTCGGATCCATCGGGCCGACAGATGTTACTGACTCGACAAAAAATATCCAGTCCTCATCATCGCGATACAAAACAACATCGGGCATCTTATCATGAAGCGTTATATCAAATCCCAGTTCCTTTAACTTTTCAGCATTTTTTACAAGATCCTTTTCTATTGTATCCCCAACATACAGACATTCTGAACCTGGTGCAAAGCGCGGAGCAAACTCTTCAATTATTGCTTTCTGTAGTTCATTGTGTTTACCCGCGGAAAACTTAAAATCCGCTCCATTAATCTTCACTGGCATCATTGTCATTCTCTTTTTTGATGCATAAATATCTATCAATTTATCATGATAGGTCAGAAAACGTTTCATCTGTTTCTCAGCATTTGAACTTCTCCAATCTTTAAGAACACTCAGAGTTTCGTCTGTTAGACGGTATCTGTAGTTTGGGCTATTTGTAGCTTTCCCATTATCCTCTATCAATGCCGCAGTTCTGAATCTATGCATAGCTTGCTTTCTGAATGTCTCCCTGCTATTCTCTGCATAAGTCGTCCCATAATACTTATTGGAAAAAGCTATGATATCATGAATCCTGATCCATTCATTACTTGCATCTTTCCATTCATCATCTGGCTTTATTCCTGCCATAGCAAGAATGCTCAAAGCACATATTTCTGCCTGCTGAGCCTTTGGCATTCCTATACTTACAAGAAACTCTCTCGCTTCATCAATTTTAGGCATATGCCACCTCCGAAATCACACGATCACAGTTATCTGTAGACAAATCTTTGGATAAAAGTATCTGTTCGCCAATTTTCTTTATCATTGATGCCGGCGGTACCGGAATACTATTTATCTCTGTGCTGTTCACCTGCGTACTACCGTTAAGAATTCTATAATACATATCAAACAGTGTTGAATTAAGCAATGCATAAACTCCATACGTAGTTTGATCATCCATCTCTGTTCCATCAACTTTATCAACGAAATTGATTTTATTCTGTGTACCGATATATTTGTACTCCTTAAAATCACCTGGAGAATAGACCCCGCACTGTAATCTTCTTCGTTCTTCTTTAGCCGTGAACCTTTTTATAAAGACATAATTCTTATTCTTTTGAATAAGCCCCGGCTTCTCATCAATTATCCAATCATACTCTTTACCAGAAGGCTGATGATTAACTCTTCCATCTTTAATATGTTGGCTATAAAACAGTGGCAGTATGTGATCACCCGGCTCCTTTCGTAGTTCTCCCCACTGTCTAAAATCTACGACTATACCCGTTTTCATTCTCACTCCTTCTTCCGGGAAGGTGGTATGATAGGTATTTATCTTCTTAATGACCTCAATTTCTTCTTCTGATGTCGGAAGATAAACATATAAATCCTCTCCCGATACTACCGCATCATATGGAACTCTTAATTTTGTTATATCTGCAAAATCATTGCAACTATTGCTTGATGTAATCATAACTTCTTTAGGCTTTAAATGTGTTCGTCTAACCTTAATTATCATCGTCTCCTGCAACACATCCTCTGCATTAAATACTTTGTCTCTACTCACAAAGAGATGTATCTGATCTATTTTCCCCTCAGTAAGCAAGTATTCCCTGAAAGCTTTAAAATAAGCACCCGAAGTCCAACTCCTTGGTATGATATAGACCATTTCCGCATTGTTTTTTAGATTGAATAAAGACATAGCAGCAAACAAAAAGTAAAGGTTGGGTGCTCCGTGAACCACTTTAGGCATAGCCATTGCTGTAGGATGATCTCTCATAACCCGCAAATACGGTGGGTTAGCAATTACATAATCGTATTTCGTTGGGTTCTCAGACGCGAGCAGATTCTCATCAAAATCATTTCCTTGGGATAAAATATAATCATCCTCCATAATGCGATATTCTATCTGCGAAGGATGTTTCGACTTAGCATATTCCAAGTTCCCCCTAAGTATCGGCAACACCTCTGAATCCGTTTCATAACAAGTCAATAAGATTTTTACACTGGAGCATTCCGAAATAACTCTTTCCATAAAGGCTACTGAAAGCACTCCCGTCCCGGCGCCAGGATCAAGAACGAAGATCTGATTATTGACAGTACTGATATCAAACATACCCGCCATAAATCTTGCCGTCTCAACGGAAGTAAAAAACTGTCCTATTTTCTTTCTTTTGCTTTTAGGCATACTCTCTAGAAATGCACTAGTTTGATCGAATACATACTTTAACATATTATTCTTCACCTATATAATCATATTCTCTATTATCTGTGTTCCCTACTAAATCATACATCGTCAACAGTCCATAATAACGGACTTAATTATGCTGCTACACAAACCTACTGTACAACACTATCTTCTTCTATAAGCTCAACGATGTCAAAACGAAGAGTTTTACACACTTTCATAAGTATCCCCATACCCTCTTCACCTTTTCACATCTTGGTAACTGAAACCTGACTAATTACTACTCCATTTTGTAAGTCCTTCTTCATCAGGTAACTCTTATATCATCACCTCAGCAAACGCAACATCTAGTATATGGCGAATCCTTTACTACATTATATGTCGCATCTATTCTAATAACAAGACTTATTCTCGTTGTAGCAAGAAGCATCGTATATAAAAGACGATTAATTCAAAATCTTGCTACCAAAGCAAATCCTTTGCTCCTGTGCTTATGTCTATATAACGAAAATGAGCACAGCCTTTCAGCCATGCTCAAATTCAAAAATAAGTGCGAAACCTCCACGATACACCCATACCTCAGGTGTTCTCATCTTCGCCCTGTAGTGCAGAAAAAGGGACTTGAACCCTCATGGTATTGCTACCACACGGACCTGAACCGTGCGCGTCTGCCAATTCCGCCATTTCTGCATCCTACATATTTTGCACTAACTGCCTTGTTTTGTCAAGACGCCCCGGGAGCAAACTCCAATACATCCCCGTCACCATCGTCATCATCGGGAATGTCGATATTCTCCTTTATGATCTCGCATACCCTGTCATACTCACGCATTGCGGCGTCATGATCTTCGCGTATCGCGGTCTCGTTCTCATCCTTTGATAACGCCTCAAGCGTTGCCGCCATTTCCGAAAGCTTTGCTACCCCTATCATCTTAGCGGAACTCTTCACGGAGTGGATGAGGATGGAATAATCTTTCCAATTCTTATCGTTATAATCCTGTGCAAGCTTAACGCTCTTTGTTTCGTGTTCCTTAACGAACTCCGCAAGTATCGATCTGTAAACATCAACGTCTCTGTTCGAATACCTGATACCTTCGACCGTATCAAATCCCGCATCCTCCAGTGCTGCCATATCAGCATCTGCATGCCTTGATGCCGAAACAGCTGCACCTGCCTCATCATCAGCCGCATCAACGATCTTATCTTTGGGCAGATACTTAAGGAGCATATTTTCAAGTGCTTCGCCCTCGACCGGCTTGGTAAGATAATCGGTAAATCCCTGAGCCATATATCTTTCCTTCGCGCCTCTTATGGCATCCGCGGTAAGACATATGATCGGCGTATCTGCATTCTTTTTCTCCGGCAGCTCTCTTATCGCCTTAAGAGTCTCGGTACCGTCCATACCGGGCATACGCTGGTCAAGTAGGATGACATCATATTCATTAAGTGACGCGAGCCTTACAGCCTCCTGCCCGTTAAGCGCTGTATCGATCGCGACTTCCGTAGCCTTCAGGAGACTGACCGCTACCATTATATTCATCTTCGTATCATCTACTATAAGAACCTTTGCATCGGGTGCACGGAATGATTCCTGATACGATCCGGGCTTTACCTCATCCTGCGAAGCCAGCTTATATTCGCCAAGCGGGTCGCTGTTCTCTATCCCTTGCCACAGATCGAACGAGAACGCAGATCCCTTCCCGTAGACACTCTCCACCTTCAGTTCACTGTCCATGAGCGCAAGGAGCTTTGTCGTTATCGAGATACCGAGTCCCGTTCCTTCTATGCTCCGGTTCTTGACCTCATCAAGCCTCTCAAATGATTCGAAAAGCCTTCCCATGTCACTTTCCTTGATACCAATACCTGTATCCTTTACCTCCACATACAGAAGTATCTTATCCTGCCTTCTCTCTTTCTCTTTTATCGAAAGCTTAACGCTTCCTTCATGCGTATATTTTGCCGCATTCGTGAGCAGGTTAAGTACTATCTGGTCTATACGCGCATCATCTCCGTATAGCTCAGAAGGAAGGTTAGGATCAATATCAAGTATAAGATCGAGCCCTTTGGCCACTACCCTGTCCTGTACCGAATTAACGAGATATGTTATGAGTGTACTGATGCTGTAACGTACCGGCACGATCTCCATCTTGCCGTCCTCGATCTTCGAAAAATCAAGTATGCTGTTGATCAGCTGAAGCAGGTTCCTTCCTGAAGTCTTGATGTTCCTTGAATACTCTAGCGTCCCCGTTTCATTTGATTCGCGCAGGATCATCTCGTTCATTCCGAGGATCGCATTGATCGGGGTCCTGATCTCATGCGACATGTCTGCAAGGAATCCGCTCTTTGCCTTGTTCGCCTCATCAGCGGCAAGCTTCTCGAGGCGGAGCATCTCGGCCTCATATTCCTGCTTCTGCCTGCCGACCTTCATCTCCTCCATCTTCTTGCTGTATGCCTGCTCATTCTTATATCCGAGATAATAGAACAATGAGATCAGCGCAAAGATCACGAGCGACACAATGACGTTGATCATCAGCTGTGAATTGACTTCCTCAAGAAGATCGCTCTTTTCCACAACGATGATGACATACCACTGATCCATCGCACAGCTCTCAAAGAGGAGGCAGTCTTCACCGTCTATATCGGTGTTGATAGTCCCGCGCGGATTGGCCATGAACATCTCAAACAGCTCTTCACCGAATATATCCTTTATGTTTTCTCCGTTTAGCTCGGGATCATGATGTGCGACGATCATCCCGTCATCGTTGATGATCATAGCATAACCTTTTCCGCCTATATCGATCTGCTGTGTGACTTCCTGCACATGATTTGCGACAACATCAAGCGCCACAACATTCGGATCGCCGTTCGCATCTTTCCCCGATATAAGCTTGGCTATGGTTATAACGATCGAGTGCGTGTGCGCATCAACATACGGAGGCACGATCACGGTCTTCCCTTCAGCTTCGATCGCAGCCTTGTACCAGTCCCTTTGCCTTGCATCATATCCTTCCGGCGGGGTCCATCCCGACCCATCCATGTACTCACCGTTCACATAGCCGTATAATCCCGTAAAGTTCTCGTCGAACTCGAGCTTCTGATTTTCAGTCTCCCGTGTGAGATACTGACGTATCCTGTCCGGGGACTCACCGTTTATTACCATCATATCGACCGTATCCGCGGTCACCTTCAGAGTCGACGTGGCAAGCGTTAGGTAATTTTCGATCTCATCCGCGGTTGATACCGCCTTGTCACTTCCGGTCTCATAAATACTGTCTGCTGATGTGTTGTAATACAGCCTGGAATTATATACGACCGAAAAGATCATAAGACCTAGGGTTACCGCAATCGTCAGGAGCAGATTGAACTTGTTGCGCCTCTCACTGACACTGTTCTGCTTGTCCTGCCTTGTAACCTTATAGCGAAGTGCGATCACATACAGTACCGCAAGGATGAGCAGCTCCAGGAACACCGACAATGCGAACAGCATGACCGCTATTACGTTGTACAGTCCCACATCTCCGGCCTCAAGGGGCAGGGTATTCTTCATCCATGTTGCCAGATAAAATCCTCCGGCACAGACACTGAACACGATAAAGAATACGATCATCTGGATACGCATCTGGAACTTCAATTCATCAGTGCTCTTTTCCCTGTCAACGTACCCGTCGGCAGCATAATCCTTGCCCAATGCCCACGGCAGGAACAGTGCGAGCGCATAGAATATGAACTCAAAATAGTAATACGGATATGCCCAATCGCTCGGCCAGTCATAACATGACGAAGTCCACATTCCGTACTGCATGGTGAGGTAGATAAGTATGAACGTATGAAGATACGGGAAATGAACACCCTTATCCTTATTGCGGCGATAATACATGATGCTCTGTATACACAACAGCGCCACTATGGTCGTCATCGTACATGACCAGAGATTATTGAGAAATGCTCCGTATCTGATATATATCAGGAACTGATAAACATTAATAGGGATCGGCAGGAGCATAAGAGGATGGAAATAATGCCTTACGCCATCAGATTGCGTTCGCAAAACCGCGATTATCAGGGCAACATATCCTATGTTCCATCCAAGATATGCAACAAACGTTGAAACGTCCGGATTATAGCTCATGACGATCGTATAGACCGCCCAGTAGTAATCACTCAGAAGTATAGAGAGGAAATATATGCACAGCCACAGATAGCCTCTTCTCGGAGCATCAATGTACCGGAAGAGACAGCTGAGGAGCGCCGCGATAACGGCGATGAGCGTTATGACACTTTCGATCACGTCTAAACTCATTTACATCCTTTCCTTCATCCACTCATACAGTTCATTATAAACGTTTTTTCTGTCTAGTTCATTAAGAATCTCATGCCTGTCATCGGGATAAAGCCTGATCGACAGATCCTTTACGCCTGCTGCCGCAAACTTCGCATGCGCTTTTTTTACGCCCTCTCCCATTGCTCCGACGGGATCTTTGTCGCCGGATACAAAGAGGATCGGGATATCCATACGCATACGTCTGATATTTGCCATCCTGTTGTCGAACCATGTAGCCCGGAGCAATACCATATTCCCGTTAAGCGAAAAATCATATGCCGCCTTTTTGTTGCCCGGGTCGGTAAACTCCTTAACATTATCTACATTCTTCGACAACCAGCTGTTCTCGGGATGCTCTCCCGTCTGATCAAACTGTTTGTAAGGCCCGCCGAACATCAGCTTTTTGATAAAGGGAGATCTTGCATCCCTTCCTTTTATGGCACGCAGCAGACCGCACAACGCGCGTCCCCCGAAGATCGCAGCATCTGCTTCCGTACCGGTTCCCATTATTATCGCACCGTTCACTCCTTCAAGATCAGCCGATCTTACCGACAGGAACTTTCTCAGAAGATATGAACCCATGCTGTGTCCGAGAACGAAATAAGGCTTGTCGGGATACTGTTCCTTTATAAGCTTATAGTGTGTGAAGATGTCCTCTACCATAGTATCATCGGGATATCTGCAATGCATGTTGCCACGGTCGGCTTCATTCTCAACCGAGTCACCGTGACCGATATGATCATGTCCGAATACGATGAAACCATTATCCGCAAGGAATCTCGCAAACTCATCATAGCGCTCGATATACTCCTGCATGCCGTGGATAAGCTGCATGACAGCAACCGGTTCGCCTGTCTCACTCTCCCACCTCACGGCGTGGATCTTTGTATGTACGTCATCTGTCGAATCAAAAGTATAATTGGATACCCGTATCATGTTCTCTCCCTAATCATTAGCTGTGGCAACGACATCAACTCCGGTACCTGCGACATCACGGATGATCACGTCTCCGATCGCTACCGGCGCCTTGACGGTAATCGCTTTGATCTCTTCCATGCATTTTTCGATCTTATCCTTCGGCACTGCCTGCGCAGTCTTGACCGCAACAACAGGGCGGCTTCCTCCCTCAACCCTTACGAGCGATGTGATCGTCCTTACGGGGGCTGTTACCTCGGCTCTTGCGTATGCATCTCCACGATCGCATGTGTTTCCGGTCACTTCCATGACTTCTCCCATCTTTTCGGTCACGGTTATCATACACCCTACAGGACATACAATACATGGTATCGTGTGTATGTAACTGCCGTCGGCAGCCTCTGTGACAACTGTGGGATTGGACGTATTCTTTGTTGCATTTCGTGCCGCGAACTTCTTCATCAGGTCGGATTCCGGATCATGTTCCGTCACCTTCCCGCCGGCCTTATCAAATGTACGCAGATATTCTGCGGCATATTTACCCGCATTGACCGCCTCTTTGGATACATTATCGACAAGATCATGAACGTGAAGGACGTTACCGCACGCGAACACTCCGGGACAGCTCGTCTCAAGATTGTCTCCTACCACGGCGCCCTTTGTCGCACGCGACATCTCCAGTCCCATGTTCCTTGACAGTTCATTCTCCGGGACCAGTCCGACAGACAGAAGGAGCGTATCGCATTTGACCTCTTCCTCAGTCCCGGGTATCGGCTTAAGATCCTTATCCACCTCGGAGATAACGACCGCTTCAACACGGTCCCTTCCCTTTATCTCGGTGATCGTATGTCCGAGAACGAGCGGTATGCCGAAATCATCAAGACACTGTACTATGTTCCTGCGAAGCCCTCCGGAATAAGGCATGATCTCCACGACCTTCTTGACCTTTGCTCCCTCAAGCGTCATGCGCCTTGCCATTATCAGTCCGATATCTCCCGATCCTAATATGACAACTTCGCGTCCGGGCATAAGGCCGTCAATGTTCACAAACTTCTGTGCGGTGCCGGCTGAGTATATTCCTGCAGGTCTGTACCCGGGGATGTTAAGCGCGCCTCTTGACTTCTCACGACATCCCATCGCAAGTATGACAGACTTGGTCTTCAGAATCTGTATTCCGTACTCGCTTCCGGAAGCCGTAACATACTTAAGGTCCCCCTCTCCGGCGGTTATGTTCATCACCATCGTATTGACACGGCATGATATCGCATCCTCTTTTTCTACCATGTCGACATACCGCTGCGCGTACTCCGGTCCGGTCAGCTCCTCATTGAACGTATGCAGTCCGAATCCGTTGTGGATACACTGTCCGAGTATCCCTCCGAGCTCTTTGTCACGTTCAAGTATAAGTATGTCTCTGACACCGTTCTCGGCAAGCGACAGTGCTGCTGCCATTCCTGCGGGACCTCCGCCTACAACGACACATTCCCATATCTTACTGTCCGCATCCCCGACTCCTGAAGGAGAAGATGCGACATCGGATATTATGTTCTCGCCCTTAAGATCCTGTGCGAGTATCCTCGATCTTCTGCCCTTCTTCGTTATGAGTTCGATCGGTATGTCAAGTTCACGGCTTAGTATCTCCATCACCTTCGGATAACAGAAGCCTCCCTGGCAACGTCCCATATTCGCACCCGTACGTCTCTTTACGCCGTCAAGTGTCCGTGCTCCGAGCGGTCTTCTGATCGTCTCGAGTATCTCACCCTCCGACACCGATGCGCAGCGGCATATGATATTTCCGTATGTACTGTCCTTTTCTATGATCCTGCGCTGTTCCTCTATCGGCAGCAGCTTCATGTAAGTAAACGGTGCGACCTCTTCAATAAAATTATCCTTCATACCGGGCGAAAGTATATCCTTAACAATACCCGCAACATATACGCCTATCGCCGGTGAAGCAGACAGTCCCGGAGACTCGATCGCAGCTATATCTATGAATCCCGGGCAGTCCTGTGCCTGCCCTATTACAAAATCACCTCGGTCACCGTGCGGGCGCAGCCCCGCAAAGCTTGTTATGACCTCATTCATCGGGATGTTCTTAACCGCCGAAGCACCCGGAGCATTGACCATTGCCAGTCCCTGTGCAGTCGTAAATGTACCTTCCTTATCCTCAAGATCCGTCGCGGTCGGTCCTACGAGAAGATTTCCGTGGATCGTCGGTGAAACAAGTATTCCTTTACCAAGCGCTGAAGGCATCCTGAATATCGTCCTTCCGACATGTTTTCCGGCCGTAACATCAAGAAGGCAGTATTCTCCTTTTCTCGGAGTGATCGTAAGCTTATCGGAGCACATCATATTATGGAACACATCAGCGTATACCCCGGCTGCGTTTATCACGATCTTAGCGGTAAAGGTTACGTCCCTGTCCTTATCCTCGTCGTACTCATCATACTGCCTCGCGTTTATCGTAAATCCGCTATCATCTTTTTGTATTGATTTAACCTCGGTAAGAAGGTGAAAGCTCACCCCGTTGTTACATGCGCATTCGGCAAGAGCACTTGTCAGTCTGAACGGGCAGATGATACCTCCGGTCGGTGCGAACAGTGCACCTTTCGCATCGTCGGAAAGATTCGGCTCCATCTCGAGCGCTTCTTCTCTTGAAAGTATCCTCAGCCCTTCGACCCCGTTCTTTTGCCCTCTTTCGTACAGTTCCTGCATATGGGGCACATCCTCATCAGATAATGCCACGACCATGGATCCGTTCTGCATGAACGGTATCCCGAGCTTCTTTGCAAGATCGGGCATCATCTTTGAGCCCTCAACATTGAACCTTGCCTTGAGAGTTCCGGGCTTTGCGTCAAATCCCGCATGTATTATCCCGCTGTTTGCCTTAGAAGTTCCTTCACCTATATCGGAATTACGATCGAGCACTGCAACACTTAAGTCGAGCCTCGACAGCTCACGTGCTGTCGCGCATCCGCTCACTCCGGCCCCGATTATTATTACGTCATAATTGTTCATATAATTCTCTCCTTCCGGAAAAAGCAAGGACGCTCGGCCATTCGAATCGCCTGTCGGCGATGGGGCCTCGCGGTGCAATAAGGGATCTTCCCACTTCGTGGGCCCCTCCTTAAGGCATAGCCCAATCACAAGCCCTCTTCACGGCCTTCTGCCACCCTTTTATGCGCTCTGTGCGCTCTTTCTCGCCGATCGCAGGCGTAAATGTTATGTCAACCTTTCTGTTGGCCGATATGTCGCTTGCATCCTTCCAGTAACCGACTGCAAGTCCCGCAAGATACGCTGCTCCGAGTGCAGTCGTCTCTATGCATTCCGGACGCTCCACGGGTGCATCCGCTATATCTGCCTGTGACTGCATCAGAAAATCATTTGCACTCGCACCGCCGTCAACCTTCAGCGTTGACAACGTTATACCGGAATCCGCTTCCATGGCCTTTATGACCTCATATGCCGAGTAGGCGATCGACTCCAGTGTCGCACGTATTATATGATACTTGTTGACACCTCTCGTAAGACCCACTATCGCTCCTCTTGCATACTGATCCCAGTATGGAGCACCGAGACCCGTGAACGCCGGAACAACATAGCATCCGCCCGTATCAGCTACCTTCCTTGCCATATAGTCCGAATCGGCGGCAGAGTCTATGAGTCTCATCTCATCCCTGAGCCACTGTATAGCGGCGCCTGCGACAAATATCGATCCTTCGAGCGCATACGTGACCTTATCATCCATTCCCCACGCTATCGTTGTAACAAGACCGTTCTTTGAATAAATGGGCTCTTCTCCGGTGTTCATCAGAAGGAAGCATCCCGTTCCGTATGTATTCTTGGCCTCACCCTTTGCAAAGCATGTCTGTCCGAAAAGCGCTGCCTGTTGGTCACCCGCGGCCCCGGATATCGGTATGCACCCGCCGAAGAACGATTCATCCGTAGTACCGTATACACAACTGTTCGGCATGGGAGTCGGAAGCATGCACCTTGGTATATCAAGCTCCTTTAATATCTCATCATCCCAATCGAGCGTATTGATATTGAACATCATAGTACGGCTCGCATTTGAGTAGTCCGTGATATGAACCTTTCCTTTTGTGAACTTCCATATGAGCCATGTCTCCACGGTACCGAACAAAAGCTCTCCGGCCTCGGCCCTTTGCCGTGCACCCGGAACATTTTCAAGTATCCAGTGAAGCTTTGTGCCCGAAAAATACGCATCGATCGGAAGACCCGTTTTTTCGCGTATAATGTCAGTCAAACCCTTTGCCGCCAGCTCGTCGCAGTATCCGCTCGTCCTGCGGCACTGCCACACTATCGCATTGCATACCGGATCTCCGGTCTTCTTATCCCATACTATAGTCGTCTCTCTCTGATCGGTGATGCCGATCGCAGCGATATCATCTGCGGTCGCACCTATCTTGCTCATGGCCTCGACACACACTCCGAGCTGTGTGGACCATATCTCGGAAGCATTGTGCTCAACCCATCCCGGCTGCGGAAAGATCTGCGTAAACTCCTTTTGCGCCATTGAGCATATACTGCCGCTCTTGTCGAACAGTATCGCCCTGTTGCTCGTAGTCCCCGCATCGATCGCCATAACATACTTTTGCATTATTCTTCTCCATGTGTTATTGTGTTGACTGTCGCAAACAATAAAAGCATTAACAATTCAAATATAAAGGAGTAACCTGATGAATTCAATGAAAAACGCAGGAAAAATCGTAAAATCTCTACTCTGTCTGGTCATGGCAGCTGTTCTCGTGATAACGACAGCAGCTCCTGTGCAGGCAGCTTCAAAGAAAAAGGCTAAAGCGGCAAAGAATATAGTTATCTGCCTTGATCCCGGACATGATACGACACATCACGGATGCACGTACTCTTCATTTGAAGAAGGATATGCAAATCTCGCGATCGCGATGTTCTGCAAGCAGGAACTTGAAACATACAAGGGCGTGACCGTATATCTTACAAGGTCCACTCTTGACTGCCCTTACGGCGCTGACCCCTCCACGACCGCAGGATGTCTTTCAGGACGTGTTAACTTTGCAAAGTCTGTAGGCGCTGCAGCCATTGTCAGTCTTCATAACGATTATGACGGTGAGCTTGATACGAGCCAGAACGGCTCCAAGATAATAATACCGAACCCGTTTTACAGATCTGATGTCTGCATGACCGGATTCGGTCTGGCACAGTCGATACTTCCCCAGCTTACGGCAACGGGGCTTGGCATCAATAACTGGAAGCTGTGTCCCAACGGTACGGGTATAGTATACCGTAATTCAAGCGTATCAACTTATCCCGACGGGACACCGAAGGATTATTACGCTCTCATCAATAAGGCAAAATCAGCGGGATTACCGTGTATCATAGTCGAGCATGCATACTGCACGAACCCTTCGGATCTCCAGAACCATCTGTCAACGCAGGATCAGCTCAAAGAGCTCGGTGTTGCAGACGCGAGAGGTATCGCCGCTTATTACGGTCTTTCAAAATAAACATCCGACGCAGTTCAGTGTGAACTGTAGTTTGCAAGAAACTGTATAGTCCTCTCATTTTGAGGATTATCTATAACATCCGTGGCTGACCCTTCTTCGATTATCTTTCCGCCATCCATGAAGATGATCCGGTCAGCTACGTCTCTTGCAAAAGTCATTTCATGAGTGACCACTATCATGGTGGTCTTTTGTTTTGCCAATCCCTTTATGACACGAAGTACTTCACCGGTAAGCTCCGGATCGAGAGCACTTGTCGGCTCATCAAAGCACAGTATGTCCGGATGCATTGCCATCGCTCTTGCTATTGACACTCTCTGCTTCTGTCCTCCGGAAAGCTGATGCGGATAATGGTTCATCCTGTCGGAAAGTCCCATCTCATCAAGAAGTCTCTTCCCTTCTTCGATTATCGCCTGCTCCGCACTCTTGTCTTTGTTGCTCATATTAAGCTTAGGCGCAAGGCATACGTTCTCAAGAGCCGTATACTGCGGGAACAGATTGAACGACTGAAATACCATTCCGAAGTGAGTCGTCTTCTTCCTGACAGCGCCCTCCGTCCTGTCCTGCGGATCCAAAGCGTCAAAGAACTTCTGTCCGCGAAGCTTTATGATACCGGCATCGGCAAACTCAAGAAAATTAAGACAGCGAAGTAACGTTGTCTTGCCGCTGCCCGATGATCCTATCACTGAGAGTGTATGTCCCTCATCAAGCGAAAAGGAAATGTCGGTAAGCACCTGTATGTTGTCATATGATTTTTGCAGTGATTCAACTTCGAGGATCTTCAATTCATTCCCCCTATTCAAAAAAGCCAAGCTTCTTTTCTATGCGCGTGAACAGCATCGTCAACAGCCCTGAGAACAGCAGATAGAAAGCTCCCGTATAGAACAGCGGCCAGATGATCCCGGCGCCTTTTATGAACGACTGTCCTTCCCAGATGATCTCATATACGGCGATGACCCTTGCAAGGCTCGTATCCTTAACGAGTGTGATGATCTCGTTCGAGATCGGCGGCACGATACGCTTTACGACCTGGAGCAGTACGACTTTGAAAAATATCTGGCTCTTTGACATACCGAGAACCTGCCCGGCCTCATACTGCCCGATATCTATCGACTGTATGCCGCCCCTGTATATCTCGGAAAAATAGCATGCATAATTGATCACGAACGCAACGAGTGCCGCGATGAACCTGCCGCTTCCGAGATTGTTCCAGAACGGATTGTTAAAGATGATCCCGGGACCGTAGTATATTACGAGGAGTTGCAGCATGAGCGGCGTACCGCGGACTACCCAGATAACAAAACGGACAGGCATGCGGAGTATTGCATGCCTGCTCATTGAGCCGAAACTGATCAGCAATCCCAACGGGAGCGCAAATACCAGTGTCGCCATAAATAACTGTATTGTCGAAAGAAATCCCTTTAAAAGGGTCAGTGTAACATTTATGAACACAACCGTTTCCTACTTGATAAGTGCGTACTGAACGCCGTATTCCTTTGCGATCTCATCGAGCGAGCCGTCACCCGCGAACTTTACGAACTCCTCGTCAAGGAACTGCGTCAGATCAGAGCCCTTTCTGCAGCCGACACCGTATTCCTCTTCGGTGAGCTCGACTGTTGTCGTAAGATCCGTATAGCTTGTTCCTTCGCCGATCATTGCTCCTGCCATGAGAAGGTCGATGATGCATGCATCACTCGATCCGGCTTCAACTTCCATGAGCGCATCAGCCTGAGATGTAAGCGATGTGTAATTCCATGCTTTATCAGCAGCGACCTCTTCTCCTGCAGAGCCTGCCTCAACAGCAAAGTTCAATCCTGTAAGGCTGTCCTCAGTCTTGTACGAATCTGCCTTATCAGCCTTAAGTACAACAACCTGTGCATTCTTACAGTAAGGCTTTGTGCAGTTCATCGAGTTCTTTACTTCATCCGTGAGAGTCATCCCGTTCCAAACGCAATCGATGCTCTTATTGTCAAGCTCTAATATCTTGTTATCCCAGTCTATCTCAACGAACTCGACCTTAACACCGAGATCCTCTGCAACCTTGCGACCGAGATCGGCGTCGAATCCGATCCACTCGCCTGCATCAGACTTGTAATCCATCGGAGCAAAATCCGTGATGCCTACAATGAGAGTCCCCTTGTTCTTGATATAATCGAGATCTGAAGACGATCCGCCGGCAGCTGCGCCGCATCCCGTAAGTGTCAGAACGGTTGCGACCGTAAGTAACAATGCGATAAACTTTTTCATAATATCTCTCCTTTATTCATGTCCGTTTATGGAACGCGACAGATCATGTCGCACTTTAGTATGGTAACACAACATAGTCTATTTTGCAAAAGTAACTCTGTTGCCCTCTGTTGCCAGTTTTTCAAAGAAGTTGTCATACTTCGCAAGATCTGATACCTTCAGTGCTTTCAGCTGTGACAGCCGCTCGCTCCTGCGATCGCTCCCCTTTCCCATGGCAACCGATGAGACGACCGACATCGCATCCGCGATCTTTCCCGAACTTTTCGACTCCGCCGAATAGATCGTGATCAGATAACCGTCCACATCCTCCTGTGTAAGATCCGTCCTTATCTTCTTCCACGCCTTTCCCATATTTGCAAATGTTTCGAACGTCTCATCAGTGTTCGGATCCATTCCCGTGAACAAGGCGACCGAAGGGAATCGCTCCATATAAGAGCACGCATATGCGCCGTACTTATCCCTCGTCATCGGACGAAGGTATCTGTCAATGATAAGGGAAAATGCGACCCTGTCTGCAGCTGTCTCATTTGTAAGTCCCAGTTTTGTTGCATTTCCGGTCCCGATCGCATTACTCACAACACCGCTGCCTTCATTTATCACAAGAGGGTATTTATATCCCGAACTCTTATGTTCGGTTTTTTCCCTGTCTTTATTATCAAGCTTACGCGCGAAACGGTCTGCACATTTGCTGTATTCTTTTTCATTATCACAGCTTATGGCTCTTCCGATGATCATCCCGTTCGAATTGTTAAGATACTCTCTTACCTCTTCAAGCTTTGCAGTTACCGCCTTACCATCCTTATCGATATCCTTAAGCACCTCTTCGAGAAAATCGTGATATCCCAAATAATGCGTCCGGTCGTAATATGCCGCTGCCGACGCGTCGGATCTTGCAAGGACACATGCGATATTATCGGGATTGTTCCGTATGTTTCGCTCAGTAACATTGATCGATGAGATGATGCCCTCCCTGATCACATCCGTATCATCAAGCTTGCTTTCAAAAAGACGCTCGTAAACAAGATCGTATGCATCAGATAATGAGTCCGGAAGAGACGTAAAATCAACGGTCACATACGGCCTGTTATCCCCCCACTCCGAATGATCAACACTTATCACCTGCCCACTGCCCGTGCATCCGGCTATAAGATACGGTATCTCACCTCTTTTGTGCTCCCTTGTCGACAGGAACGAACCGTTCACAAGATTAACGTAGAGAGCCAGATATCCCGCCATATCATCAGGGATGTCGGAAGCATCAAGATATATCCTTGTTGCATCGATGTCATCGGCATCGGTATATACGCTTATGTTTCTGATACCGGATCCGTCAGTGCTGTCCGAAACATCGTAATGCTTTGTCTCATCGGAAAGGTCCGGGACATTTATCACGCACAATTCTTCAAGATACTCCGTCGGATCATCATGCGTCTTTTCTACGCACCTTTCGGTATCATCTATCATCTTTTTCTTTTCAGCTTCCGACATCGACTTAAGACGACTATCCAGCATCTTTTCAAGCTTTTCTTCGTTCTCTTCGAGAAGTCCGGGCTTTTCGGTTGCGACCGCCATCGCACTGTTATCGGTATCCGTCAGGTATCGTCTGCATATATCCTTTATGGCATCATTATCAAACCATTTCATGTCTGCGACAGTATCTCGCATTTGGGTATAAAAGAGCAGACCGCGTCCACCGGAATGATAGTTTGCCATGCTCATGAGGAGGTTTACCGGAGCGTTCTCCCCCTCACGTGAAAGCGCCACTTCGCTCTCCATCCTCTTTCTGTAATAATCAAGTTCTTCATCCGAAACTCCGGCATCCGCCATGTCGGAGAATACCTTCTCAACCGCATCCTTAAAGCGCGGCACATCCTCTTTGTCAATACCGGATGCCATTACGGTAAGTGCGGCCCTACCGGCATCAGCAAGCACAGATATCTCAAACTTTGCTCCCGGGAACATCGATTTAAGTGTCCTCTTCGGTGTGCTGTGATCACCATCGCAGCTTTTTGCAAATGCATAGAGCTTTACAAGCTCATCATCGGACACGCTTCCCGGACCAAACGCATATACAGCCGTAGATCCGTTCTTGCCTGATGAAGATGCCGGTGCAGGCAGATCACAGTATTTCTCATCATAGCCGTGATGCTCTTTTATATCTTTACCGGCATCCTTTTCACCCTTCCGGTCGAACGTGTCAAAGTATTGATCAAGCAGTTCAAGGAATGCATCGGTATCTTCTATATCACCGTATATGTATGCCGTACAGTTCGCGGGTGTGTAATACTTTCTGTGATAATCCTTTACCTCATCATAAGTAAGCTTGATGATATCCTCCGGTATGCCTCCGTGCTCATACGAATGCGAACACCCCGGATATATGATCCCCATTGCCTTATGTGTTGCTTCATCTTCTGTCGTGTAGCTTCCCATCATCTCGGAATAAATAGTTCCGTTGATCGTGATCTCGCCATCGGGATCTTCAAGTGAATATCGCCAGGCTTCCGACCTGAATATGTCTTCGTCCTCGAGGATCAGCGGTTCAAATGTCAGATCCGCATACAGATCCGCATACTTTAAAAGCTGTTTCTCCGAAAGTGAAGCGATCGGGAAAATGGTACAGTTCTCCAGCGTAAGAGCATTCATGTACGATACATATGACCGGCTCAACACCGCCATTGTAAGGCTTCTCGATGGATACTTAACGGATCCGTTCATGGCCGAATGCTCGAACACGTGAGCCGTACCCTTGTTGTTTTTACCGGGGGTTTCGAACTCGAGCATGAAGCTTTTCTCGGGATCGTCGTTTTTAATGAACACTACATCAGCTCCGGTACGTTCATGTTCATATACGGTGATCTGCGCATCAAACGCATCAAACTCAGATACGTTCTTTACCGTAAATCCGTTACAGGTTTTGTTCTCATGTTTCGGGGGTGCAAAAGCCTTGGCCGGATACGCGACCGAAGCGGAAAATGATATGAATGCAACAACTACTGCTATTATCTTATTTGTGATACGGTTCATTTGATTTTATCCTGTATGCCCTGTAAATCTGTTCAAGAAGTACAACTCTCATCAGCTGATGAGGAAATGTCATTTCGGAAAAAGACAGCTTTATATCCCCGTCAGCCTTGATCTTATCATCGATACCGAGCGACCCTCCTATTACGAACTGCAGGTGGCTCGCCCCCTTGTTCTCATAAGATGTGATAAGGCCGGCAAAATCCTCTGACGACATACCCTTTCCTTCTATACAAAGAGGGATGAGAACCGCACCCGGCGCGATATGCTGCCGCAGTCTTGCCGCTTCAGCCGCTCTCACAAGGTCATTCTCATGATCGCTCGCACCCTCGCTCGTCTTCTCATCCTTCACTTCGATTATGTTTAATCTTACATACTTACCGAGACGCTTTTCATATTCACGAACCGCGTCCCTGTAGAAATCTTCCTTTATCTTACCGACACATAGTATATCGATCTTCATATATCACGGTCTTCTCGCATCGGTCATATAGAACACGGTGAACAGTCCCGGTCCGCAGTGCGCGCCGATCACGACTCCGAGTCCGGATATAGTGACCTTTGCATCCGGGAACATCTCTTTGATCTTTTCACGCATGAATCCAGCATCCTCAAGACAGTCTGCATGATTGATCAAAAACTCAGGATTGTCGGTATTTCCGGCACTCTCAAAATCCTTTCTGATAGACTCGAGTATCGAGTTTAATGCAACCTTCCTGCCACGAACCTTGTTCGCTGCAACAAGTGTGCCGTCATCGGGAACATACAGTACCGGCTTGATAGAAAGGAGCGTACCCATAAGTGCCGACGCATTTGATACCCTTCCGCCACGCTTTAAGTAATTGAGATCGTCAACGGTAAATCGGTGAGCTATCTTAAGCTTGTTGTCCTCGATCCAGGAGAGCACCGAATCCATCGACTCTCCAGCCTCATAAAGCTTTACGACCTTCATGACGAGCATTCCGAGTCCGCCCGATACGCAGCGTGTATCCACGTTGATCACGTTACAGTCAGGCCTCTCTTCCTTCAGTTCTTCGATAGCCTCGTCACAGTATCTGTACGATGATGAAAGCGGTCTTGTCATGTCAAGAAATACGATGTTCTTTACATCACCCGTAAGCAGTCCCTCAAAGAACTCCTTGTAAGTATACATGTTGATCGCCGATGTCGACAGGAGCTTCCCTTCTCTCATGTTCCTGTACACTTCGGCACGCGACTCCTCGCGGCAGTCATCTTCGTATGCCTTGTCATCCATCACATATGAATAGCTTATGAACGGTATGTGATGATCGTCCAGATACTCCCTTGTAAGATCGCATGTTGATGCCGTTGCGATGATATAATCCTGTGCCATTTATGCCTCCTCGATATCCGTTATCACTTCACGCTGTAATTAAGCTTGACCGTTATCGTTGCAGTCTTCATCCTTGATGATGTGTTATATGTTCCGCCCGAGCTGTACTCGTCATCAGCCGAGTTCTGGCCTGTGATCTGGAATACCCCGAGATTGCTCGATACGAGATCTCCCACACGGCTCCCGCTTCCCTTAGCCATAAGATCGATCCTCTGCTTTGCGTTCTCGGTCGCTGCCTCAACAAGCTCAAGCTTTAATGAATCAAGATCCTGATAATAGTACTCGGGCGAATTGGATGTGAACTCAACACCCTCCTCGATAAGCTCTGTGATATCCCTTGATACTTCCTCAACCGAATCGACATCTTCCGATGAAACGGTCACTGTCTGATACAGCTCATATCCCTCAAAAGTATCACCGACATAATTGCCGGCATCATTGTAGTTGGATGTGTATCTCTTATTGATATCGATCGCAGAGAATACAACATCATCTTCTTCGATACCGTAATCCTCAAGGAATCTCTTTATCTTATCGGTATCTCTTCCGAGCCTTGAATATGCATCGGACGTGGTGTTCGCATATGCACTGTATGTTCCTCTCCACACGATCAGATCGGACTCAAAATCAACGCTCGCAGATCCCGTTGCGGGCAGTCCTCCGCTCTGGTTCGACTTATATGTCACAAGTCCCTTTGTAAAGATCGCGGTACATAATACGATAGCTACCGCGATGATGAATATACCGATGAGTGTGATCAGCGGCTTCGCTATATCGGTCTTTTTCTTTTCGTTTTCCATTGTGTATCTCTCCTCTCTTATAACCCCTTATTCGCTTACTTACTGCGCTTCTTTCTCTTTTTGATGTTCCTTCTCTTATGAGCGCCGTGCTCGACTCTGTACTTGTTGATTTCCTCAAATATAGTATTATAATCACGTTCAAAAAGCAACTCGCATATTTGCGACTGGAGCGTATCCTCGTCAATCCTTCCGTCCTCTGTCCACGTTGCGATCTTGTCGACGACAAACGACTTGCTGTTGCCCCTGTACATAGGCATATCATGGGCTTCCTGGATCTTCACGAGCTCCGGTCTCCATAAGAACTCAAGTTTCTTACGAAACGTTACTTCCGCATTCACTCCCGGCTTACGAAGAATGTAAAAATCAGGCGCATCGCCATCTTCCTCAACAGTGATGATACCCCAATGTGCAGGTACGTGTTCTTCGATCGAATGTGCATGCTTCGTTCCGACAACTACAATGTTCTTGTCATAGTAACTGTCGTAATCCTTGACCTGGCGGGACAGCCTTGTATATGTATCGGCATCGCTCTTTATCTCTATCCCGAATATCGCATCATCCGTGACCATCACGACATCCGCACGGCTCTTTCCGATATTCTTTTCCTCAAGTATGCGGACCTTGCCGTACTGTTCCTCAAGGAAAAAGAAAAGCGGTTCCCTGATGTCCTTATCTTTAAGCATCCTTTATCCCCCGGACAAAACACTACCTGCCCCGTTTGGGAGCAGGTAGCTGATCATTCATTTACGATCCGACTGTATGGATCGGGCTTATTCTCCGATCTTGAAGAAGTCGATAGCCGCACTCATGTCTTCGTTGATGTTACGCATCTCAGCCGTTGATGACTGCGTATCCGTACATGCATCCGTAACAGTCTGACATGATGCCGCAACCTCCTCTGCGGAAGCGCCGAGCTCTTCGGAAATCGCTCCAAGCTCTGTTGTTGCATTTGAAAGATCGACCTTAATGCCGTCGAGCTTGTCGGTCATCTCTCTGATCGTGCTGATCTCGGTGATCGATGCTTCAACAGAATCAGAAAGTACATTGAACTTCTCCTGTGCGTTCTCGATATCCGACTGCTCTTTGCTGATGACATCGAATACCCTGTTCGATATCTCAACCGTTCCGTTCGACAGAACGATGACGTTCTCGATTATCTGCTTGATCTCCTTAGCCGATTCAGCCGAGGAATCTGCAAGGCTCCTGATCTCATCCGCAACAACCGCAAATCCGCGGCCTGCTTCTCCGGCACGTGCTGCCTCGATCGAAGCGTTCAGCGACAGGAGGTTAGTCTGTGCCGCAATGGATTCGATAGCCTGAACGGCCGATCCGATCTGCCCGATAGCAGTGTTCGTCTCGGATATCTTGCTGCTGATATTTGTCATTGCCTCAACGGATTCATTCGCTCCTGCATATACGCTCTTCATGCAATCTGTAGCTTCGTTGTTCGCATTCTGTATTGTCTGTGATGCTTCAAAGAGCTTCTTGACGTTATCATTAAGCTGTTCGATATCCATACCAAGCTCTGCAGCCTTCTCTGCCATTGTCTGTGCATTCTCTGCAACGGACTGTGATGTCTCGGCGACCTCGTTGATCGCCATGTTGATCTGTGATACCGATTCAACATTGTTACCTGTCATACCGTCAACATTAACGATCGCATTGTTAAGTACGAATGCCGAATCCTTAACGGACTTCATCGAAGTTGAAAGTGCATTCTTAAGTGCCTGGAATGCATTTATGATGCTGACCGTCTCCTTGATATGCGACTTCGCATCACATTCAACCGTAACATCACCTGTAGAGAGCTTCTCAAGTGACTTGGATATGGTGATGAGCGGAATCGAGATCACTCTCTCTATAAGCATTGCAAGCGTTGCGAAAAAGATCACGCATATGATACATATGATCGCCGTTGACTTCTTAAGGCCTGACAGCGCTGAGAGCGCATCCTTCTCATCTGCCGTGAGAACTGCGATGTAATGCTCATCTTCACCGACATAATAAGCTGCGTATTTATCTGCGCCTTTATATTCATACGATACACATTCGGGAGCGGGATGCTGGCCTGCGGCAAGCTGGGATACAAGACCCTTAACTGCTGCATTTTCTACCGGATTACCGATCTTGGATTCATCCGGATGATAGAGCATAGTGCCTTCACCGTCTACAAAGTATACATATGCGCTGCTCAGTCCGAGACCTGAAACATCCGAAATGGCCTCTGCTATACCATTAACGTAAAATCCGCATCCTGCAAAGCCCTTGGGCTCTCCGTTGATAATGATAGGGGTATACATTGACATGATGATCTGTCCCGAAGCGGGGCTCGTCATGATACCTGTATTAAATACTCCGTCCGGAGATGATGTCATCGCATTCTGAAGTGATGAAAGCTTGTCGCCCTCACGGAGAACCATGCCTACCGCACCTGCGTTGGGATGCGCGAGAACCTGCGAGTTCCAATCAGCAAGATATATGCCTTCCCAGCCGCTTAATTTGCTGAAATAATCCTCGGTAAACTTCTGAGCCCTTGACTTGATCATATCATTCTCGGGATCCTGCAGAGCCTGCTGGATGATAGGCGCAGCCGTGTATGCCTTCAGGATGGCCTTGTTCGTATTAGCCATCGCATCAAACGAAGTACCCACCCCTTCAACGACCTGAACAAGTGAATTGTGAGTAGAAGTCTTCAGCTGCTTTGCACTCTGGTTATAGAGTACTATTCCGATGATCACTGAAGAAACAACAAGCGGAAGCAGTGCGAACAGGATGAGTGTGACCCTCATGTTCAGCTTTGACTGTGCTCCGCCCTTCTTTTTTGATTCCTTTACAGTTTTCGCACCCCTTGAGGGAGATGCATTAGTTCTCTTAGTATTGGTAGCCATAATACCCTCTCCTTATGATTTGTCGTGAAATGTCACGTCATAATCATGATTATAGTGATTTTATACGGAAAAATCAATAAATCCGTCACATTTTTTATGCAAAATCATTCTCTTTTGAAAAATCCAATGATATCCTTTATATCCTGCCTGATTATCTTGACGAAATCTACGTCCATGACGCCCGCGTAGTAAACGTAGAGGCTCACTGCTATCGCCAGGAACGCGAACACGATCCCGATGATGATCTCGACCTTCGCCATCTTGCGAAGCGGTTTCTTCTTGAGCTTAATGAAAAGGCGCGCAAAGCCGAGGATGATCGCAAGAGCTGCAGGGACTGCGCCCACTATCACCCATGACATCACAAAGCCTACTATTCCGAGTACCAGAACGATTATTTCCATTTTTAATCCCTTAATTTTTGGTGCCTTAATACTAATTAAAGTAATTATAAATCAACAAAGCCCCGCTTACCATAAGCAATGCGTACACGACTTTGAGGAACAGTTCGCGGTTCATGCGGTCGGATACCTTCTTCCCGATAAAGATCGCAGCCGCGACCGGGATGATCGAATATGCCACAAGCGCAGGCTCCTCATGAGAGTACATTCCCGCGTAGATCATATGCCCGACCATGTACGTGTTGATCACTGCCCAAACCGTCGATATCGTCGCCCGGAAACGATCCTTCTCGGGAACAGCCTCAACCGCATAGAGAACAAGGAACGGGCCTCCCGAGGTGAACATCCCCTGCATAAGCCCCGAGAGAATAAGCGCCGCATATCTGACTCCCTTGGGGAGTTGTGTGTCTGAATGGACGAACAGTTTCCACGCTCCTATCACGATCACTATCACTCCGTATATGAGCATGAGTATACGGAGCGGTAAGACGGAGAACAGCCACATTCCGAAAAAAACGCCCGGGAGCATACCCGCAAGTATGATCCCGAGCTGTTTCCTATCAATATTTCTTATCTCGCGTACCGCTATCACGGTACACGTAAGCCACAGAATAAAGGTTACGGAAGCCTTTGCCTCGTTTACACCGACAAGTGCCATCGAAGGTGGCATGGATATAGGGCCTCCTCCGAATCCGGTGACCGACTGCACAAAGTTCGAAAAGAACTGTACAGCTACAAACAGGATCGTCCTCAATACATGTGGCATATGGCTTTAACCGGAAATAAGCTTATTAAAGCCGTCTATGAATGCATTCATGTTTCTTGCCGCTATGAAGATGAATATACCGATAACGACTACGACAAGAACATTGAACCACGCCTTGTTTGCATATTCCTTCATGATGTTCTTATCATTTGCGACGATAAGGAGCAGTATACCCGTGATAGGCAGAAGGAATGCATTTGCAGCCTGAGCGAACAGGATGATCTCTGTAGGTGAAGCTCCGAGAACGAGCGACGCGAACAGACCGAATGCAACTACGATGATCCAGAACACCTTGAACCTTATGTTCTTAAGATCCTCATCCCATCCGAGTATTCCTGTTGATGCAAACGCTGCTGCAAGAGGGGCAGTGATCGTCGATGTGATACCGGCTGAGAACAGGCCGATTCCGAAGAAGATCGTTGCCCATGAACCGAGAAGCGGCTGAAGAGACTGTGCCATCTCAGCACCGGAACCGATCTCTGTACCCGTAACATTCATTGTCGCGCCTGCACAGACGATGATAGCCATGGAGATCAGTCCGCCGAGTCCGATCGAGATGATCGAATCGAGCCTTGAGTTTGCGAGTCCCTCGCTTATATCAGCGTCGTCTCCCCACTTCTTCGAAGCACTTGATGCATGAAGATAGATGTTGTAAGGCACAACAGTCGTTCCCATGAGAGCTGCGACCGTCATCCATGCATTCTCCTCCGCGGGAGCCTTGAAGCCGAACAGTCCTGAAAACACTGCACCCCAGTCAGGCTTAGCCGCAAATGCCGTTACGAAGAATACGATACCCATGATGACAACGAGCGCCGTCAGGAACTTCTCGATATACACATAACTTCCTGACCATAACAGCGCCGTAGCAACGACCGCGATGACGATAACGAGTATCATCTTGCCCGTACCACCCGAAAGAGCCGGGAACGCAGCCTGCACACCGAGCACCGAACCCGTGATGTTACCTGTCTCGTACGCGATGTTTCCAATAAATACCGCTGCGATAACAAGCACTGCGAGAAGTATACGTGATGCCTTGCTCGTAAACTTTGCACGAAGTGCCTGGCCGAGACCCATCTTTGACACGATACCGAGTCTTGCTGCCATTGACTGCATGATGATGACCGAGATCACCGACAGGAGCATTGCCCACAGCAGAGTATAGCCGTAGCTAGCACCTGATTTGGAACAGCTCGTGACCGTTCCGGGACCGATGAACGCAGCTGCAACAAGCGCACCCGGTCCGATGTTCTTAAGCCTTGTCTTGAACTTTTCCATAAATCCCTCCTTAATGTATGTTCTTTTTAATTAATTACCTTTGAAAGCGGCGCGATCTCAATACCTTCCTTTGTAAGACGCTGCCTTATCGTCCTTACAAAATCAAGGGCATGGGCATTATCGCCGTGAACGCAGATCGAGTCGATCTTAAGCTCTATCTCGTTCCCTGAGTATGTTGTGACCTTCCCTGTCTTGAGAACCTTGACTACTCTTTCGATCGCTTCATTCTCATCTTCTATCATCGCGCCTTCCTTGGTCCTTGCGCGCAATGATCCGTCATCCTCGTATGCCCTGTCTGAAAAGAACTCATTCGCACAGCGAAGTCCGATGTCGCGTCCCGCGTTTATCATCCGGGAACCCGACAGACCGAGCAGTATAAGATCCTTGTCAAAATCATAAACAGCACGGCATATCCCTTTTGCAAGTTCGTAATCTTTTCCCGCCATGTTATATAGTGCTCCGTGCGGCTTAACATGAGCTATCTTCGTTCCCTGCTGCTTGCAGAATGCGGACAGTGCCCCAAGCTGATATGTTACATAAGCATATGCCTCATCCGGAGAGATGTTCATGTTGCGTCTGCCGAATCCCATCAGGTCATAGAAGCCCGGATGAGCACCGATACCTATGCCCGCTGCCACCGCACGCTCTACCGTCCGTCGCATCACAACCGGATCGGATGCATGGAATCCGCATGCAACATTTGCGGATGAGACGAGCTTTATCACCTCGTCATCCATTCCTATCGTATATGCCCCGAAGCTCTCTCCGAGGTCACTGTTAAGATCTACCATGTTACCCATTTTGCGGGCCCCTCCTATCTAATTCTTCCAGTGTCTGAACATCCTATGCCAGAAGCTGTTCTTGGTGAATCTCGCGTTGAGAAGTATCATCCTCTCACGCTCCATCATGTATATCCTCTGAGCTTCTTCGACACTCACCTTCGTGAACATGACCGACTGCGGATATCTGCACTGTGCGATCCTGGACAGATCGACCGATATAACGTTTGCTATCTTCGTATATCCTCCGAGCGTCTGACGGTCAGACATCATTATGATCGGCTGTCCGCTCTTCGGTACCTGTATCGCTCCCTTTGCGATGCCGTCCGATATAATGTCCGCACCGAGCTCATTATGCTCTATCTCGGGACCTTCAAGTCTGTATCCCATCCTGTCGCACTGCGATGTCACCGTATAGTTGCATGACAGGAACGTATTGATACCTTCTTCCGTGAAGTGATCGTCCTGCGGGCCCATCGTGACACGAAGCTCAACCACTTCGCTGCCGTAATCGGGACGTTCGAGCTTTCTCTCCTTCATAAGGGGAAGTCTTTTTATATTGGACAGGAACTCTATCTCGTCGCCGTCCTTTATTGGGCGTCCCTCGACACCGCCGAGTCCGCATTTGATGTCAGTCGATCTTGATCCCATAACTACCGGTACATCAAGCCCACCGGCAAACGCGATATATCCCCATGTCCCGCTCTTACAAAAGCCCATCTCGAGCTCATCACCCTTATGAACCGCAACCGCCGCATACATCGGTATCGGATCACCGTTTATCTTCGGATCAAAATCACCGCCGGTTATGCATATGACCGTATCGGACGTAAAGTAGAGCGTGGGACCGCATATCGTAAACTCCAATACCGCTTCCCTGTCTGTATTGTCAAGCAGGAGGTTTGCGACCCAGTATGAGTGTCTGTCCATGACACCGCATACATGGAATCCGAGGTTCTGGTAACCCATCCTGCCGTAATCCTGTACGGTCGTGATTATTCCGCCTTTGTTGAAAACTATTCCCATTATTCTTCCACTTCAAACTCATACTCTCCGCGAAGATCCTCCTCGCGAAGCTTTTCAAACTCTTCTTTGGTCACGGATACAAAGCGGATATGATCGCCGGCTTTGTACGGTATGGGCTTGTCCTTGTCGGGATTGTAACACCTTACCGGAGTGACTCCGATGATACGCCATCCTCCGGGCGACTCCATCGGATACAGTCCTGTCTGTGCACCGCCTATGCCTACGGAGCCCGCCTCAAGCTTGATCCTTGGCGTCTCGAGCCTCGGTGTATGTATCCTCTCGTCAAGTCCTCCGAGATACGGGAATCCCGGCTGGAATCCGAGCATATAAACAAGATACGGCTTGGATGTATGTATCTTTATGACCTCGTCAACACTCAGTCCCGCATGGGCTGCCACGTCATCTATATCCGGACCATACCTCCTGTCATAGCATACAGGTACGTTCACTATCCTCTTATTATGCGACATCTCATGAAAAGGTACCGCAAGTGCCTTCTTAACTATATCCTCAACCTTTTTATAGGATAAAACAGCCGGATTGTAATGGATCAGCACCGCACGAAAAGAAGGGACAAACTCCTCTATCCCTTTGATACGCTCATCCGTCAGTGTCTGTATCAGACTCATCAGCCTGGCATTGATATGTTCATCGATCTCATTCCCGAGCTCTACCGTGAGCGCTCTGTCTCCGGTAGGCAGGATCCTAGGATATTCGATACTCATGTGCAAGATTATATCAGAATTATCGCTTTGTAACAAATATAAAAATTGGATGTTGACTAGTCTTTACGTCTTTGGTATTATAGTCAAGGTCGCTCGCGGAAGTGTCGGAATTGGCAGACGAGCAAGACTAAGGATCTTGTGGGTGTTTAGCCCGTGCGGGTTCAAGTCCCGCCTTCCGCATAACCAAAAATGAGTACAGCCGAAAGGCCGTACTCATTTTCTTTATATACTCTTTATCTGATCCTTACACAACCTCAAGTGCCTGTTTCAGATCTTCAATAAGATCATCGGCATTCTCCAGACCTACCGAATACCTTATAAGATCGGGGGATATTCCCGCCTCTATGAGCTGCTCTTCGGAAAGCTGACGGTGTGTATGACTTGCCGGATGAAGAAGGCATGTCTTCGCATCGGCTACATGCGTTGCTATCGTCGCAAGCTTAAGCTTATCCATGAACGCTATCGACTTGTCACGTCCGCCCTTTATCGCAAAGCAGAGCACTCCGCACGTTCCGTTAGGAAGATACTTCTTAGCAAGTTCATGGTATTCATCATCGGGAAGCCCCGCATAGTGCACCCATGCAACCTTCTCGTGACCGTTCAGGAATGTCGCTATCTTCAGTGCGTTCTCACAATGACGCTGTACGCGTACGTGGAGTGATTCGAGTCCGGTATTGATATAGAATGCATTCTGAGGCGACTGGATACACCCGAAATCACGCATCAGCTGTGCTGTCGCCTTTGTTATGTATGCACCTTTCCCGAACTTCTCGGCATATATTATCCCGTGATAACTGTCATCGGGAGTTGTCAGGCCCGGGAACTTATCTGCATGTGCCATCCAGTCAAAGTTACCGCTGTCAACTATCGCACCTCCGACCGATACGGCATGTCCGTCGATATACTTCGTCGTAGAATGAGTAACTATATCCGCACCCCATTCTATCGGCCTGCAGTTTACAGGGGTTGCGAACGTATTATCGATGATGAGCGGCACCCCGTGGCTGTGAGCAAGATGTGCGAACTTCTCTATATCAAGAACCGTGCATGTAGGATTTGTTATCGTCTCACCGAATACAGCCTTGGTGTTCGGCTTGAAATACTTGGAAAGTTCTTCCTCGGACAATGTCTGGTCCACAAATGTACACTCGATCCCCATCTTCGCCATCGTAACGCTGAACAGATTATATGTCCCGCCGTATATCGCAGATGAAGCTATAAAATGATCTCCGGCTTCACATATATTGAACACCGCGAAGAAGTTGGCCGCCTGGCCCGATGATGTGAGCATCCCGGCATATCCGCCCTCGAGTGCGGTAAGCTTCTTTGCCGCCATATCGTTGGTCGGATTCTGAAGTCTCGTATAGAAGTATCCTTCGGCCTCAAGATCGAACAATGCACCCATGTCATCGCTCGTTGCATATTTCCATGTCGTGCTCTGCCAGATCGGGAGCTGTCTGGGCTCACCGTTTCCCGGCTCGTATCCTTCATGCAGGCATTTGGTCTCGATGTTTGTACTCATATCTTCATCTCCTTGATCATAAACATAAAATCATACCAATATAATTTACCATTTTCCGTTCAAAAATAAAAGCATGATATCACTTGCGAAACCGTCACCGCTCGCATTACAATCAGAAGCATATGAAAAGATATGAGCTTTCGTGGTTTAATGATTTTACATGTTTGTGCAATGACTGTCCGAACAGCTGCTGTAAAGGATGGGTGATACCGCTTAGCCCCGAGGACATCGGACGTCTCAAGGCCGAAAAAGGTTGGCTTGGGATCAGGCTGTTCTTTGCTACATCCGGATGGAGCATGGCAAAGTTTAACAAAAAATCACTCTCCTGCTCATTTTGGGGTAAGGACGGACTATGCATGCTTCAGAAAAGGAACGGACATGATCATATACCGTGGACGTGTCAAAGCTTCCCGCGCTTTTACAGAAACTACGGGGAGTTTGAGGAGTGCTGCCTTGACCTGTCGTGTCCCGGTGCCACAAGACTCTTTCTGGCAAATAACGGACGGATCGATCTTGCCGAACGTGAAGCCGACCCTGTCACAAAACAGTGTACGACAAATGATGACAGCACGCTCTTTAGTTACCTGTATTCCCTTCGCGATCAACTGATGCAAAGATCTTATGACGTATTCGAAAAAGGTGATATAACGGTCTGTGGCCGCTTTACGGATTCGCTGTTTGAGACGGCCGTACGACTTCAGGATCACTATGCTAAGGGAAACGATACGATACCGGATCTTTCACTCGAAGATCAGACGGACGAACCGGGTTCAGGTATTCCATACTCATTTCCTATTTCCGGTGATGTTCTTGAAGCGTTCCTTGCGTCATCACTCAACCACTTCCGGCTGAAGGTGGTAAGTCCCGCACTTTACGATATGTTCAAAAAAGCGTCAAAGCTTCTTGAGAGATGTCAAAAGACCGGCGACGGATATCATGGTATCGCATGCTCTTTTCTTACCGCTAACCCGCAGCTTTTGTCCGTTCTCGGCAAATATCTGTCCTATTATCTGTTCCAGTACTTTCTTCGCACTTACGAGACATACAGCTTCAGGAGGCAGATCGCGCTCGGTCTGTGTCATATGAACATGATACTGCTCCTTGTTATCGCCGTTTCCGGTGATCATCCCGTTACCGATGAAATACTCGAGAAGGTGATCTCGATCTATAACAGACGTGCGTTCTTCAATGACGGCATCCAGGATGAGATGTACCGCATCTTCGAGACGCACCTGAAAACCTACTTTACTTGACTGTCTTGACTATCACAAGCTCAACCTGTTCCTTGGTCACGCTGACCTTGATGTCATCTGCCATGGAGGCAAGGATCGATTCTCCGAGATCGTCGGATGCAACACTCTCCTTGAGCGACCATTCATACTCACTGTCGGAAGATCTCATACCTGCAACAACCTTAGCCCACAGCTTCGCGGAAAGTGATCTTGCCGCTTCATTCTTTCCGGAAGAGGACAGCGAGATCAGCTTCTTGTACTCGGCACTGCCGACGGTCGTAGCGAACCGCAGATGGATCCGGTATTTCATTCCGCTTCCTTCAACCCAGAACCTGCCCTTGACATCATCAACGATGTTGTCCATAAAGCCTATGAGCTCCTCGGACATAAGCTCGAGTCTCCTGCTCTCGGCATCGGTAAAGTTCTGCCTCTGGGCAAACTGTCTTACAACAGTCATGGCATCCTCTACCTTCTTCTGGCCCGGGCTTATCGTGACGGTATCCGATCTGTGATGGCGCTTGGAAGGCGCTGTTCTTCTTGCCTTGAACTCAACCGCCTCTGTCTCTACGTTCTCACGTTCCACAACATTTATGTAGTTATACGGTATCTCAACACCGTACTTTCTGAACGCATTGTTGACCCTGAAATTGACATCTGTTATAGCGACATACGAGTTCGTCTCCTTTGTCACCCAAATTGTCGTCTCAAGTATGAGTGCACTGTCTCCGAACGCAAGGAAATATACCGGACCGGAGTCTTCCTGTATCCCATGTCTTTCAACGCCGAGCGTGTAGGGGCTTGCCACAACGCAGTCCCTTATTATATCCATGGCCTTGCGTACATCGGTATCGTAGCTGACCGAAAACTTCATGTGGATACCCCTGCGGTCCATCCCGTAGCTTGTATTGATGACCGTCTTGGAGTTGAGCTGGCTGTTCGGAACGATCACTCGAAGATCGTCATATATTCTTATCACGGTATGTCGAAGCGTTATATCCTCAACTATTCCGGGATCAAGACCTTCCACAATAATGCGGTCACCTATCTCAAAAGGCTTGTTCATACTGATCAGGAATCCGCATATCAGGTCGGCGATGGCTGTCTGTCCGGCAAAACCTATGATAGCAACAAACAGAGCTGATCCTTTTAACAGAAGTGACTGGATCTTCAGTTCCGGATAGATGAACTCGAATGAAGTACCGATGATCACGAGGAATACCGCAAGATTCAAGAGATATCCCAGGAATCTCCGGTGTATCTTGTCACTCTTTTTGAGCTTGCGCGCGAAGAGTATACGGATCAATATGAGTACTCCGATACCGACAAGGACCGATATTATCGCTTTGATATTATTATCCATATTCATGTTTTATCCTCTTTTACAGGTACTTACCGTATCTCTTCTTGATCTTCAGGCGGTTGACGGCTCTTGCGAGCATTCCCTTTGCCGCGCGGTAATTGATCCTGTCGGTATGACCGGCCAGCACATCCTTTGCTCTTTCCTCTTCTTCCTGTGCCCTTGCCTCGTCGATCTCCTCAGGATCTTCACACGACTCAACAAGGATCAGTACCTCATTATTCTCGACCTTTACCAAACCGTTCGAAACGGCCGCATGTCTTCTCGTACCGTCGGGAAGCGTGAACTTGATAACACCTATCTCAATGGCGGCAACAAGATTTTCATGCATGGCCTGGATACCGTACATTCCTTCGGTCGTCGGTATCACGAGCGACGTACACTTACCGTTGAAAAAATCATTATCGGCTTCGATTATGTGAAGGTTGAACTCATTCATATCGTCTTGGCTTTGGCATACGCGTCATCAAGCGTCCCGACGTTGTAGAACGCCGCCTCGGGCATGTTGTCGGCATCCCCCGAAAGGATTGCCGTAAATCCGCGTATAGTCTCTTTTATCGTTACATATGCTCCCGGAACACCGGTGTATTTTTCCGCAACGCTCATCGGCTGCGACAGGAATCTCTGTGCCTTTCTCGCTCTGTTAACGGTGAGCTTGTCTTCCTCGGACAGCTCTTCCATTCCGAGTATCGCGATGATATCCTTGAGCTCGTTATACTTCTGCAGCAGGTTCTTGACAGCCCATGCGGTATCATAGTGCTCTTTTCCGACTATGCTCTCTTCAAGTATGACCGATGAAGATTCAAGCGGATCGACTGCCGGGTATATAGCCTGCTCCGCGATCTTACGTGAAAGGACAGTCGTTGCATCAAGATGTGCGAAAGTCGTTGCCGGCGCGGGATCGGTAAGATCGTCCGCGGGAACATATACTGCCTGCACACTCGTGATCGATCCGTTCTTTGTCGACGATACTCTCTCCTGAAGGGCACCCATCTCCTCTGCAAGTGTAGGCTGGTATCCCACTGCCGAAGGGAGACGCCCGAGAAGTGTAGACACCTCACTTCCTGCCTGCACGAACCTGAATATGTTATCGACAAAGAGAAGGACGTCCTTCTTCTCTTCATCCCTGAAGTACTCTGCCATCGTAAGGCCGGAGAGTGCCACTCTCATCCTGACTCCGGATGCCTCGTTCATCTGTCCGAATACTAGAGCCGCCTTATCTATGACACCGCTCGCGTTCATCTCATTCCACAGATCGTTTCCTTCACGGCTTCTCTCTCCGACACCGGCGAACACCGAATATCCGCCGTGCTCCATCGCAACGTTGTGTATCATCTCCTGTATGAGAACGGTCTTGCCGACACCGGCTCCTCCGAACAGTCCGATCTTTCCGCCCTTCGCATAAGGCTCGATAAGATCGATCACCTTAAGGCCTGTCTCAAGTATCTCTATCGCGGGCTTTTGTTCCGCAAATGAAGGTGCCTTCCTGTGTATGCTCCACCTTGTTGCATCCTCTCCGATCTTTCCCTTTCCGTCGATCGGGTCACCGAGTACATTGAACATCCTTCCGAGCGTGATGTCTCCGACAGGCACAGTGATAGGGCTCCCCGTCGCGATGACTTTCATTCCGCGCTTTAGGCCTTCGCTCTGGCCCATCATGATAGTACGTACCGTATCTTTTCCTATATGCTGTTCCGTTTCCATGAACACTTTCTTATCACCAAGCACGGTATAAAGTGCCTCACGGATCTTCGGCAGTCCCTTGTTCTCAAAGAACACATCCACGACCGGTCCGGAAATCTGAACTATCTTACCTTCCATGTCCGCATTACTCCATTTTCATTTTCTTCTTCTTAAGCGCTCTCGCCCCTGCGGCGATCTCGGTTATCTCTCTCGTGATCTTGCCCTGCCTGGCATGATTGTACTCAAGGTTTAATGACGTCATCAGTTCCTTTGCGTTCCTGTCCGCCTCATCCATCGCGTTCATCCTTGCGCTCTGTTCACAGCAGAAGCTGTCTACAAGTGCACTGTACAAATACTCGGCAACATAGCTCCTGACTATGTTGGCAAGAACGACCTCGGGAGACGGGTAAAAATCAAAACGCACAGTATCCTGGTTCGTGCTCCCGTCCGTGAAGTCCTTATGGTGGAAAGGCAGAAGTCTTACTGTCTTGGCCTTCTGCATTATCCCGTTCTCCATGTCCGTGTATATGAGGAAGATCTTCGAGATCTTTCCCTCATCATACTCAGACAATATATATTCGGCCATCCTCCTCGTTCTCCTCATCGAAGGATTGTCTGCCGAAAAACGGAACTCATCATCGTACGGTATACCGAGCGCTTCACAGTATTTACAACCGTAATCACCGACCATGAAATATCTGCTCTCATGATCTGTCATCTGACTCTCGAACTCTTTGATAACGGCATGATTGTAAAATCCCGCAAGACCCTTGTCCGATGTGACCACTATATATGCATAGGCTCCGGGCAGATCGTGGGATCCGTCATCAGGATACATATACGGGCTGTCTATATGTCTCTTGGATCTGAATATCCTCTTTATCTCAGCATTTAAAGCATCGAAATGAGGCCGTGTCCTCTCAAGCTCGGCCTTGGCTTTTCGCATCTTACTCGAGGAGATCATGTACATCGCCTTTGTGATCTTCTCGGTGTCCGCGACCGATTTCATTCTCGATCTAATCTCTCTTATATCAGCCATAGGCAGCTATCGCGGCATCTTTTATCCGCTCTTTGTCCTCATCGGTGATAACACCTTCGTTCTCTATGCGCATCACTATATCGGCACAGTTCTTCATCGTTGCATCGACAAGATCCGCGATACGCTCATCTATGTCTTCCGGATCTATATGCTCGAACTTATCGCATGTTGCGATAACAAGCATGAAGACCTGCTCGGCAAGAGACCTCGGGCTCGCGGGCTTTTGCTTTAGTATCTTCATAAGCCCACCGCCGTATCTCATGAGCTTCTTAGTTGACTCATCCATGTCGCCCGAGAACTGGGAGAATGTCTCCATCTCCCTGTACTGTGCAAGATCGAGTCTGAGTGTACCGGCCGCCTTCTTCATCGCCTTTGTCTGCGCATCACCTCCGACACGCGATACCGAAAGACCTACGTTTATTGCGGGGCGCTGGCCGAGTCTGAACAGTCCGCCGGCAAGGAATATCTGTCCGTCGGTTATCGAGATGACATTAGTCGGAATGTATGAGCTGACATCTTCCTCCTGAGTCTCTATGATCGGAAGTGCGGTAAGACTGCCGCCGCCCTTTTCTTCGGAAAGTCTTGCGGATCTCTCGAGAAGTCTTGAATGCAGATAGAATACATCGCCCGGATATGCCTCACGGCCGGGTGCTCTCTCAAGCAGGAGGCTGATCGATCTGTATGCGATGGCATGCTTTGTCAGGTCATCATATACGATCAGGACATCCCTGCCCTTCTCCATGAAATATTCTCCCATAGCGCATCCCGCGTAAGGAGCGATATACTGGAGGGGTGCGGATTCTGCAGCCGATGCGACAACAACCGTCGTATATTCCATCGCACCGTGCTTTGTCAGTGTATCGACAAATCTTGCGACCGTACTCGTCTTCTGTCCGATCGCAACATATATGCATATAACGTCCTTACCCTTCTGGTTGAGGATCGTATCAAGAATGATCGTACTCTTACCGGTCTGACGGTCCCCTATTATCAGCTCTCTTTGTCCCCGTCCTATCGGGAACATCGAGTCGATCGCAAGTATTCCCGTCTCAAGCGGGACATTTACGGGCTGTCTGTCAATGACCGCGGGGGCCTCATTCTCGACAGGCCTGTAATCATCTGCGATCACCTCATCAAGTCCGTCTATCGGAACTCCGAGAGGATCGACTACTCTTCCGAGAAAGCCTTCGCCGACCGGAACTCCGGCAACCCTTCCGGTACGCTTCACTGTACTTCCTTCACACACTTCCTCCTCGGCATCAAACAGAATGCACGCGGTCTCATTCCTTCGAAGGTCGAGTGCCATTCCGCGAACGCCGCCGGAAAACAGGAGGATCTCACCATACGTGGTGTCCTCAAGTCCGCTCACTATAGCGATACCGTCGCCGACAGATGTCACGGTACCTATCTCGTTCACCATGACCGTAGGCGTCCAGTTCGTAAGTGTATCCTTTATGAGCGGTATGATATCCTTTCGCTCATTATGCAACGAAAGCAGGGCATCCTGCAGCTGACGCAGCCTCCCCTGCTTATTCCAGTCATATACATCGCCACCGACAACAAGCCTGAATCCGCCTGTCACTTCGGGGCTTTGCTTCCAGCCTATCGATATCGGCTCTTTATATCTGTCCTGCAAGAAAGCGGACAGTCTTTCCATATCCTTTTGATCAGGCTTTACACTGCTGTAGAGCACAGCGGTATTTTTCTTATCCATTGTCGGTATCCTTCTGTACTTCTACACTCTCAAAGAATGAGTCAAAATCATCCGACAGATCTCCTTCGTCCATGACGATCTTCTCGGCAGCTTTTGACACGTATTCGGCTATCTCCGTCTGTGCTCTCGCTATCAGGCGGTCATGTTCCTTCTGGGCCTTGTCCCTGGCATCCTCGACGATCTTAGCGGCATGCTCATGCGCATCACCTATGATCTTCTCCCTGTCAGCTTCAGCCTTTGCACTTATGTTGGCGCGCTCAAGTGCATACTCCTTTTCGGCCTCGGAGATCTTATTCTCATACTCTGCCTTGAGCTTCTCGGCATCTGCGAGCGCATCCTTTGTACTCTTATCTCTCTGCCTGTACTCTTCCTCACGCTTTTCCATAAAATCATGGACCGGCTTGTACAAAAGCACATAGAGTATCCCAAACAGAAGGACCAGATTGAACAGATGCAGCAATATCTGCTGCGGATCGATATTAAGTGGCATAACTGTTCTCCCCTGTATGCATTAAAGAACGAATATGATCAGTATCGCAACGATAAGTGCGTAGATGATGGCCGTCTCCACAAATACGAGCCCGAGCATCATCGCCGTTCTGATCTTGCCTTCT